>ENA-ORLW01001606-ORLW01001606.1-human-gut-metagenome-genome-assembly--contig:-NODE-1606-length-24025-cov-3.627234_pt1 | contig 24025 bp, 21 predicted proteins | sample MGYA00243017_ERZ508829 | MGnify/ENA primary metagenome ERZ508829 (study PRJEB26277, sample SAMN04329776) | human gut metagenome | biome: human-associated habitat | host: Homo sapiens | place: USA...
CGAACAAGAAGCTTGTATCAAGCGGTCCGCCGCAAGCCTCAGGATGAAACTGAACAGAAAAAGCAGGCATATTCTTATAGTCTATACCCTCACAGGTTCCGTCATTTGCATTGGTGAAGCTTAAAACCGCATTGTCACCCAAACTGTCATTCACTACCGCATATCCGTGGTTTTGGCTTGTTATATAAACTCTTCCTGTCTTTTCGTTTTTAGCAGGCTGGTTTGCACCTCTGTGACCGTATTTCAGCTTTTCGGTTTTAGCACCCTGTGATAATGCCAAAAGCTGATGTCCTAAACAAATCCCGAAAGTAGGAATTTTCTTTTCACAAATCTTTTTAATCTCTTCAATTACTTCAACATTTTCAGCAGGGTCGCCAGGTCCGTTTGAAAGCATAACACCGTCAGGATTAAGTTCGAAAATTCTTTCAGCCTTAGTATAGCTTGGCATAACCGTTACTTCACAGCCGCGGTTTACAAGCTCACGGCATATATTAGCCTTAGCACCCAAATCAAGCAGACAGATTCTGTGCTTTGTTTCACCCTCCGGCTTATATGTAGTTTCTTCTTTACAGGTTGTGTTCTTAACGGCATCAATTATCTTATACTTTTTAAGCTCAGTCAACCCGAAATCGGTTGTACCCTCCATAACAATTTTACCGTTCATAACACCCGATTCACGAACGATTTTTGTTAATGCTCTTGTATCAATTCCATAAAGACCGATAATGCCTTCCTGCTTTAAAAAAGTGTCAAGATCGCCCTCACAACGAAAATTGCTAGGCTCTTGACACCAATCTCTTACAATATAACCCTTAACATGAGGGTGTGAACTTTCGAAATCAGAAGGAATAACACCGTAATTGCCGATAAGAGGAAAAGTTTGAACAACAATCTGACCATAATAACTAGGGTCAGTTAAAGTCTCTAAATAACCGGTCATTGCTGTTGTGAAAACAATTTCGCCAACAGTTTCGCCGGTCTGTCCAAAGCTTTTACCCTCAAAAATTGTTCCGTTTTCCAAAATTAGATACGCTTTTTGCACCTTAAATCCTCCTCGAAAAATTTTTGTTGATTTCCAGCTATCTTATTAAGTATACACTATAAAGCTTTTTTTGTCTATATCAAAAATATTAATTTTCATAAATTTTAATAATTTCTATTGCGACCTCCCGCTTAGTAACTCTTTTGTTCATCGCCTGCTTTTCTAAATACCTGTGTGCCTGATTTTCATCAAAGCCCAGATACTGCATCAGTGCAAATTTAGCTCTGTTCACAAGCTTCATTTCTTCAATCCTTTTATGAAGCTTTTGATTTTCATTTCTAAGACCTGACAGCCTGTTTCTCGACGCATTTATAAATCTTATAGCCTGAAGAAATAAAGTTTTATTAATCGGTTTTTCAATAGTCATTATTCCCATAGGCTCAACAGATTGGCTGACGCTCTCATAATGTTCGTTTTTTACAATCATCAAACAGCTGGCGTTGGTTGACATAACACATATTTCAGCAGTCTCATGACCGTATTCATCGCTGAGAGGTGCATTTATAACAGCTAAATCAAAATCTGATACCGACAGCATTCTTCTGGCTTCTGCTGAAGATTTAGCTATTGAAATTCTGGGCATCATACTTCCCTTGAACAAATCAACAATCATTTCAGTCGCTTTTTCACGGCTTGAAACTATTAAAACACTTTCCAAACTATTTCGCCCCCCAACACAGACATATTAAAAGCATAAAAATCTCCGTTTAACGCCCACTAAATATAAGATGCTCTTTTCTAATAATATTACAAAGTCAGAAAATATATCCTTTCAAAGCCTTCCTTATCTTCTGATTTATTATAATTTTCATACTGGTGTTTTTTTGATTTTAAATAAAAATCTACAATTTCCTTAGGCATATAGGTATATAGAAAATCACTGTTTTTTGCAAGATTAACAGCTTCATCCAAATTGCAAGGAAGAGTTTTTATACCACCGAGTTCATTTACATCTGCATTGGAAAGATTTATATTGACAGATTCACAAAGCTGTTCATGATGTTCAACACCGTCTAAGCATGCATAAATAAGCAAAGCTATCGCCAAATACGGATTGCATGCACAGTCAGGAGAACGAAGAATTACCCGTGCTGAATTATCTTTATCTAAAGGAACCAAAATAAGCTGAGCATGGTTCTGATGCGACCAGGTAATATATTTAGGTGCAAGATACTCACCGAATCTTTTAAAACTGTTAACCGTAGGATTTAAAAATACCGTCATATCGGCAACCCTGTTTAAAATCCCCGCAACAGCACTGCTCCCCATTTCATTTCCTTCAGCCGAAAAGTTCTTAAAAAGCTCTTTTCCGTCTTTTGACATTGAAATTCCAAAGTGAAGTCCGCTTCCGTTTTTGTCAATAAGCGGCTTTGGCATGAAAGAGGCATAAAGTCCGTTTTTGTATGCCATATTTTTAACAACAGACTGAAATGTCTGCAAATTATCAGCAGCATTAAGAGGATCGCTGTATTTAAAATACACTTCATTCTGACCCGGACCGCCCTCATGTCTTGATGACTCGGGAATTATGTCCATCTGCTCTAGAGTCAAGCAGATTTCACGGCGTACATTTTCACCCTTGTCAATCGGTGAAGCATCTAAATATCCTGCGTTGTCGTTTGGAATTTTAGTAGGATTTCCGTCATCATCACATTTAAACAAATAAAATTCACATGAAGTGCCGAATTTGAATGTATATCCAAGTTCTTTAGCTTTTTCAACAGCATTTCTCAAAATAGCTCGTCCATCGCCGCCGAACTCACTTCCGTCTATATTTTTTATATCGCAATAAAGCCTTGCCACTCCCCCATGCTGAGGACGCCAAGGCAACAGAGTCAATGTATCGGGATCAGGGAACAAAAGTAAATCTGAACGGTTAAAATTCATAAATCCTTCGATATGCGAAGCGTCAAAGCTTATTCCGTCAGCAAATGCACGCCTTAGCTCACAGCTGTTAATGGAAATATTCTTTTGATTTCCAAATACATCTGAAAATACAAGCTTTATAAACCTTACATCGTTTTCTTCGATAAACTGTAAAACATCTCTCTCGGTATACTTCATAATAATCCTCCCTGCAACGATAACATTGCATCCTATGCCGCCTTATATAAACTGTATAATGTTATACTCTTTATAACGGCGGGTTTCTTATTTTTGAGTTTTTGAACTTCTTAAAGCTGTCCATATATGACTGTTAATATACGGCATAGTAAAGCCAACAATTCACTATCATCAAATAAATTATTCATCTCTGTATAACCCTCCGTTGCAGAAAAGTATAACATCAGCCAAACTCTCCAAAGGAGGCAGAGGCATCGGCGGCTCGCCGACATAAATTTAAGGAATAAGATTGAAATTATTCGTACTTATTCCTCAATAATTATACTATATTTAGTTTGGTGTGTAAAGGCGTTTGTATGGATTTTTTGTGTCGGGAGTTAAAACATAAAACTTGTGATTCATTATTTCGTCCTTATCTGCCCCGAATTTCTTGCAGTATTCCTTAACATATCCCTCAATTTCTGACAAATCAGCTTTTGCAGCTTCTTCTGCTTTCACCTGTTTAGGCAGGTCGGCAGGATAATTATTAGTCCTTAAAAATATCTTTCCGCCATGCATTCCCGTACCACAGAAATATCCTACTATCTGCTCATCTTCATAACCAAGCCCAAGAACCACAATATATCCTCCTGCCTGATATTCACCCAAAAAGCTTCCTGCTTTTCCGCCGATAACAAGTACAGGTACTTTGTCCATATAAGACTTCATATGTATTCCCGCTCTGTAGCCTGCATCGTCTTTTACAAAAATCTTTCCGCCTCTCATTGCATAGCCTGTTGCATCTCCTGACGAGCCGTTTATAGTAATAGTGCCTTCATTCATAGTATCGCCCGTTGCGTCCTGAGCACTACCGTTTACGGTAATATTACTACCGTCAAGATAAGCACCAAGTGCGTTGCCCGGTGTTCCGTTAATAATAATATCACCGCTTGAACGTCCTGCACCTATATATCTTTGACCCATACAATTATCTATAGTAATAGTTTTATCCTTGCAAGCTTTCAGCTTTTTGTTTAATAACTGAAAGTGCATATCCCCTGCTGTAATATTCATAAATTCCGCCTCCTTATTTTGCTAAAAAATCTTTACGGGTTTTCTTTGAAAAAGCCATAAGCTGTGGTTTATCTTTAACTAAATCAAAATCAATTGAACTCAAAGGAGTCTGCTTTTTAATAAGACTTGTATAAATCCCTGCTCTTTTAATATCACCTATCATTATATAACCCTTGAGATGATTAGACTTATAAAAAAGCTTTTTGTAACTTCCGTCAGATACATGAGTATAGCAGTCTCCGTCATATGTTCCGGCCGTAATGATATGAAGTCCGAAAAATCCTATAGCGTTCATTGGAATGGCATTATCATAAACAGCGTTTCCGCCTGCCATATTGACACCCGCTGTATGACCTTGCATATAAGCGTTCGGAAGCAGTGCCATAACCTTTTCACTATTACTGGAAACGTCATGTGATTCCGTACAGTCGCCTGCTGCATATATGTCTTTAATTGAAGTTTTGCACTTCTCGTCGGTTATAATTCCTCTGTTCACCTTTCCGTCAATGTCTGAAATCAGTGAAACACAGGGACGAACTCCGACAGCTAAAACTAACACATCAAAGTCTATTTCAGCTCCGCTCACCAATGTTGCTTTGTTCTTTTCAAAAGCTTTTACACTGTCGCCCAAACAGAATTTAACACCCTCTGATTCAATGTGTTTTTGAACAATAGCTGAACCGTCTTTGTCTAAAATCGAAGGAAGAATTCTGTCAGCTAAGTCTACGACTGTCAGGCTTTCGACTTTATCATTAATTCCCTCAGCACATTTAAGACCTATAAGCCCTGCTCCGACGATAAGAACCTTGCTGTTTGGTGTTATAGCCTTGCCAAGCTTATGTGCATCGTCTAAAGTCATAAAGCTGAATTTTTTCTTTACCTTGTCAAGTCCGTCCATAGGCGGAATAAACGGTACAGAGCCTGTTGCTGTCATAAGCTTTTCATACTCAATTTCTTTACCGTCGGAAAGTATTACTTTCTTTTCTTTCTTATCTATTGATACAACAGTTTTGCCAAGCATTTTCTTGACTTTATTATCCTTATAAAAGCTGTCAGGACGATATTTCATTCTCTGCTCATCTGTTTTTCCGTAAAGAAGATATGAGATAAGCGGTCTTGAATATGTGTGATGTGGTTCAGATGCAATAAGAGTTATTTCTCCATCCTTGTCAATGCTTCTTATTCCTTCAACACAGCCGACAGCACCTGCTGAGTTTCCGATAATTACATATTTACTCATCATTAATCCTCCACTTCTTCAAATACTATCGCTCTGTTCGGACAGCCCTCAACACATGCAGGTTTTCCGTTAGAATTTTTCAAACAAAGCTCGCACTTTTGTACAACGCCGTCATCTGAAGGCATTATCGCACCATACGGACATGATAGAATACAGGTATAGCATCCTACGCATTTTTCTTTATCAATCTGTATAACGCCGTCAACTATCGACAACGCACCTGTGATGCATCCTTTTACACATGCAGGGTCTTCACAGTGACGGCATGAAACCGCAAAAGAAATTCCGTCATGTTCTTCAACCTGAATTCTTGGATTGATTTTAACATTTTTCAAAGCCTTTGCCATATTATCTTTTCCCGAATTCGCAAAAGCACAGTGATATTCGCACAAATGGCATCCCAGACACCATTTTTCATCTACATAAATTCGTTTCATAAGCTACTCCTTTAAAGCGTGTCAACACACGCAGTTATATAAAAAACTTTTATTACTCTATATCAAACTTCGACCTGCTGACAGCATGACACTGTAACAAGTAAAACCCTGCCGTTTTGCAAACTTTCCTATTTAACGAACTTTACAAAAGCAGCAGTATAAGCATCATCGCTGCTATTCACCGGCGTGTTTTATACCAAGAATCTGTAACTCTTTTTCATTTAAGCCGATACCTCTGAGCATTAATCTGTTTCCTCTGAGTGACTCAATAGAGTTAATACCCATACCGCCCATCATCTCTTTGATTTCGTGATTCCAAGCAGTGAGAAGATTAACAAGTCTTTTATAACCGATATCAGGATTAAGTCTTCTGACGAGGTCTTCTCTCTGAGTTGCAATACCCCAGTTGCATTTTCCGCTTTGACAGTTCCTGCACAAATGACAGCCAAGTGCCATAAGTGCCGAAGTTCCGATATATACAGCATCAGCACCAAGTGCAACTGCCTTAACAATATCTGCTGATGAACGGATAGAACCGCCGACTACTATTGAAACTCTGTTTCTGATTCCCTCTTCACGAAGTCTTTGGTCAACGCTTGCGAGTGCAAGCTCAATAGGAATACCCACATTATCTCTTATTCTGGTAGGAGCAGCTCCTGTTCCTCCTCTGTATCCGTCAATTGCAATTATATCAGCTCCGCTTCTTGCAATACCGGAAGCAATAGCTGCAACATTATGTACTGCTGCAATTTTTACGATAACAGGTTTTTTATAGTCAGAAGCTTCTTTCAGTGAATAAACAAGCTGTCTTAAATCTTCAATTGAATATATGTCATGATGAGGTGCAGGTGAAATAGCGTCTGAACCCTCGGGAATCATTCTTGTCTTTGAAATATCATCGCCGACTTTAATTCCCGGAAGATGACCGCCGATACCCGGCTTTGCACCCTGTCCCATTTTAATCTCTATTGCAGCACCTGCATTCAGATAATTTTTATGAACTCCGAAACGACCTGAAGCCACCTGAACAATAGTATGAGGTCCGTACTGATAGAAATCCTTATGAAGACCTCCCTCACCTGTGTTATAGAATGTTCCGAGTTCCTCAGCGGCTCTTGCTAAGCTCGCATGAGCATTATAACTGATAGAACCGTATGACATAGCCGAAAACATAATAGGAATTTCAAGCTTTAACTGAGGAGTCAGGTTATTCTTAATCTCACCCTTTGAGTTAAATTCAACCTTTTCGGGCTTTGCCCCCAAGAATACTTTAGTTTCCATAGGCTCACGAAGCGGGTCGATAGACGGGTTTGTAACCTGAGAAGCGTTTATAAGCATTTTATCCCAATAGATAGGATAATTCTTAGGATTACCCATAGATGAAAGCAATACTCCGCCTGAGCCTGCCTGCCTGTATATTTCATTTATATGCTCACCTGTCCAGTTTGCATTTTCTCTGAAGGTATGATTGGTCTTAACAATTTTAAGTGCCCTTGTCGGACATAATGCCACACATCTGTGGCAGCACACGCACTTTGAATTGTCAGCAGTCATACAGCCTAAATCTTCATCAAATTTGTGAACCTCATTTGCACACTGGCGTTCGCATACACGACAGCCGATACATTTATCCTTATCCCTTACAACCTCATATTCGGGATATAAAAAATCTATTGCCATTACTAATCCTCCATCCTCGCAGGGTGTTATTCCTGCTCACAGTTTGAATTTTAATTTAATAACTTATATATTTTTCAAACTTATTATCCGCCGTTAAAAAAATTTTAATTAATTCGGCTTATCAATAATCAGTAGTGTTGCCGTCCAGAGTTACGATTACCGGTTCTCCGCCCTTAGGTGACCAAATTCTGTCAAGCTCAGGCTCAATAACTCTGATAGCACATTCTTCACTCGCCATATAAACCATATCGTCCTTTTCACCTATTACCATTGAACGAAGCTTCAATCTGTCATTAAGTGCCATGAGCCCTCCGTCAAATCCTAAAATAATTGAGAAAGGTCCTGTAATCAAAAGTCCCGGGAAAGCGTTTCTCAAATAATTAAGCTTATCTCTTTCTTTTTTAGGCATGCTGTCAATGGTTGACCAGAACGGTGCTGCAATTACACTTGCCGCATCTTCAAGTGAAAGCTTCTGCTTTCTCAAAAGATAGTCTATTATATATGTAATAACTTCAGTATCTGTCTGAAGTGTACATTTGTACCCGTACATCTCAATATCTCTTCTGTTTGCATCATAACTTGAAATCTCACCGTTGTGTACTATTGAATAGTCAAGCATTGCAAAAGGATGAGCTCCGCCCCACCAGCCGGGGGTGTTTGTAGGGTATCTTCCGTGTGCTGTCCAAGCGTAGCCCTCATATTCGTCCAGTCTGAAATAATCTCCGACATCCTCCGGGAAGCCTACAGCCTTGAAAACACCCATGTTCTTTCCGCATGAAAAAACATATGCACCGTCAATATTTGAATTGATATTAATAACACTTCTTGTCACAAACTCTTTTTCATCAAGCTGACTGTCTGTAAGCTTTGTCGGAAGCGGATTAATAAAATACCTCCATATAAGCGGTTCGGCAGTTATAGCCTTATTTGGCTTAACAGGGATTTTTGACAAGTTAATAATATCAAAATGCCTGTCTAAAAATCTTTCGCATTCTTCCCTTGCTTTATTGGAATCATAAAAAACATGAAAAGCATACAAGTCTTTATACTGCGGATAGATTCCGTATCCCGCAAAACCTCCGCCCAGTCCGTTGGAACGGTCATGCATCGTCGCAATTGAACTGACTATTTTTGAACCATTGATTTTCTTCCCGCTTTTTGAAATCATTCCGGAAATCGCACAGCCGGAAGGAATTCTTATCTCTCCCTCTTTTAGCATACAAGCATCCTCCTTATAAATTATATTTTAATTTCATTTAATCTGAAAATAAAAAAACGCTCACAAAACAGCCGCAGTCATAACTGCCGCTGAAGTGAACGCCATTGTCCCGAATATTTACTTTTAAACTTTTAATATTTTACCATAGTTTTTTTTGTTTGTCAACACTTTTTGGATAAAAAATAAAATAAAAATTCATTTTCTGCAATTTTAATGGCTTAATTTAGTTTTTTTGTTTGAATTTTGCAAGTTTCAAAATAAATCCTGCATTTATATAATATACTATAATAATGTATATTCGAATAAAACCTTAATATCTCATAATTATTAAAAATGACCAAAACTTAAAGTCATTAGTTAATTTTCTTTGAAACTATATACAAATATAAAAAAAACTTCAAAAAACCCTTGACAAATTAAAACAAAAAGAATATACTAACATTGTAAACAGCAAAGGCGCTGTGGACACTTTAATGTCCGCAGTGTCTTTTTTTATTATTATTTTATTGAAACGGAGGAAACTCAAATGAGCAACATTCCTGGACAATTCGGCGAAGACGTTTTCAACCTAAAGGTTATGAAAGAAAGATTGCCGAAGGAAACATTTAAAGCTTTGAAGAAAACTATCGACAATGCTGAGCCTTTGGATTTGTCAGTTGCCAATGTTGTAGCAAATGCAATGAAAGACTGGGCAGTTGAAAAAGGTGCGACACATTTTACTCACTGGTTCCAGCCGATGACAGGTATAACAGCTGAAAAACACGACAGCTTTATTTCACCTACAAAAGACGGCGGAGTAATTATGGAATTCAGCGGAAAAGAACTTATTAAAGGTGAACCTGATGCTTCATCATTTCCATCAGGCGGACTGAGAGCAACATTTGAAGCAAGAGGATATACAGCATGGGACCCTACTTCATTTGCATTTATCAAGGATGGTTCGCTCTGCATTCCTACAGCTTTCTGTTGTTATACCGGTGAAGCACTTGACAAGCAAACTCCTTTGCTTCGTTCAATGGAAGCTGTATCAAAATCAGCTCTTAAAATTTTAGACTTATTCGGCGTAAAGGCAAACAGAGTTTCTTCTACTGTTGGTCCTGAGCAGGAATATTTCCTGATTGAAAGAGAAGATTATGCTAAGAGAAAAGACCTTATTTATACAGGAAGAACATTATTCGGTGCTCCTGCTCCTAAAGGACAAGAGCTTGAAGACCATTATTTCGGCTCTGTAAAAATGAGAGTTTCCGCTTACATGAAAGACTTGGACGAAGAGCTTTGGAAGCTGGGAATTTCAGCTAAAACAAAGCACAATGAGGTTGCTCCTTGTCAGCATGAGCTTGCTCCTATTTTCTCAACGACAAACATCGCTTCCGACCACAACCAATTAACTATGGAAGCTATGAGAAAGGTTGCTAAAAAGCACGGATTTAAGTGCCTTCTTCATGAAAAGCCTTTTGCAGGTGTAAACGGAAGCGGTAAGCACAACAACTGGTCGCTTTCAACTGACACAGGTCTGAACCTTTTAGATCCGGGAAAAACACCATCTGAAAATGCACAATTTTTATTGTTCTTAACAGCGGTAATCAAAGCAGTAAACAAATATCAGGACTTACTCAGACTTTCTGTTGCAACAGCGGGAAATGACCACAGACTCGGTGCTAACGAAGCTCCGCCTGCAATTATTTCGATTTTCTTAGGTGATGAACTTACTGCCATTCTCGACGCTATATGCAACGATGTTGACTATGACGGTGACGGAGTTGCCGATCTTCAAATCGGAGTTGACGTTCTTCCTTCTTTCCCTAAGGATAACACAGACAGAAACAGAACCTCACCTTTTGCATTTACAGGTAACAGATTTGAATTCAGAATGCCAGGTTCAAGGCTTTCAGTTGCAGGACCTAACACAGTGATTAATACAATCGTTGCTGAAGTATTAGATGAATTCGCTGAAAAATTGACAGGTGCTGAGGATTTCCAGGCAACACTTCATGATCTAATCAAAACAACAATCAAAGAAAACCAGGAAATCATATTCAACGGTGACGGATACAGTGATGAATGGCCAATTGAAGCCGAAAAGAGAGGTCTTTTGAATCTAAAATCTACTCCAGATGCTATTCCGCACTTTGCTGATCCTAAAAACATAGAAGTTTTTGAAAAGCACGGCGTTTATACCGAAACGGAAATCAACTCAAGAGTTGAAATTCTTTTAGAAGAATATGTTAAGATTATAAACATTGAAGCTCTGACAATGATAGATATGGCTAAGAAAGATATTCTTCCTGCTGTTTCATCATATGTGAGAAAGCTAAGCCAGACAGCAAAACTTGCAAAAGAGTGCGGTGCTGAGCCTGAATATGAAATTGACCTCGTTAAAAAGCTTATAGCTTTAGAGAAAGAAACCTATAATAATCTTCAGGTTCTTGAAGACCTCACAGTTAAGGCTTCGGGAATTGAGGACATGAAGGAAGCTTCAAAATTCTATCATGATGAGATTCTCACAGCTATGGGTATGCTGAGAGCACCTGCCGATCAGCTTGAAACTCTTGTAGGTGAAAAATACTGGCCATATCCGACATACGGAAAAATGCTGTTCTATGTATAATATAATTACTTAAAACTAAATACTTATTAAGTACAAAGAGGTACAGATTTCTTAGGGAAAAACCCTATAGAAAATCTGTACCTTTTTTATATTTAAACAATCTTTAAAGGAGAGATTTATTATGGTAACTTTAGCAAGCAGCTTGATTGATCAGGCTACTTCTGCTGCAAACGACACAGTTTTCAGTGTCTGGTTTTTAATAGGTGCAGCTTTGGTGTTCTTTATGCAGGCAGGTTTTGCAATGGTCGAAACAGGCTTCACAAGAGCGAAGAACGCCGGAAACATTATTATGAAAAACCTTATGGACTTCTGTATCGGTACAGTTATGTTCATTGTAATAGGCTTTGGTCTGTTACTCGGTGAGGATTTGCTCGGTTTTATCGGAAAACCGGGATTCGACCTTCTGACATCTTATGAAAGCTTCAATTGGTCAAGTTTCGTATTCAACCTTGTTTTCTGTGCTACAACAGCTACTATCGTTTCAGGTGCTATGGCTGAGAGAACAAAATTCATTTCATACTGCGTTTATTCAGCAGTAATCTCAGCTCTTATCTACCCTATCGAAGCTCACTGGATTTGGGGTGACGGCTGGCTTTCAGAGCTTGGATTCCACGACTTCGCAGGCTCATGTGCTATACATATGGTCGGCGGTATATCTGCTCTTATCGGTGCTAAAATACTCGGTGCCCGTATCGGAAAGTTCACAAAAGGCAAAGACGGAAAAATCAAGGTTCACGCTATTCCGGGGCACAACCTTACAATCGGAGCTTTAGGATGCTTTATTCTATGGTTCGGCTGGTATGGATTTAACGGTGCCGCTGCCACTTCAGTCGGTCAGTTAGGTTCAATATTCTTAACAACTACTATTGCTCCGGCAGTTGCAACAGTAACTTGTATGATTTTCACTTGGATTAAGTATGGCAAGCCTGACGTTTCGATGTGTCTGAACGCATCACTTGCAGGTCTTGTCGGTATCACAGCAGGCTGTGATGTTATGGACTGCACAGGTTCATTCATTGTCGGTATTGTTTCGGGACTTTTAGTAGTGTTCGGAGTATGGTTCTTAGACTATGTTCTTCACATTGACGACCCTGTCGGTGCTGTTGCTGTTCATATGTGCAACGGTATTTGGGGTACACTTGCTGTCGGTTTGTTTGCTACAGATTCAGTTCCAGGAAATGACCTTGTCGGTCTGTTCTATGGCGGAGGTGCTTCACTTCTCGGCAAGCAGGCACTCGGTGTTCTTACAGTTGCAGCATGGACCGCAGTAACAATGACAATAGTATTCTTAGCTATTAAGGCTACAATCGGTCTGAGAGCATCAAAACAGGAAGAAATCATCGGTCTTGATGCGACTGAGCACGGTCTTGTATCTTCATATGCCGACTTTGCACCTGCTGTTTCATCAATATCTGCCTATACTCCTGATGATGTTTCGGCGATTGAAAAACTCACACCTCCTCCTGCTCCGTCAGTTCCTGTTGAAAAGGCTGTCGAAGTTGAAAACTATACAGTCGGCAACCCTAAGATTACAAAGGTCGTAGTTGTATTCAAACAGCAAAAGCTTCAGGAATTCATTGCCGCTATGGAATCAATAAATGTAACAGGTATCACAGTTACTAATGTCCTCGGCTGCGGAATGCAGAAAGGTCAGGCAGAGTTCTATCGTGGAGTTGAAGTTGAGGCTAACCTGCTTCCAAAGGTTAAGGCAGAAGTTGTAGTCTGCAAGGTTCCTGTTAAAACAGTTGTCGAAACTGCTAAGTCTGCACTTTACACAGGTCACATCGGCGACGGTAAAATCTTTATCTATGACATTGAAAATGTTGTTAAGGTTCGTACCGGTGAAGAAGGCTATGACGCTCTTCAGGACGACTAACCAGAGAGCCACCGGAGGCTCTCTGCCTTTGGGAAATTTAATATAAAGGAAAGTTTGATAAACGGCAGATTGTACAATCTAAAGGACGACTAACACTTTCAGATTATGAGAGATGAGAGATAAACTTCAAATTAATTTAGCTATCCCCCATCCCACTTATAAATTATGGTGAAACGCACTCAATGCTTAATTGCTTGGGTGCGTTTTACTGCCGGCGAGCCGCCGGTGGCTGTCTGCCTTTGGGGTGTTTGATAAATGTTATGGTTTGTACAACGGCAGGTTATACAATTTTTGTTATCTTTTATAAATTTTTTATATCTCATTTTCATTATCAGGATTATACTTAATAACTCCATATTCTTTTTCAAAATCAGATACACATTGACACATTAAATACATCAGCTGTCCGTTAATCGAACGAGATTCAAAATCGGATATATATTTGATTTTACTATGTAATTCCGGATTGATTACTAATCCTAAATGTTTGGTTTTACCAGATTTGCTTTTATACATATTAACACCTCATTTTTTATTTTTATTTTAACATACTTTATTAAAAATTTTAATTCTATTTTAGAATATATTCCAAAATAGAATGGAAATTAAATAAATTTGTATAATTTGCACAAAAATAAAACTGTCAAGGAAAAAATCACCCTGACAGTTCTTTATTATTCAGTTTTTCAACAGTGTTTGACAAATTATTAGATATCCTCTATAATACATCTTGGGTACTGTATAACGGTAGGCGGTTTCTCCCTTTTTATAAGGGAGGTGATAGCTATGGTAACTTATTCGGATATGTTTTTATTCGTTAGTATACTTATTAGTCTTATCTCTCTGTGTTATTTTATATTCAGCAAGAAAAAATAACATAGCTTTTTATTTATAAATAAAAAGAAACACCGCCATCTTCCACGAGTCGGTGTTTCTAACATCACAATAGGGAGATAACCGCTTATCACGGTACCCTTTTTCTATTTATATTATAACATATGCTTAAATTTTGTCAAGCGTAATTTTACACCCTGACAGTTTTTTATATATTGAATTGTTAATTCTGCACTTTGCGCAACAACGCTGTTTACATCAAATCACAGATTTGATTTGAAAATTCAAGCGGATTTTCTATGCTCATACCCTCAATTAGAAGTGCCTGATTGTATAAAAGACTTGTATAAATCTTTAGTGTGTCTTTGTCGCTCTCATAAAGAGTTTTAAGCTTATCATAAATCGGGTGGGAAGCGTTAATCTCAAGAGCCTTTTCGGACTTAACCTTATTGTCGCCGTTCTGAGGCATTGAGTTCAAAACCTTTTCCATCTCGATAGAAACCTGACCTTCACTCGACAGGCAAACAGGGTGAGTTTTAAGCTTTGATGAAAGTCTTACTTCTGAAATCTTATCTCCTAAAGATTCTTTCATAAACTCAAACATTCCCTTGCTGTCTTCGGTTTTCTTTTTAACCTCTTTCTTTTCCTCTTCGGTGCTTAGGTCTAGGTCACTTGCCGAAATTGACTTAAACTCTTTCTCTTTGTAGTTCATAATCATCTTGATTGTGAACTCATCTACATCATCAGTAAAGTAGAGAATTTCATAGCCCTTATCCTTAACAGCCTCTGTCTGAGGAAGCATTTCAATTCTGGCTTCGCTTTCACCGCAAGCGTAATAAATATACTTCTGGTCTTCTTTCATACGGCTTACATACTCTTCAAGAGTAACCATTTTATTCTCGAACGAAGACTTGAACAAAAGCAAATCCTGCAAGGTTTCTTTAGCCATTCCATAGCTTTGATAAATACCGAATTTTAAATTAAGTCCAAAAGCTTTAAAGAACTTTTCATAGTCTTCCCTCTTATTCTTTAACATTTTTGAAAGCTCGTTTTTAATTGACTTTTCAATATTCTTTGCAATTATTTTAACTTGTCTGTCCTGCTGAAGCATTTCTCTGGAAATATTTAAAGATAAATCCTGTGAATCGACAAGTCCCTTCACAAAATTAAAGTAGTCTGGAAGCAAGTCCTCACAGCAGTCCATAATCATTACGCCGCTTGAATAAAGCTGAAGTCCTTTTTTATAGTTCTTTGAATAATAATCAAAAGGTGCTTTTGACGGAACAAACAGTAAAGCATCATAAGTTGCTATACCCTCGTTCTTTGAATGAATATGTGTCAGCGGAGCTTCATAGTCCATAAACTTATCAGTATAAAAGCTGTTATAATCCTCTTCTTTAAGCTCGCTTTTGTTCTTCTTCCAGATAGGAACCATGCTGTTTAGAGTAACTGTCTCTTTAACGGTAATAGGCTCTGGGTCCTTTTCGTCGCCCTCTTTTTTCTCAGGGTATTCGGTCTTTTCCATTTCCATCTTAATCGGGAAACGAATATAGTCTGAATATTTCTTAACAAGTGCCTGTATTCTGTATTGCTCTAGGAACTCGTCATAATTTTCATCGTCGGTATTGTCCTTGATTTTCAGAGTGATAGTTGTTCCCGCTTCAACATCGGTATCACATTCGTCAATAGTGTATCCTGAAACACCTGAAGATTTCCAGATATGTGCCTTTTCTTCGCCATATGCTTTTGATACAACAGTAACCTCTTTAGCAACCATAAATGCTGAATAGAAACCTACGCCGAACTGTCCTATTATATCGACATCTTCGCCTAACTCATTGTCCTTTTTAAATGAGAGCGAACCGCTTTTTGCTATAGTTCCCAAATTGTTTTCTAAATCATCTTTAGTCATTCCGATTCCGTTATCCGAAATGGTAAGCGTTCTGTTTTCTTTATCAGCTTCAATATTTATAGCAAAGTCGTCCCTTTTAAGTCCGATACTTGTATCAGTCAGCGATTTAAAATATAGCTTATCAATCGCATCTGATGCATTTGAAATCAACTCTCTTAAAAAGATTTCTTTATGTGTATAAATTGAATTAATCATCATTTCAAGAAGTCTTTTCGATTCTGCTTTAAATTGTTTTGTTCCCATATTGACCATTCCTTTCAACGTCTTACTGTAATTCAGCAGATATTAGCACTCTATCTTATTGAGTGCTAATAGTATTATATCACCGACAGAACAAAAATCAAGTGTGAGATTTGTATATTAATAGTTTATTTACAAATCAGGTAAATCACTGTAAATCAGCAATCATAAACAAGCGACAAAAAAAAGCGTTCAGTTTTCCTGAACGCTTTAAAAGATTACTTGACTTTAACCTTATTCAACTTCTTATTCCACTTACTATAAACCTTAATCACCTTATCGTTCTTATCCTTATAAGTCGCATAAGCTCTTACTCTAACATAATAATTCTTTTTGCTCTTTATCTTACTGTTCTTAACTGTCAGCTTATTCTTTGATGTTGTTTTATTAAAGATCAATTTCTTAAAGTTTTTCTTTGCTGATACTTGCAGCTGATAACCCTTTGCCTTTTTAACCTTCTTCCAAGAAACATTTATCTTCTTGCCCTTTGCTTTGGCTTTCAGCTTTGTAATTCTCGCCTGTTTCATTGCTTTTTTAGCGTTTAATTTAGCATTTGATAAAGTGGTTGATGTTTTCTGAACTTCCGTTGTATTTTCATATGATGTTGTCGTAACGTTTGAGGTGTTACTTGAATCTGTAGAATTAACATCTGATGTAAGGCCGTAAATACTAAATGTAACTTCTAATTTCTGCGACCATTTGATTGAATTCGGATTAATCGGCGGATTACCGTTTGTGTCACCATACATGTTATATATTTCAATTGTGTAATCAGTACTATTTTCCCTAAGATTTCCATAAAGAATCTTACTTGCATCAAACTTTAACTCCCTGCCGTCCATCTTGATGCTTTTTAATTGACACTTTATGTCCTTTTCTGAGAATATACCGTTTTCTGTTACTCCGTTTGATTTTTCTTTGTTAGCGTCGAAATCCTCAGTTTTTATTAGTCCTGCAATATCAACACAAAAATATACTGCACCACTAGCGTAATCAGTACCGCCTTTTCCCTGATCGTTGACACCGTTTGAGTTTTGATCAACTGATTCACCGGTGATAGAAACAGTATATGTACCGTCCTTTGTAATTTCAGCATCAACTCCATAACCATTTCCACCCGCCTGTGCAGACATATTTGACCATAGCCAGTTTTTATCTGCATACATTAAAAAAGCATTATATGAACGAACATCAGGTGACATACCATCATCTGATACATCATGCTCATAATCGTAATAGGTCAATGCAGCAGTAGTCATTGACGGTAATATTCCCATCAAGCCAACAACCATAATAAGAGTTGTAAACATACATAAAATTCTTCTTGTCATATAAATCTCCCCCAATAAAACATATAATACAACATATTTTGTATTCACTATAATTATAATATCGCTGGTGTTATTTGTCAAGAATATACTTATGGTTTTACAATTAATCGGTTTATAAAAAAATTTCCATCATACATTTGTCACTTGTTTTTAACAAATGTATCACGAGTTCTCCACTGCCGACTCAATTATAAAGAATTGTTAGTATTTTCACTTGAAATCTTACATAAAAATGTGATATACTAATGTTTGTATATTCATCGAAAGGAAAAGAAAAACAATGCAAATCAGCTCACTGTTCAGTAGTGATAAAACAGTTTTCTCTCTTGAGATATTCCCGCCTAAAAAATCTCAGGGCGGAATTGACACTATATACAAAACACTTGACGGATTATCGGAAATCAAGCCTGACTTCATATCTTGTACATACGGTGCCGGCGGAAATCTAGCAGATTCGTCAACAATTGACATTTGTTCAATCATAAAAGAAAAATACGATATTACTCCGCTTGCTCACCTCACCTGTGTGAATTCCGATAAAAGTGACATTGATTATATAATTTCAAAATTGAAAGATAAAGGCATAGAGAATATTCTTGCTCTCAGAGGCGATAAAAAAGCCGACTGTGAACCTAAGAGTGATTTTAATTATGCATATGAACTTATTGAATATATAAAGCGTGACCCGTATTTTTCTGTTTCAGCTGCTTGCTATCCCGAATGTCACCCTGAATGTGAAACTCTTTTTGATGATATTATGCACCTTAAAGCAAAGGTTGACGAGGGTGCCGAACATCTTATTTCACAGCTGTTCTTTGACAACAAGCTTTTCTATGAATTTGTCGACAAGGCTAGACTTGCAGGTATAAATGTTCCTATCGAAGCCGGAATTATGCCAATTGTCAACAAAAGTCAGATAGAGCGTATGGTTTCTCTTTGCGGAGCCAGCATTCCGCATAAATTTTCTAAAATGATGAGCAGATTCGGCAATAACCCCGAAGCAATAAGAGATGCAGGAATTGCATATGCAATCGACCAAATCGTTGACCTTATTTCAAACGGCGTTGACGGTATTCACCTTTACACAATGAATAACCCGTATGTTGCAAAAAAGATTTTTAAAGCTATTGACAGTTTAAGATAATTTTTTATTTGAAAGGCGAGACTTATGAATGACAGTTTATCACCAGAATTAATTCAGGCACAGCAGAATGAAAGGCAGGCTTTAAGAGTTAATGTAACTAAACTAGGTATACTTTTTATTCTTTATGATTTAATATTCACATACTTTTCAAAAAAGGTTTTCGTTTACTTATATTATGCCGTATCGGAAAAAAGCCTTAATTTTGACACAAAAACGGTTCAGAAGTTTTTAGACAGCAATTTAGACACCATAAACTCCTCAATGTTTAAAATGTCGTTTTCGTGTTTTGTGATTGTGCTTTCTTTAATTATGCTTTTAATTACCGCACGCATTATGAATATAAGAGTTTTAAACACTATTAAATTCAGCAAAAAAAATGCAAAGCTCGGTTTGATTGCTTTTCCTATAGGTCTTGTAATAAATACTGCCCTGACTGCTGTTACTACAATTATCACAAAGCTGTTCAGTACAGGCGGAACTACTATTCCAACCGCTGATTTCTCAGTCGATTCGCCAAGTGCAAAAGCAATCATTTTTACCGCTATGTATCTTGTTATAGTTGCCCCTATTGCCGAGGAAATAGTTTTCAGAGGTCTTATTTTAAAAGTTCTCTCCCCATATGGTGTTAAAAATGCAATCCTTCTTTCGGCAATTTTGTTCGGGCTTATGCACAAGAACATTCCGCAGGCAATCGGTGCTTTTGCAATAGGTATTGTATTTGCTGTTGTTGATACAAAAGCCAATTCTATTCTGCCGTCGATAATTATGCATTCTCTTAACAATATGCTTCCCTGCCTAATGGACATAAATTCCAGTCTGAAATCCCCTGCTGTCAATACAATTTACAACTTACTTGTCAATATTATTGTTTTTGCCGGTATTGCAATCATTTTCATTAAAGGCAGAAAGCTTTTCAGTTTAAAAGAAGAAACAGCCTCTGAAAAATCAGCTTTGTCTGACAGTCAAAAACGAATAACTGTCTTTTTAAATCCTGTGATAGTTATTTATCTGGCTATTTTGATTTTCTATATGATTTCCAGTATAATAATTGCTAATCAGTAAAATATATAAATAATGCTAATATACAAAAAAGCTATCCGAAATCGGATAGCTTTTTTATTTAAACATTATTTTCTTCATCTTCATATTCCATAATATCACCAGGCTGGCAGTTTAAAAGCTTACATACAACCGCTAAATTATCAGCATTGACAATTTCCCCTTTTCGGAACTTCTGCATAGTACGCTCTCCAAAAATCTTTTCTTGACGCAATCTGTATGTTGAGTACCCAGCTGCTTTAAGTGCTGACAGCACATCAATCTTATATTTTATAGGCATATTTGTACCTCCACTACATATTATATCATATTTGTTTCTATATTTATGTATGCAAAACATATAGTATATCCACTCAAAATTTATGTATATTGTATATTTACATTCACGCAAATTGAGTGTATAATGTAATCATACAATAAGAAAGGAAGTGAAAATCAATGGGAAGAATGATTAAAGAAATACCGTTATCTGATATTCAGGAAATTAAGACAAAATCCGAAATGATAGCAGGGCTGTCATCAATTTTTGTGGAATTTCTTGATTACACTGATGAAGATACCAGATTTAAAGGAGCATTTGCGTGTCTTGCAGATGAAGCTTATGACCTGCGAAAATTATGCAATTCTCTGTGTGAAAGTATATTTGACTGTCATCAAAATTAAATCTGATAAGCAGACTATATATTATCAATTGAAAAATCCCAACCTGCCGTTTTTCAAATTTTTCTTTATATCAAACTTGACAAAGGCAGATTGAATGCAGTGGCAAACCTACTGCTGCATACCGATTTCTATTGCCTTTAAATTCGCATCAATCAAGTGTGCTTTCTTAGGCGGAATCGCCTTTTCAAACGCTTTCTTTAAAGTGTCAAGAGAGATAATTCCCGTTTCTTTTAAAAACTTACCGAGCAAAATGATGTTAGCCATACCTGACATACCGTTTTCCTCTGCAAGCTGTGACGCAGGAATGTAAAAACATTCAATATCATCTCTGTCAGACTTGCTGTCAACCATTGTGCTGTCAATAAACACTTTGCCGTTCGGCTGAACGCTTCCGATAAACTTATCGAAAGACGGTGTGTTCATTGCGATAAGATAATTAGGCTCAAGAACCAAAGGCGAGCCGATTGGGTCGTCTGAAATACAAACACTGCAGTTTGCTGTTCCGCCGCGCATTTCAGGGCCGTATGAAGGAAGCCATGATATTTCTTTTTCGTCCATAAGCCCGCCGTATGCAAGAATTTTTCCTGCAAACAGAATTCCCTGTCCGCCGAAGCCTGCCAGAATAATTTCGTTAAGCATTATTATTCAGCCTCCTTTTCTTCTCTTGCATTGCAGTCTTTGTATACTCCAAGAGGATAATAAGGAATCATATCCGTTCTCAGTCTTTCAAGTGCCTCGACAGGAGAAAGTCCCCAGTTTGTAGGGCATGTTGAAAGAACTTCGACTATTGAAAAGCCCTTTTCATCCCTTTGATTTTCAAAGGCTTTTCTGATAGCTTTTTTTGCTTCGTTGATATGCGGAACGCTGTCAACGGCTACACGCTGTGCCAAAGCAGTTCCCGAAAGGGTTGCAAGCATTTCACACACTCTTACAGGATATCCCTGAACTTTAGGGTCACGGCCGTATGGTGTGGTTTGTGTAACCTGTCCCGGAAGAGTGGTAGGAGCCATTTGTCCGCCTGTCATACCGTATGTAGTGTTGTTGACAAAGATAACAACGATATTCTCGCCCCTTGTTGCCGCATGAACAGTTTCCGCTGTACCGATAGCTGCCAAATCACCGTCTCCCTGATATGTAAATACCATGAGGTCAGGTCTTGCTCTCTTAACACCTGTTGCTGTAGCAGGTGCTCTTCCGTGAGCGGCTTCTATCATATCACAGTTAAAATAATCATATGCCATTACCGAGCATCCTACAGGGCAGACACCGACTGTGTTCCCCTCAATGCCCATTTCATCTATAACTTCGCAAACAAGTCTGTGAATAATTCCGTGAGTGCATCCAGGGCAATAATGCAGATTTACATCACAAAGTGAATGCGGTTTTTCAAATACAACTGCCATTATTCAGCTCCCCCTAACTTCTTGATTTCCTCTAAAACTTCTGTAGGCTTCGGAATAACTCCGCCTGTCTTTCCGAAGAAAGATACAGGAATTCTGCATTCAAGTGCAAGCTTGACATCGTCAATCATCTGTCCCATTGACATTTCAACACTCAAAACCTGCTTAGCGGTTTTGCAAGCCTCGTTTATCTCTTTAACAGGGAAAGGCCACAATGTTTTCGGACGGAAAAGTCCCGCCTTAATTCCCTGCTCTCTTGCCATATTAACAGCACTCTTTGCAACTCTCGCTGTTGCACCGAACGCAGTAACAACAATATCAGCGTCGTCGCATAAATAAACCTCTGCGTCTGTTTCTTCCGCCTTGATTTTTTCATATCTCTCATATCTATTATGAACAGATGACTGAAGAGTTTCAGGCTGAAGATAAAGTGAGTTTATAATATTATGCTCTCGCTTCATCTTTGTTCCGTCAGCCGCCCATGGTTTAGGCTTTTGTTCAGAGCTTATCTCAGGGAATGTTACAGGTTCCATCATCTGACCGAGAAGTCCGTCTGCTAAAATCATTGCAGGCATTCTGTATTCATCTGCCTTGTCAAATGCGAGTACAACCATGTCTACCATTTCCTGTACTGACGCAGGTGCATAAACCAAAAGCTGAAAATCTCCGTGTCCCAATGCTTTGGTTGCCTGCCAATAGTCGGCCTGTGACGGCTGAATACCGCCGAGTCCAGGTCCGCCTCGCTCTACATTTATAATAACGCAAGGCAGGTCTGAACCTGCTATGTAGGATATTCCTTCGCTCTTTAAAGAAATTCCAGGTGATGAACTTGATGTCATACATCTTGTTCCCGTTGCAGCGGCACCGAGTACCATATTAATTGCCGCAACCTCACTCTCAGCCTGTAAGAAAACCCCGCCTGACGCCTGCATTTTCTTAGCCAGATACGCTGAAATTTCAGTCTGAGGTGTTATAGGATAACCGAAAAAGCATTTGCAGCCTGCTCTCATTGCAGCTTCTGCCAGTGCTTCGTTACCTTTCATTAAATTTCTTTCCATTAGTTTCAACTCCAATAATAAAATTTAATACAAGTTCAATAAGGGGCCTGACCCCGTCATTCAACGCGGCAAGGCACGGCAACACCGTGCTGAGTAATCGGAAAGGGATTGTATCTCCTACCAATTACGAAAATGAAACCCGCCGCCTTAGAGGCGTGGGACATCTTGCCCTAAGTTATTTTTCGACTACTATACAGCAGTCAGGACACATAACCGCACAGCTCTTACAGCCAATGCATGCGTCATCATCTATACAAACTGCTGTAAAATACCCTTTTGAATTTCTCTTTTCCTTTTGAAGCTCAACAATCTTCTTAGGGCAAGCAGTTGTGCAAAGTCCGCAGCCTTTGCATTTTTCAAAATTAACAGTAATCTTTGCCATAATGTATTCTCCCTTCTGCAGAGTAATCCCCCTGCACACTGTTTATTTAAAATTAATGATTATTTATCTTTTTCCATAGCCTCTTTAACAGCTCGGTTAAGAAACTTATTTAAAGAACCGTCATGCTCCATTGCAAATGCAACTATTTTTTCTTTTTCGCCTTTATGCACTTTCATTTCAAGCCTGTCATAAGCTTTTTTAGTATATTTCGCATTTGCTCTTTTTTTTGCTTCACTAACTGGCATACTTTTATATCCTTTCAACTAAAAATATTAAACTATTATATCTATATCACAATTCATCGTAAAAACACATCATTCTGTACAATGTCGACCCTGTATATTTGTTTATTATGACAATTGACTATACAATGTCGACTTGATATAATTATATCATACAAAACGAATTTAAATATTCGCCCGCCGTTATACAAACAAAAATATTTAGCAGTTTTAAATAGGCGGCAGAGTCACCGGCGGCTCGCCGGATACCAAACGGAAGGAAGTGACATAAATGGGAAGAATGGTTAAAGAAATACCGTTATCTGATATTCAGGAAATTAAGACAAAATCCGAGATGATAGCAGGGCTGTCATCAATCTTTGTGGAATTTCTTGATTACACTGATGAAGATACCAGATTTAAAGGAGCATTTGCGTGTCTTGCAGATGAAGCATACGACCTGAAAAAATTATGCAATTCTCTGTGTAAAAGTATATTTGACTGTCATCAAAATTAAATCTGATAAGCAGACTATATATTATCAATTGAAAAATCCCAACCT
>ENA-ORLW01001610-ORLW01001610.1-human-gut-metagenome-genome-assembly--contig:-NODE-1610-length-23957-cov-5.070436_pt1 | contig 23957 bp, 30 predicted proteins | sample MGYA00243017_ERZ508829 | MGnify/ENA primary metagenome ERZ508829 (study PRJEB26277, sample SAMN04329776) | human gut metagenome | biome: human-associated habitat | host: Homo sapiens | place: USA...
GGACTACGGCAACGACTCCACTGTGCCGTCGACGATCGACGGCTTTGTCAAGGAAAGCTACGACAGCTATGATTACAGCGCTTTCGAAGGTTACTATCTGCCCGACAGCGGCACGGACTTCGACTATCTCATCATCGACACCAACGGTTCGCGCTGGCGCATCGGCAGCAACGACGACCTCGCCGCCAGCGGCTATTTGCAGTACGACGCGGACTATGACTGCATCTACGCCTACAACGAGCACGACGGCGTTGCCTATCAGTTCTCCGCCGACGGCAGCAGCGTGAACATCTATTCGCTCGGCTCGTTCACCTATGAAATGAGCCTCGACGAGTTCGACGCGCAGGCCGAAGACTACAACAGCAGCGACAGTTCGGTCGATCTCTCTTACCTTGCGGGCATCTGGTATCTGGACGGTGATCTCGACGCCGACAGCTACATCTACATCGACAGCAGCGGCGGTCTCTGGGGTCTCTACGAGCGCGCGCCCGGCGCGGAGGCGACCGAGGTCGACGGCGGCTTTATCTCGGCTCCGACCGATGTGGACGACGTGTACTATGCCGTTTCCACGACGTATCAGGACGTCACCTATGAATTCACGCTTTTTGACACCGATTCCATCGTGTGGGGCGGCGAGAACGACTACTACGAGCGTCTTGAGTAAGCCGTTTTGAAACGTGAAGAAGGGAGAAAAGAAGATGAAAACTTCCCATCATTTCCTTGCGGTGCTGCTTGCGATTCTGCTCTGCCTGAGCCTGACCGCCTGCGGCGACAGCAGCGATGACGTCACGGGCGACGACTGGCGCGTGAGCGGCGTGGTCGCCGCCGAGGGCACCATCACACACGAGGGCGAGGGCAGCGTCAAGGTCCTCGTCACCGTAGGACCTGAGAGCGCAGCCTTCTACCGCGACGAGCCAGAGCAGGAGCTCTTCGACAGCGTGTCCTTCCCCGTGACGGTCGAGGACGCGAACGACGACGGCACGGGCTTTGACATTTCGTTCGATGACATCACCGGCGATGGCGAGAGCGACGTCGTCGTGACGTTCCAGCACGCTGACATGAGCACGACGCAGATGGTCTGGTTCTGGGATGCCGACGAGCGCTATGTCTTCGAGCCGGATTACTCCTACTTCCACGAAAACGGCGTGCAGACCGACCTGAACGACACGCCCTATTTCTCTGACAACGGCTTACAGATCAACGCTGCGGTCAACACGGGCACTTATCTTCTGGAAAACGGTGTTGCCTGCTACTCTGGCCTTGGCGACGGCTATGAGAGAAACGACTGCTACTGGGAGGTCATCAAGCACAGCGACCAGTCGCACGACGGCATCCGCGAGATTCAGTTCGACGCCATCTGCTACATTCCCGAGAGCTCCATCCCGTACTTCACCGAGCAGTACATCACCAACACCGACAGCGAGCTCTACGACTACTACACCGGCATGTGGTTCACCGCCGCCACCGCCTACGGCAACAGCCAGCGCGGCGACAACTACTATGTTCATACCGTCAATTATAACGGCAACGAATACCTCATCGAATTCGCCTACTCGACCGACTGGCAGTACAACGTCAGCGATTGGGCGATGGTGCTGACCAAGAGCTACATGGTCTACCTGCCCGACGATTACGACGGGCTGGTCTTCGCCGCCATGCCACAGCTCGACAACTATAAGGACTGCGCCAGACGGATGCAGCTCGATAGCATCGCGCCCGAGGCGAGCATCATGGACATTGACCTTGTCGACCCCTACAACACGCTGTTTTTCAGCATTTGCTACTAAAAAGGCGGTGAACAGCATGACGCACCGAACGTATCTTCTTCCGCTCGTGCTCGCGCTGCTGCTCCTGCTGAGCCTGACCGCCTGCGGCGACAGCAGCTCTGATGATCCGCAAAGCGGCTATGAGACCGTCATGGACATGGAATTTCTCGACGGGATGTGGAGCATCGACGGCACCTCGAGACTGTACTTTGACAGTGAGGAGGGCTTCTATGCCTACCGCACCGGCTGGGGTCTCGGCGGGCGCGGAGAATTTGAATTGTCCGAGGCGAGCGGCCGGCCGATGATCTTTTTCAACGGCTTTCTCTACAATTTTCTCCTGCGCGACGACGGCGTGCTGCTACCGAACCAGAACGGCGAGGGCAGCGGGCTCACCATCCACCGCCACACCTTCCTCCGCGACGACGAGGCGGAGATCGTCGAGTGGGATAAAAGCAACTGGGACGGCATGTGGCAGAACGCCCTGGGCGAGACCATCGTCATCGACTCGTCCCTCATGCAGTACATCGCCTGCTCACCGGACTATTCCATGAGCGGCACGATGAACGACGAGGGCGAGGGCATGGGCCTCTACCTCTACGACAACGGAACGCGCGCCTACCTCTGCCCCAGCGACGACGGCAATAGCTTCACCCTCTCCGCCGAACGCTTTGGCCGCTACGGGGACGATCAGCACTTTGACGGTGTCTTCTACCGCAACGCCGACTTCTACACCTACACGGACATGGAAAACGCGGAGTTTTACGAAGACGAATACTCCACCTTCTATATCTGGTACTACGACGGTGTGAACCGTTACCTTCTGGGCAACGATTATACCATCGGCGACGACGGCCTTGCCTACCACGACGAAGACGGTCTCGTCTATCCCGCGGGCTGGATCCCCGAAGCGCCGTATGATCCCGCTGACGACTGGGGCGAAAACTGGATGGACAACTGGGATATTTGAAAACGCCATGATAAAGGATGGATGTGAAATGACAGGAAGAGGAAAACTCAGCGACGCCGAGCTTTCGAAAAAGCTCGGGCACTATCAGAAAATGTCGCGCATCTGGATCCTGGTGGGCCTTTTTGGCGCGTTGAGCGGCACGGTCTCGTACTTTGCCGTGCAGGACACCGCGCTCAAGGCCATCCTGACGGGGGTGCTGTTCTTCGGCGGCGTCTGCTGCGCGGTCTTTTTGGGCGGCAGCGCGCAAAAGAAGCTCCAGGCCCTGATACAGGAGCAGTTTGGAGACTTTTTCCGTGCGGAATGGGAAAAGGCCTTCGGCCCGGATATGCACACACCGGAAATGTGCGTTGACGAGCCGTTTCTCCGGACGTTCCACCTGCTGGACGGTCAGTGGGAGGAATGTACGGTTGAGAATTTCCATGAGGGCGATTATCGCGGCGTGCATTTTTCCGCCGCCAATGTGCGGCTGGACCATGTGTATGAGCGAGGGTGCGGTCACGAAGGCTATGAGACCTGCCACGAGATGGTCTTCAAAGGCCTCGTGCTGCGCTGCGAAACGCAGACGCCCGCCCCCTCCCCCGTCCTCGTCAACGCAAGGACGGAGGACAGTCCGCGCGGCGCAGCGACGGGCGATGCGCTGTTTGACCGATGCTTCTGCGTCACAGCAGAGCCGGAGCAGGATGCCCTCTCCCTTCTTGCCCCGCAGTTTATGGAGCTGATGAACGAGTTCAGGCAGCGCGTCGAAGGACAGCTTTTGGGCTTCCGCTGGGAAGGCCGGGTGCTCTCGCTGGCGGTGGAAACAGACTATGGCTTTGCCGCCGTTGCCAGTAATGTAGACCTGCGCGACCTTGACGCCCTGCACCGCAGCTATTGCGCGTCGCTGCACGCAATGGAGGAAACGCTGGATCTTCTGCTGAAAAACACCGCTCTTTTTGCGGCGCGGGACTGAGAAAGGATGATACGATGGAAAAAAATCAAACAATGACAGACGAACAGCTCGCGCGCGAGCTGCAAAACGGCAAGCGCGGCGGTGGCCGCGGCAAGCTCCTCACGGTGATTGGCTGCGCCGCGACGGCGATCGGTATTTTCACCTCGGTCACGGCGCTGACGGTCATCGGCATCGTCGTCGCGCTGCTGGGGCAGGGCGTTCTGAACAAGCACCAGAAGGCCGCCGGAAAAGCGGTCTTTGAGTCCCTCGTGCCGGAGATCATGAACGCGAATTTTGAAGACGTGCAGCCCATCGGAAAGCAAAACCTTGTGGATATCAAGGGTTCAAACATTCCGCTGCCGTCATACGTCTACGACAGCGCCAGCGGCCGCATCGACTTCACCTACCGCGGCCTTACGTCCGAGCTCTGCACCGTCACGCTGACGGATGTGGACGAATACCGCAACGAGAACAACGACATGATGGAGTCCGCCGAGCGCGTGGTCTACAAAGGTCAGTGGATGGCCTGCGAGCTTGGCAAAACGTACCCCGCAGACCTCATGTTCTGGCCGCGCGGCAAGCTCGACAAGCTCTTCCGCGCAAAAACCATCAAGACGGATTACGAGGACTTCAACAAGCACTTCAACCTGAGCTGCGATGATGCCGACTGGGCGCTGCGCTTTTTGAGTCCCAGCCGCATGGAGCGCATTCTTGCGCTCACCAACACCGCCTTCGGCGATTTTTCCGTCAGCCTGCACGCCGATGGGACGCTATACATCGCCGTACACAGCGGCCGCGGCTTTTTCGATGTCGGCAAGGGCAAGGAGCCGCCCGACGCGCTGCGCCGCCGCTTCACCCGCGAGCTCAAGTGGTGCACCGACATGATCGACGTCTTCCGCCCTGCGGTGGAGTGAAGAAAGGAGCGGTCGTATGCAGCTTTGGGTCGCGATACTGCTGTTTTTTCTGTCCATCGCGTGCATCGTGCTCTCGGCGCGAAAGCTCCGGCAAAAGAGAACGCTTCGCGTCGCCTGCATCGCACTCTGCGCTGTGATCGCCGCGGCCTGCGCGGTCTATATCGTGCTGACGGCGATCATGCTCTACGCGGCGAGCACGAAGTGATCTTCTGCACTTCATGCAAAGGAAAAAGCCCATCAGCTCGTGAGCTGATGGGCTTTTGTTCTGCAATTTTCTTGGCGGAAGTTACACCTTTTTACTTCTTCTCCACCGCGCGGCCGATCAGGTAGCACACCGCGGCGACCACCATGCCATTGATCGAGGCGATGCCCCAGTGCACCAGATTTGCTACCACCGCGCCGAGCACCACGCCGATCACCGCGAACCAGTTGACATTCTCGCTGACCTCCACGTCCTGATACTTTTCCTTGTTCAGGAAATAGCCCAGCACCAGAATGATACCCACTGGCGGCAGCGTGCAGTTCAGGATGTTCAGCCAGCCGCAGAAGTTCCAGTACAGCCAGACGGCGAGCACCGTGCCGATGATGCCGGAGACAAGCACCATGGGCTTCTTTTTCTGGCCGAAGATGTTGGCAAGGCCGAGGCCCGCGGAATAGAGCGCGTTGTCGTTCGTCGTCCAGATGTTCAGGCCCAGGACCAGGATGGCGAGGTAGAACAGGCCAAGGTTGATCATCACCTCAAAGATGTCGTTGCCGCCCACATAGACCGACGAGACACCGCCGAAGAAGAACATCAGAGAGTTGCCGATGAAGAACGCGATCACCGTTGTGATGGCGCCCACCTTGCCGCTTTTGGCAAAGCGGGAGAAGTTCGGCGTCGCCGTGCCGCCGGAGACGAACGAGCCAACGACCAGTCCCGCGCCGCCGATCACCGTCAGCGTGCCGCTGGACTTGGCAAACTGATCGACGATCGTGCCGTCGCCGCGCATGACGGCGAGCACCATCGCGACCGTTCCCAGCACCGCCACCATCGGGACGGCGATATAGCTGACGATCGTGAGCGACTTGATGCCGAAGTAGGCCGAGGCCGTCATGCAGATACCGGCAACGATCACCAGCGCCCACTCCGCCGTCTTGCTGCCGCCCAGCAGCTCATTGGCGACCGGGATGGCAAACATGGCGATGCCCACGCCGAACCAGCCGATCTGCGTGAACGAGATCATGGCCGAGGGCAGATACGAACCCTTGACGCCAAAGGCCTTGCGGGCAAGAAGGTCGAGGCTCATGCCCGTCTCTGCGCCCACGTAGCCCAAAAGTCCCGTGTACAGGCTCAAGATCACGCCGCCGACGATCATCGACACGACGAAGCCCTGAAAATCCAGGCCGTCCGCCAACTGCTGGCCCACCCACATGCTCGCGGAGAAAAAGGTGAAGCCCAGCATGATCATAAACATGGTCACGATGCCGCGTCGGGCGCTTTTCGGCACGATCGCCTCTGCGTAGTCAATATCCACTACCGTCTTTTCATTCTTCATGCGTTCTGTCCTCTCTGATCTATAAATTTTTTAAAGGATATACTTTCTCAAGGTCGTGGTAAACTCGTCGATCCGCTGGCGCGCGATCTCCTTCAGCGAAACATCGCGCAGGCCCTCCACAAAGCCGCGCTCCTGCTGATAGAGCCAGCGCGTCGTCTTTTTGTCCAGTTTTTCATAGTGACAGTCCTTCAGCCAGTCCTCGTAGGAGATCGGCAGCGGATGCCCGAGCTTTTCCTCGAGCAGCGCTTGCTTGTCGATGCTGTCGGCGCGCTCTAAGACACCGTTCCAGAATTCGAGCACCTCTTCAATATGCTCGTGGATCTCGTAGCGGCGGGCGCCGCCGTCGTAGATCGTGCACTTTTCAAAAAGGGGATTCTGCATCGAGAGCGTCTCGCGACGGAAGGCAGGGGCAATGATGCCGCCTTTCCAGTAGAAGTCGATCAGCGCGCGGTTGATGCCGGAAACGCCCTTGTTTCCCTCTTCATAGCAGCTGAAAATGCCCTCGTAATACACCGTGACAAATCCCTCGAAGCCCGGCCAGTACACACGGATCTCCTGCGTCAGCTTTTCCAGGATCTCAACGCCCTGCGTGCCGCCGATCGTGAAGAGGACGATATTGCGCAGCTTGGTCCCCTGCTTGCGGTAATAGTCGATCACATAGCGCAGGCAGTTCACAAGCGTCTCGCCGGAGGCGATGATGTCGCCGATCAGCAGCGTGCTGTTCGGCACGGTGGCAAGCTTGCAGTATTTGATCTCAAGGCCCGTCATCTCGCCGTTTTCAAAAACGCGCTCGCTCGACATAAAGCTGATGTCGTGGACGCGGATGTGCTCTTTGTAGCAGCTCTCCTCCAGCGGGTAGTTCAAGGCTCCCCGCAGGATCGAGAGGATATTCGCCGACGTGATCTTCTTTTTCTCCTTCAGGTAGTACATCATCTGCGAGGTCGCCGTCACGAGCGAGGCGTACACCTCGTAGCCCACCACCTCCGGATGGTTCATCAGCTTTCGCGTCTCGGCCTCCGAGACAATGTAATACTCGTTGAGGAAGTGCCCTCCCTCCAAACGGTAGCAGTCCACGCCCTGATCGCAGAACTCCGGCACGATCTGAACGTCCTTCCAATTTTCGATCATCGCTCTCTCCTCCTAAAAAAAGACCACCTGTCGAGGAATCGACAGATGGTCCATATTCTAAATATGAAAAACAAAAAGGAAAACGAAATGACATTTGTTGCGTTTTTTCAGCAGCATAGCAGACGTCCTCCTTTTTTCAACTTATGACATTATATGGATAACGTCATATTTTGTCAATACGCATTTTGCAATGCGGCGCAAGCGCCGTTTTCCTATTCCCTGCGTACCCGCAGGGTGCGGACAAAGGGGGCCATTCTCTCACGTGAGAGAATGGCCCCCTTTAGATCCCCCAAGAGAACGCGAGGGGAGTCCCCCTCAACCCCCGACATTGGCAGTCTCGATCTTGAAGAACTGCTCAGCCTGCGGAATCGGGTGCAGTGTACATGGCTTCGCCATGAATCTTCTGCGAGTCGTGGCAACTCGCAACCGCGCCTTACTATCGTGAGGCGCGAGTGACGCTACCTCGGCGGCAGACTGCCTGCGAAATAGCGGCATTACTGCGCTCGCCGCATTGTAGGGACTGGCGGTAGACGGGAATTAGGCTGCACTACTACAAGACTGGCAGAGCGGCAGCGGATAATAGAAGCAGAGGCAAGTCGTCTTGCAGCTCTAAACACGGCAACGCCGCGCTATGGGCAGTGCAATCGGCAAGCATCGCACCTCTTCGAGCTGCTCGCTTGCAATGGCGGGGTCAAGGGGCAGAGCCCCTTGCGTTCTCTTGGGGGTGTAAGGGGGATACTCTCTTTCGCGAAAGAGAATATCCCCTTTGCCCCTGCCGCCCGCAGGTGGCATATCCCTTCGCACCTGTGCGAAAAGCAGAAAACCGCTATATGTTTTCTGTAAAAATGCAAAACTTTTGCTTGCAAACTCCCTTTTCCGTGTTATGATGATGACCGAAAAAAGAACGTGCAGTGCACATGGCAAGAAAGAGTGATCGATTTGTTGGATTTTTTGAAACAGGAGGGGCTGAGTCCCGACCTTTTGGATGGCATTCGTGAATTTAACGCGCAGTATCCGACGCCGCCGGAGCTGCAAACCCGCATCCCGCAGCCGCGGTATCATTATTATGGCAAGGACGTGTGGGAGGCGGCGGTCGCCGCCATTTTGTGCGGGGAGAACCTGCTGCTCGCGGGCAGCAAGGCCACGGGCAAAAACGTGCTGGCGGAAAACCTCGCCCAGGTCTTCGCCCGTCCCGCATGGGACGTGTCGTTCCACGTGAACATGGACGCCGCGAGCCTCATCGGCATGGACACGTTCGAGGGCGGCGAGGTCCGCTTCCGCCCCGGCCCCGTGTACCTTTGCGCAAAGCATGGTGGCTTCGGCGTGCTCGACGAGATCAACATGGCAAAAAATGAGGCGCTTGCTGTACTGCACGCAACGCTCGACTTCCGCCGCGCCATCGATGTTCCCGGCTACGAGCGCGTGGAGGTCGATTCCGCCGCGCGCTTCATCGGCACGATGAACTACGGCTATGCCGGCACACGCGAGCTGAACGAAGCGCTCACGTCGCGCTTTGTCGTCATCCAGATGCCATCCATCGATCAGGACGGTCTTGTGCGGTTGCTTAGCGATGAGTTCCCGACGCTTGAAAAGAAGTATAAGGAGCAGTTCGCCCAGCTGTTCCTCGACCTGCAGAAAAAATGCGAAAACGCGGAGATCTCCGAAAAGGCGCTCGACCTGCGCGGTCTTCTCGACGCGCTGCGTCTGATCCGCCGCGGCGTGGGCGCGAGCCGCGCGCTTGACATGGGCATCACGAACAAGGCGTTTGACTCCTACGAGCAGAGCCTGATCCGCGACGTCATCGCTGCGCGCATCCCCGCAAAGCTTGACCGCAGCCGTCTGTTCACCGACTGACATGGAAACGTCAAGCTATTCCGCCCAGCAGCGCCGCGCCATCAACCTCGTCTGGACGGCGAGCGGGGACTATCAGTTCGAGCCGCAGTTCTTAGCCCTCAAATCAAACGGTGAGCCGGACTTTTACATGAACTGCGTCATCGGCCTTGTGCACAAGTGGTTCGGCGACAAGATGCCAAAGCGTCTCTTTGCCTACTGGGCGGGCGACGCGCGGCAGAACGTTTTCGACGAGCTGTGCTGGCTGGCGCTCGAGAACGCGGCGTATGAAAAGGAACTGCCCGAGCGCCCTGTGCTCGCCGATCTCCGCCGCAAGCACGCGGAGGAGTTTTTCGCGTCGGAATACCAGCTCTCGCGGCAGGAGTGGATGGAGAAAAACCAGCTTGTCTACGCCGTGCAGTCCGACCGCTGGAAGACGATCCTCGGGCAAAAGCCGCCCATTCTCGCCCCGTGGGAAAAAGGGCTCGCGCAAGCGCTCGCCTGCCCCGGCACGATGAACGCCGCCGAGCTTGAGATCGCCGTGCGCGCGGCATTTGAAAAGTACCTGCAATTCGATGGCACGGTGCATAAAAAAGGCGGGTTCCAGCTGCACTTTGACGACAAGTGGGCACCGCTTCTCACCAAGCTCCTGCCGACCGAGATCGTCCGCACGGACGATCTGACCATCGGCCGCTCCGCCATGCCGGGCGAAAACGGCATGGTCAAGGTCTCGAACGCGCTGCGCTCGCGTCTGCGCTCCAACGAGCACGAAACGGAGGACCGCGGCTACATCGAGCGCTGCTTCGGCCGCAGCATCTATTCCCCCGACAAGCTCGCGCGCATCGAGCAGCAGCTCTGCACCGGCAACCACCTGGGCTGCCACCTGTGGTTCACAAAGGGCGCGAGCGCGTCGGACCAGCTCATCAGCGCGGACACGCAGCGCCTTTACGAGCAGGCCGAGGAACAGGCCAAGCTGAACCGCGCCGCCTTCGCGCGCGACCTCGATCTGCACCAGAGCGCGCTCGCGCGCCTGAGCGAGCAAATTCGAAACTGCCTGCTCGTCCACCAGCAGCCCGAGCGCATCCCCGCCCGTCAGGGCTGGCTGGACGGGACCAAGGTCTGGCGCGAACCGGTGCTGCACGACGACCGCGTATTTTTGCGCAGCGACGAGGAGAGCCGTCCCGGCTTTGCCGTCGATCTGATGCTCGACGCCTCGGCCTCGCGCCTGCACTGTCAGGAGGCTATCGCCATTCAGGGATATATCTTAGCCAAAAGCCTCGCCTCCTGCGGCATCCCCGTGCGCGTGACGAGCTTTTGCAGCCTGCGCGGCTACACGGTGCTGCGCATTTTGAAGGATTTTGGCGACAAAAACGGCGAACGAAACGTTTTCAATTACTTCGCCGCGGGCTGGAACCGCGATGGGCTCGCGCTGCGCGGCGCGGGCGAGCTCATCAAGTCCGCACCCGCGGAAAAGCATCTGCTCATCCTGCTGACCGACGCCTCACCCGACGACAGCCACAAAATCCTGCCGAGCGGCAAAGTCCCGCTCAGCCGCGACTACGACGGGCAGATCGGCGTCGATGACACGGCGGAGGAGGTGCGCGCCCTACGCGCGCAGGGCATCCGCGTCGCCGCCGTCTTCATGGGTGAAAACGCGAGCGTTCCCGCCGCGAACGCCATCTACGGCCGCGACCTTGCGCGCATTCGCCGCATCGACCAGCTCGCCGCTACGGCGGGTCGGCTCATTCAGGACGAGATCCGCGAGCTCAGCGGCTGACAAAAAATCCCGAAAGATGATCTTTCGGGATTTTTTCATAGATGATGTTGTAGCGGACATTGCAAAGCGGGACGTTGTTATTCCCCCATCTCATCGTCAAAGTAAGGAACAGTTCATTACAGCAAATCGGATACTATCTATTCCGATCCTTTCTCTTTTTTGCGGCTACAAACCCAATCAAGAACGCCAGATTCATAAAAAGCACAATGATGCTACCTTCGATTTTACAGCTGCCGCCGGACAGAATCGGATTGCCGTGAATCGTCATATCAAACAAGTGAGGATAATCTTCCGCCAGAGAGACTCCTCCCAGAATGATCGCGCCCACACCGTTCCACAAAAAATGGATCACGATCGGCGCGATCAAGGAACCCGTGTATTCCAAAACCGCCGTCATAAAAAGGCTCATTGTGATGACATTGAGCACAGGAAGGATTCCTGCCTCAAACGCGCCGCCGTGCGCAAATGTAAATAAGCCCGTAGATACGATAATCGCGGCGGCGATGCTACCGTTACTTTTTATCATCTGGTATAAATAGCCGCGAACCAGCATTTCCTGCATAACGGTATTGAGAAAAGCCGCAAGCAGCCACAACCACAGCATAGCGATTTGATTTTTGCCCTCTATCTGTACAACTCCGAGGATAGATAATATCCCCACAGATGCCCCCAGCCAAATCGTCCCTGTTACGCCGCCCAATATGATGTTATAAACAGGCTTCCCGGTCAGATGTAATCGTATCTTTTTCTGATCTGCCAGCCAGAAAATAAGTGTGATCGCAATAACGGACAAAAGCGGGATCAGTTCTGCCCAAAATCTCCAGATTACCGCACTTGCGGTATCCGGTATCGGGATAACCGATACGCATATGGCCCAACCCACAAAAAAGATGATCGTCTTTATTGATACCGATAGAACTTTTTTCATACAATACACTTCCCTGTCCAATTCAAACATCAATGTGTCAACGCAAAAAGCCCGCCGCAATTTGACTAAAATCACGGCGAGACTTATGGTGGAGGCGGCGGGAGTCGAACCCGTTGACGGTAAGATAAAGGCATTGAAATATCAAGGCTTTTTCTCTCCGTCTGTAAATTTGTCTGCAAAATAATTATCGATACTCGCGGCAATATCTTTCATTCGATCGTCCATCGTGTAGCCGTACACCTGCTTATACATTCGGTCGCTCGCCCAGCCGTTACGCTCCTGCGCATAGCGGCTATCGACGCCGAGGCGCAGCATGACGGCCGCGTTGGCATGGCGAAGGTCGTGAAATCGGCAGTGTTCAATGCCAGCAGCCTTTAGTGTGCGCATAAAACGCTTGTAGATCGCCTGCCCGGACAGTCCTACGATATAGCCCTCGCTGCGCCCCTGTGCCTCGATCAGAGCGAGGATCTGTGGCGGCAGAGATACCCAACGGTCGCCAGAAAGAGTTTTCGGGGGCTTCACGACGGGCTTCCCGTTGACGTCGTCTACGATCTCGCGGCAGATATGCAGCCGTCCATTTCGGATATCTTCAAATCGCGCGCCGCGAACCTCGCCCACGCGCATCCCAAGCCAGAGCCCCATGAGTACCGGCAGCTCGATCTCCTTGCCGCGCACTGCCGCCATGATCGCGCCAATCTCTTCACCGTCGATCTTGCGAGGCTCCTTTTTCTGCTTTTGCGGGAGGCGGATGTCGAGACGGATGTCGGGTGCATAGGTGCGCAGGACAGCTGAGAGCAGCCCGACCGCGTTTGAGACGGTTTTGGGGCTCACGCCACGCATAGACATCTTTGAGATATCACGCTGGACCTGATCAACAGTGATCCGCTGCACATCTGCGTCCATGAGAGTCTGGAAGGAGGTTCGCCGGAGCGTAAGATACCCGCGATAGGTCGTCGGGGAAAGCACACCCTTCCGAGATTCCATGTAGGCATCGTATGCCTGCCCGAGCGTCATGCCGCTCGACGCCTTTTGAGCCTCGATGAAACCGGCGCGGATAGCTCGGGCGCGGGCAGCACACAGCTCGCTCGTCGGCTCGGTGACGCTCTGCCCCTCGGCGCGGAGGTAGATCGTCCAACTTCCGGATGGCAGTTGCTTTGGCGTTGGTACTTTCACCTCACGGCGGTGCTCGCGGAGCTGGCGCGCTCCGCACCAATTGCAGTAGATTGAATTTTCTGGGATGTCTCGCTTGCACTTGCGGCAACGCATCGGTATATTCCCCTCCCCTATCCACACATTCCCATGGCATTCGGCGCGGCGCGGCGTTATAATGGTACGCGGCGCCAAATATCTTTTTTCGGGCGCTCGAGTGGGAGCAGCTATGTACGACCTGGCCTTTATCGCCGACCTTTTCGCGTCCCTGCCTGCTGACGCGCAGCAGGAGATCCTTGAGCTGGCGGCGCAGCTCGCAGGAGCAGATATCGCCCACGATCCATAGCCCCATCAGCGTCTGCGCAGATTCGACAACGACCGCCCCCATCTACTGGCGGCGGTCGTTGCGTTATACCTTCCAACTATGGCCGCACGCGAGGCAGGTGACGACGACCTTCCTGCCGCCGATCGCGCCGGCGACAAGGCCGGTGGGGCCGACCAGCAACGCGCCGGTGACCGCCTTGCCGGCGGAGAAACCGCGCTTGCCTGTGTAGAACTGCGTGCCGCCGCAGCGAGGGCAGATGATCCTCGGCTCGGACGGAGACGACGGCGCGTCCTGCGCCTCCTGATAGAGGTCGTAGTCGAAATGCGCCCAGTCGGTCATTTTCGGCGGCGGCGTTTCCTTCTTTTTCGACCCAAACATAAGCACTCCCCTTTTTGTTAAGCCTGTGCACGGTCAGACACCGAGCATATCACAGAACACGCTTTCGGAAATACTCTCTATATCAGCGCCATTGAGCTTCATCTTTTCGGCCTTTTTCTGCTTCGCGCTTTTCCCGTCTTTGATCGCCTTGCAATAGTCGTTATTCCCGAGCACCAGATAGTTCGTCTCGGCAACAACGCCGTCTGTGCAATGCCCTCCGGCGTTCACGACGGCCTGCATCGCCTCTTTGCGCGTCATGCGCTCCAGCTTGCCGGTGAATGCAAAAGTCCGACCATATATGAGACTATCAGGATCGAAGTCAGATGTTTCCGCGACGATCGTCTTGGAGAGCTTCCGATAAAGATCTTCTGCTGATTCAGGGATCCCGCCATTTTGCGCAGCGTAAATCTCCATCGCACTCAGGCACTTTTGGGTCGTGACGCAATCTGCAAGAGCTCGGTGCTCACCGTCCGGCTCCACGCCAAAATGCGCCGCCAGCGCCGAGAGCTTATGGCTTTGCAGCTCCGGGTACAGCCTTCTGCTCAGTCTCAACGTATCGATAAGATCGTTGGAAAACGGTTCGAGATCGAAGTCCTCCGCATAATCATAGAGGAAATTGACATCAAAGTGCACGTTGTGGCCTACGACAATGTCCTCTCCGATGAACTCAAGAAAGCGCGGCAGCACATCTTCGATACTCGGCGCATCGGCTACCATTTCGTTCGTGATGCCAGTAAGCGCGGTGATATAGTCCGGGATCCCGTCGTCCGGCTTCACAAGCGACTGGAATCTGCCGACTTCGTTTCTGCCCCTGTATTTAATGCCGGCGACTTCGATGATCTCGTCGAACATCGGGTCAAATCCGGTGGTCTCAATATCTACGACGGTATAGTCTTCCGGGAATAAGAGAAGGCTTTTCCCCTTGTGTGTACGCTTCGTTTCTACTCCCATGGAATCCCCTTTTCTGTCGGTGTCCGATTCGGGCACCGTTATTTTTTTCGCTTGAGCATCTCGGCGACGATCTCGGCCTGCGCCTTGTCGTCGAGAGTCGTAAACAATTTCAAGAACTGCCCGGTCGGACCGTCCAGCGCGGGCGGCAGCGCGCCCGGCGTCTCGCCGAGCAGGTCGGACACCGTGCAGCCGAGGTACTGCGCAAGCAGCTGGACGCGCTCGATGGATGGGATGCGTCCGCGACTCGAGATCTCACTCAAGAGACTTTTTCCCGCGCCGCTTTCGGCACAGGCGATCGTTGGCTTGACGCCTTTCCATTCACAGTACTTTTTTACATTTTGCACAAAAACATCTGTTTCCACTGTGCGCACCTACAATTATAGAGTTGGGCAACCTGACAAATAATCCGCAAATGCCGATTCTTATATTGACAATCCGCAAACGCAGATTTATCATGAGGCCACAGGGTTAAAGCGAGGCTTTAATCCGCAACACTAAGGAGGTCTACATATGAGAGACGTAGAGATTGGGTTCAAGTTCCACGACGGTACCGCGGAAGTCCCCGTCGTAGGACGCGGCAAAGACATTGTGGCTGCTTTCAGCATCCTCGCGGCGAGCATCGCACGCGCCTCGGACATCCCGCTGGGCGTGCTGATCGCTGCGGCCGTGGACGCCGACAAAAACTACGACAAAATCGTGGGCAAGAGCGTCGTGGTCGACTGCAGCGCGCTGCATCAGCAGGCGGATGGCGGCGCGAATTAAAGCTACGCTTTAAGACTAACACAGAAACAGAGCGAAATCAAGAGAAAGGGTGAGATGATGACGCATTTCCGCATCCGCAGCCTCCGCGAGGCGCGGGGGGTGAGCCGCTACGAGATCGCAGAGGCGGCCGGCGTGTCCTATGCGGCCGTCGCACAGTGGGAAGACGGCAAGGTGCTGCCGACCGCGGACAAGCTGCCGGCGATCGCCGCCGTGCTGGGCTGCGAGGTCGGTGAACTGTACGAGCCGGGCGAGCTGCGCGCCGCCGACAAGACGATGGGAGGGTAAACTATGCCGAGAGTGAATTTAGGCAGAAACATCGCGGACGAGCGCATCGTCGCGCTGATCTGGGGCACTGCCGCGGCGCGCGGCTTGAACAACGAACAGATCGGCGCACGGGCAAAGCTCTCCCGCGCGACGGTATGCCGGAGGAGAAAACAGCCGGAGGACATCACTCTCGGCGAACTGCGCAGCATCGGCCGCGCGCTGGGCATCCCGATTGAGGAACTGCGGGAGGCCATCCGATACTGAAACCATAACACAGAGAGGAGCGAATATCCATGCACGAGAGATACCCGAATCTCTACAAGCGGGCGCGCTGTGCGACCCGTTTGACACAGGAGGGAGCAGCGGAGCTGCTGGACATTTCTGTGGAGAGCATCAAGCAGTATGAGGGAGGGCGGCGCGTACCGCCGGACGAGGTAGTGGCGCGGATGGTGGAGGTCTACCGCCTGCCGTGGCTGACGCTGGAGCACGCGAAGGCGACGGACACGCTGGGTGTGCTGCCGTCGGTCGAGGTCAAACCGCTGCCGGCAGCGACGCTGACGCTGGCGAACCGACTGCGCGGCGCTGCCGACCAGTTGACGGAGCTGATGATGCTTGCCGAGGATGGCCGCATCGATGAGGACGAGCGCCCGGCATTCGACCATATCGTGGAGGATCTCCGCGAGATCATCGCGGCGATGTATCAGGTGATCTATGCGCCGGGCACAAAAAAAGACCGTCCAGAGGCGGACACCTCTGGACGGTCGTGCTCCGGCAACAAGGCACGGAACGATTGCAACTACAGTGTAACGCAGCCGGGTGGGAATGTCAAGCCTCTTTCTCGGGAGGTGAGGACATGACGCCGTTGGAGGTAACGCTGATCCTCCTGGGGGTCGCAGAGCTCGCGCACCGGCTGGATCAACTGATCGAATACTTAGACGGAGGGCCGAGACATGGCGGTAGGCAGAGAGCGAGAGGCACAGCTGCGAGATAGCTGGAACGCTGAGACGGAGGACACCGCCAGCGCGACATGGCGGGAAGGACTGACGCGCGAGGAGGCACGGCTCGTCGGCACATGGGACCGCGCGTTCCACCGCGGGATGCTGCGGCTATGTGAGGACATTCTGGCAGAGGCGAGACACCGCGAGCGTCTTGCCTTTGTACACGGCAGAGAGGAGGTGCGGGCATGAGTGAGGCAAAGATCTATATCCCGGAGCGCGGTCACTTCTCGCTGCCGCGCAGCGCGGCACAGGACGACCGGCTCTCACTGGAGACGCGCGGACTGCTCGCCCTGATGCTCAGCCTCCCGCTGGACTGGGACTACACCGTGACGGGACTTGCGGTAAAAGCAGGGTGCGGGCGCGAGAAAATGCGGCGCATGGTGCGTGAGCTGGAGGACGTTGGCTATCTCGCCCGCGAGCAGGCGCACGGTGAGCGCGGGCAGTTCGAGGGCAACATCTATGTGCTGCAGGAGACGCCACCGTTGGACGGGTTTTCGGGCAACGGTGACGCATCAAAAACAACCGTTGCCCGAAAACGCCGCCAACGGTCTGGGCCGTCAACGGGTTTTCGACCGGAACAGATTAAAGAAGATATAAATATACCCCCCTATAATCCCCCCAAGGGGGACGGCGGCGACACGCGAAAACGCATTGCGAAAAGCACGCCGGACTGGAAACCGGAGCGGTTTGAAGGGTTCTGGAAGTATTACCCGCGCGGCGAGGCCCGGCAGGCTGCCGTGAGGGCGTGGGACAAGCTCAAGCCGGACGACGCGCTGATCGACACGATCGCGCGGTCGCTGGAGATCCTCAAGGCAACGGAGGAATGGCAGAGAGGGATCGGCATTCCCTATGCCTCGACCTTCCTCAACGGCCGCAGGTGGACAGACGCCGAGGCGAAACGCCCACCGAGACAGCCGCCGCGCGCCCAGCCGGCACGCAGGATCTCAACACCGGAGGACGGAGGTGACGGCCAGTGGGTCGACCTGTAGACAAGACACCGGCGCTGTCCGCCGGACTTGAGGCAGAGCGCGCCGTGCTCGGTTCGATGCTCATCGACGCAGACTGTGTCAACGATATCCTCGCGGAGGTGGATGAGCGCGATTTCGTCAGCACGGCGAATCGGCTGATCTTCCAGGCTGCCCGCGCGGTGATGCGCGAGGGCGGCCATGTCGATGCGATCACCGTCCGCGCGAAGCTCGGCGACGCCATCGCGGAAAGCCCCGACCGGTATCTCATCGAGCTGATGGAGGTCACGCCGACGAGCGCGAACTGGCGGGAATATGCGCAGATCATGCGCGAACAGGCAGCGCTGGCGCGCATCCGCGATCTGGCGGATCAGCTTGCGGACGCAAGCCGCAGATCTCTGGACGAGTGCCGCCCCATCCTGTCGGCGGTGGAGGCGCAGCTCTCCGAGCGGCGCGGCGTGCGCGTGTATCACATGCCGGACATTCTGACGGACTTTGCCGAGCGGCACGCCGCAGGCACGACGCAGGACTATATGCACTACGGCATAGACGCTATCGACAGCCGGAGTTTCGTCCGCCGCGGGGATGTGGTGGTGCTGGGCGGCTATCCCAGCGACGGCAAGACCGCGCTGGCGCTGATGATCGCCTATCACATGGCGAAATCTCACAGAGTCGGGTTTTTCTCGCTTGAGACTGACAAGAGCAAGGTCGGCGACCGCATCGTGACACACGGGATGCGGATCGATTTTGACTCGATCAAGCGGAACAAACTCACCGACCGGGACTGGGGCACCTTCGCGGTCGGCTCGGACGACGCAGCGCACCGGCAGCTCGATGTGATCGAGGCCTCCGGCATGACGGTGAGCGATATCATCTCGCAGAGCATTGCCTACGGCTACGACGTGGTTTTCATCGACTACGTCCAGCTGGTCGTACCGGAGGGGAATCGACGCGACCTGCGCAGCGAGCAGATGGCGACCGTGTCACGCGCGCTGCACACCTTCGCCCAGAGCCGCGGCGTGCTGGTGGTGGAGCTTGCGCAGCTTAGCCGCCCGGAGCGCGGCGGATGGCGCGCTCCGGATATGCACGACCTGAAGGAGAGCGGGCAGTTCGAGCAGGACGCCGATCAGATCATCATGATCTACCGCCCGAACCCGCAGAGCGACTACTCGCAGGAAAAATGCCGGGTGATCCAGATCGCGAAAAACAAAGAAGGCCGGCGCGGCTCCGGGGTGTTCACCTTCGACGGGAATCACCAGACATTCATGCCGTATAAACGCGTCCAGCCGGACAGCGCGGCGCAGTACAATGACGGCGAGGCGCCGGGGCAGATCCAATTCGAGGAGCTGCCCGCGGACACGCCGAGCCCGCTATGAGGAGGAACGAACAATGCCAGTTATCGGATATCCCTACACGTTCCGCATCAGTCTGGGCGGGAATTTCCGCGGAGCGGACGGTCAGCCTATTTCCCGCGCGCTCAAAGGGCGCATCACCTACATCAACCACGACCACCGGTATTTCCTTGTTGAGGCCGTGACTGAGAATGGCACAAGGATCCGCGAGTGTTTCAAATTCTGAAAAAACGGAGGCAACTATGAGAACGATTGCAATTATGAACAACAAGGGCGGCGTCGGCAAGACGCTCACGGCGATCAACCTTGCCGACATCCTCGCCGCCGACCGCGGCCAGCGCGTTGTGCTGGTAGACTGCGACGGTCAGGCGAACCTGACGCATTTCTTCCTGCCGACGCTCGGCGTGGAGGACGCCGTGACCACCGGCGACATCCTGATGGGCGAAGGCGAGCCGCTGTGGTCGGAAAACGTCATCCAACTGCGAGAGGGCTTGAGCATTCTGCCCAGCAGCTCCGGGCTGTACGATCTCGACCTACGCGCGATCCACGACGGCACGAGCGCACCGGAGCGGCTGCGTCAGTTTGCCGAGGCTGCCGCCGATGACGGCGACGTGGACTGGATGATCTTCGACTGTCCGCCGGGATATACCGTTTCCAGCGTCGCCGCGCTGCTCGCGGCGCATGAGGTGAAGATCACGGTCGTCGCCGAAAAATTAAAAAAAAACAGCGCTTTCGCCGTGTCGGATCAGGTCCGCAGGCTCGCGGTACTGCGGCCGAGCCTGCGGGTGCGGGCGCTTCTGACACAGGCACGGAGCGCCGATGTGGTGACGGCGGCGCGCACGGTGCTCGCGCGGCGCGGTGTGCCGCTCTACCGGACGTCGATCCGGCGCACAGACAAAGTGCCGGAGAGTACGGTGAGCCTCATGCCGCTGCGGGAGTATAGCGTGCACAGCAGCGCGACACGGGACTATCGCTGCCTCGCGCGGGAACTCATGGAGGTGTGACATGGCCGGGAAGAATTTCGATATTACCAAATTCACGGCGACGCTGCCGCCGGAGGGCGTGCCCGAATCGGGCACGACGCTGGAGATCGCGGTTGATGACATCCTTGACAACCCTCGGAATTTTTACCCCCGCCCCGGCAATGCCGCGCTTGCCGAGCTGATGGAGTCCATCCGCGCGAACGGACTGCTTGAGCCGCCGACCGTCGTCGCGGCAGGCGAAGGCAAATACCGGCTAATCTCCGGCCACAGCCGCATGGCGGCGGTGCGTCTTCTGGCGAGCAGCAGGGACGAGGGCGAAGCCAAGCGATTCGCCGCCGTGCTTTGCCGCGTGCTGCCGGACATGACGCCGGAACAGGAGGAGTGCGCGGTGATCGAGGCGAACCGGCAGCGTTTGAAGTCACCGGCGCTGCTGGCGCAGGAGGCGGAACGGTTGACGGCAATGTATATTCGCCGCCGCGAGGCGGGCGAAGAGCTGCCGGGACGCATTCGAGACCGCGTAGCCGAGGCGATGCAGGTCAACAAGACCAAGCTCGCCAACCTGAGCGCAATCAAGCGCGGGCTCAAGGTCCCGGGGATCGTGCGTAAGTGGGAGGCGGGCGACATCCCGGAGGCAGCCGCGCTGGAGATCGCCCGCATGGACGACGAGACGCAGTACCGGCTGCTCGACTGGGTGATCGACAATCGCCGGAGCTACACGATCAAGGACGTGCAGGAGTTCGTGAAATCCAGAGCGAAAGACGAGCAGGCCGTAGAGGATGAAAAGTATATCGAGTTGCTCGGGCATATCCATGAACATCTTGAAAGAAAGCTGCGAGGATGTAGAAATCGAGAGGAAGGGATCGAGACGCTTAAAAAAGCGTTTCGGTGGGCCGGAGGCGGCAGCAAAGAGTTTGATTGGCAGGGGGAGGCCAAGGGCCTAAGAATGTGCGGTGAAGACCAAAAGTACATTTTGCGCTCGTGGGCGACTGTGTGGGACATGCTTGCGGCGATGAGCATGCAGGATGGGCCAGTGCAAGCAAGTAAAACCCGCGAAAAGGCCAAGTCAAAAGAAGAACGAAACGAAGAGCTGCTTGCGCTCAGATGGTATGAATCAGACGTTGAACCGCCAGATGGCGCGCATATCGTTTTGATTGATGAAACCGGACTCGTTGATGATGACGAATACATCGGCGGCAGACTGAAAAGCGGCTATAACGACTGGGACGAGGTCCTCCTTTGGACGCTGCATCCGGATGACCCGGCGCAGGACAAGGCGGCGAGCTCGCCGGAATGGTTGCCGCTGGATGCAGAGCACTGGCCGGAGGAAGGCGCGCTGGTCGTGCTGAGCTATCCCACGGGGTTAGGCGGCAGTGCCTATCTGACGGCGCGGTGCGGCGGGGGCGCGAACGATCAGTACCCGTTCATTTCGACCGACGCCGGGATCTCTGTGCAGGAGATCACGGACTGCAAGTGCGACCGCTGGATGAGGATCAACGAATTCATGAGAAAATGAGGAGGACAGACATGAAAACACAGGACATCATCAACGCGCTGCGGACGACTGAAAGCCGCAGCAAGCGGACACTGCTGGATGCGGCAGCGTCCGCGCTTGAGGAGCAGCGCGACCGCTGCGCGCGTTACGCCGAGGAAATCGCCGTGCTGCAGGAGCGGCAGCGGTGGATCCCGGTAGAGGAGCGCCTGCCGGAGGGCGACGACGCCGTGCTTGCTGTTGTGTCCGGTAAGCTGATGGAGAATATCACTCTGATCGGATCCGTGCAGATTGCGGTCTATTGCGCAGAGTCCGGATGGTTCATCACGGAGTTCATGGGGTGGGATAATCCGACGGTAACGCACTGGATGCCGCTGCCCGCAGCGCCGGAGGTAAAGTGATGGAGCGACTGACGAGTGCAGAAGTGAGGGTCGACGCGAGTGTGGACGGGATGATCGGCCCGCTCGTCGATCTTACAAACTTGAAACCGAAGCTACTTAACATGATCCTAAACGGCCCAACGCTCAACGGCGTATCAAAGGACATGCTGCGGCAGCTCATTCGGCAGCTTTACAGCGAGCTCGCCGCCTACGAGGACACGGGGCTGACGCCGGAGGAAATCGACATGGATCACGAAGCCGCAGAGCAGCTCCGCCAACTGTGCCGAGGCTGCTATCTTGATCGGTTGGAGGAACTGGCTGAGGCCGACAAGGACGGTCGGTTGGTGGTGTTGCCGTGCGATGCAGAATGAGTAAGGCTGTCATGCTGAGCATCCGCCCGAAGTGGTGCGAAAAGATCGCCAGCGGCGAAAAGACCATTGAGGTGCGTAAGACGCGGCTGAAGATGGAAATGCCGTTTAAGTGCTATATCTACTGCACCAGCGGTAGACCTGACCTGAACATTCCTATTTCACCGGAACGTCTGATGCAGGACTACTTAGATACGGGGTCGATGAAATCACTGAACTGCCCACTTGGAAATGGTAAGGTAATCGGCGAGTTTGTGTGCGACCGCATTTATGAGTTGGAAACGCGCTCACCCGGCGGCAGTTACTATGTCAAAGGCGAGGATCAGCCGACGACAAACGATGTGGCGCGGCAATCCTGCCTTAGTCTAAGAGATATGCACGACTATCTGCACGCGCAAAAGGGCTACGGCTGGCATATCTCTAACCTGAAAATCTACGACACGCCGCGAGAGTTGAGCGAGTTCCGCCGAGCGTGCCCGAATAGTTGGTATTGTGAAAGCTGCGCAATGCACTGGGAAAACAACGGCACTTGCGGAAACGAGAGCTTACAGATTAAGCGCGCGCCGCAGAGCTGGTGCTATGTGGAGGAGGTACGCGATGAACATTGCTGAAAATGTTGATTGTATGAAGGCGATGAAGAAGCTGCCGGACAAGGCTTTTGACCTCGCTGTGGTCGATCCGCCGTATTTCAGCGGGCCGGAGCGGCGCGGATATTATGGCTGCAAGGTCAGCAAAATCGGCGTGCACAGAGACTACCACATATCGCCGAAGTGGGACATTCCGACATGTGAATATTTCGATGAGCTGGAACGGGTCGCAAAGCGCTATATCGTTTGGGGCTGCAACTATTTCGACTATCACTTTGCGCCGGGGCGCATTGTTTGGGACAAGTGCAACGAGGGCAGCTCTTTTAGCGATTGCGAGATTGCAGCTACAAACTGCCATGACAGCGTGCGGCTTTTGCGCTACATGTGGAATGGCATGATGCAGGGCAAAAGCATCGCAGAGGGGTTTATCCAGCAAGGGAATAAGGCGCTGAACGAGCAGCGCATTCATCCGACGCAGAAGCCTGTGGCGCTTTACGTGTGGTTGCTTCAGAAGTACGCCAAGCCCGGAGACAGGATACTCGATACACACCTCGGCAGCGGAAGCAGCCGCATCGCTGCATTGGAGCTTGGACTCGATTTTGTGGGGTACGAAATTGACGAGCACTACTACGAAGCGCAGGAAAGGCGCTTTGAGGAATGCATCTCACAAGGGAGTTTGTTTTTTTGCGGGAGGTGGCGTGCGATGAAACGTGAGCGGTGACGATTTTTGCAGCTACGGAGAGCCGAAGGAGGGCGCAGAATGAGATTCCTGGTAACACTGGCGCTGGATGCGCCGGACGACGCGGATCCGCAGGGAATCAAGGAAAAAGTGGCGATGGACTTTGAAAAGTATGGCGGCGTGCGCGTGGTCAAGGTCGAGCGCGTGGAAGAGTATCAACAGATGACGATGGGGACAGCTAAATGAAAAAGAAACGAATGATCAAGCTGCTGATGAGCATTGGATTCGACAGAAATGCCGCGGTAAGGGTGGCAGGAATGTGCAATGGGAGTATTTCGCACGTGCGGATTATGAACAGGTTATGTGTGGAATTTTTGCAGATTTACTACAAGCAGCTGGAAAAGATCGCTATTGAGGGCGATATAACCGGAGAGGTCTCCGGCATGCTGGGGAGCCACCTGTATGGATGAGTACTGCATCGTGAGACAGCGCGCGGGGCCGTTGGTCAAAGCCTTTGCGACGGATCGATCGTGCTTTTTGCGGAAGAATGGCGA
>ENA-ORLW01001679-ORLW01001679.1-human-gut-metagenome-genome-assembly--contig:-NODE-1679-length-23113-cov-4.173641_pt1 | contig 23113 bp, 30 predicted proteins | sample MGYA00243017_ERZ508829 | MGnify/ENA primary metagenome ERZ508829 (study PRJEB26277, sample SAMN04329776) | human gut metagenome | biome: human-associated habitat | host: Homo sapiens | place: USA...
CAATTATTTTTATATAATAGGAAAGACATGTTAGTTAAATTTTTCTCTATAATAGAACTTTCCTATTATATAAAAAAGAATAGATTTTATCTATTCTTTTTTATTTATATTCATATTGATTTAAAGTATTCTTTTAGACAATCTATAACTTCTTGTTTTGTCTTTAATGTATTTATTTTTTCTCTTATTCTACTTGCATCTTTTAAATTTTTTATATACCAGCTAAGGTGTTTTCTCATCTCTTTAATTCCGATATCTTCTCCTTTTTCTTCTACTTCTAAATTAATATGTTCTATTATTAGTTTTAATTTTTGTTCGTTATTTGGAAATAAATTATCATACTTTCCAGTCTTTAAGTAATCTATAATATGTTTAAAAATCCAAGGTTCTCCAAGTGATGCTCTTCCTATCATAATACCATCTACATTTGTTTGTTCAAACATTTTTTTAGCACTTTCTGGTGATTTAACATCACCATTACCAAAAATAGGAATGTTAACACTTTCTTTTACTTTTTTTATTATATCCCAATCGGCTTTTCCTGAATAGAATTCCTCTCTTGTTCTTCCATGAACTGTTATTGCTAAGGCTCCTGCCTCTTCTATTATTTTAGCAGCTTCCACTGCAACTATATTTTCATCATTCCAGCCTTTTCTTATTTTCACCGTTATTGGTATATTTGATACTTTCACTACATTTGTTACTATTTCCCCTACTAAATCTAAATTTAATAAAAGTTTACTTCCATCACCATTTTTTACTACTTTTGGTGCTGGGCACCCCATATTTATGTCTATAATATCTGCTATATCTTGTAAATATTTAGTAGCATATACCATAGCTTCTACATCACTTCCAAAAATTTGAACTGCTATTGGTATTGTCTCATTTTTCATATTTAAAAGTTTCTTTGTTTTTTCATCACCATAAAAAAGAGCCTTAGCACTTACCATTTCTGTATAAACTAGACCTGGTCCAAACTCTTTACATAATAGTCTAAATGGCAGGTCTGTTATCCCTGCCATTGGTGCTAATACTACATTATTTTCTAATATTACATTTCCTATTTTTAAAGGCTTTATATACATTTTTCTCTTCCTTTTCTAGACAAAAGGGCAGGGAAAACTTTCCCCTTTGCTTAACGTTTTTATTCTACAAATATTGCTTTCTTTCTTCTTGCACTTATGTTTAGTAACAATGCCACAAGTACAAAGTTAGTTAATAATGAACTTCCACCATAACTCACAAATGGAAGTGGAACACCTGTTATAGGTAAAAGTCCCATTGTCATTCCTATATTCTCTACCATGTGGAACATAAAAACTCCTGCAATTCCCATTGCAATATATGACCCTAGATTATCTTTAGCAGTCTTTGCAACATATATTGCTTTTGTAATTAGTACTACATATAAAACAATAACACCTGCACTTACAATAAATCCCATTTCTTCTCCAATTACAGAGAAAATGAAATCTGTTGTTTTAGGATATAAAAATCCTAATTGAGTTTGGTTTCCTTTTGTGATTCCCATTCCAAAAAGTTGTCCTGCTCCTATTGCAAGTTTTGATTGTATAACATTATATCCTGCTCCTCTTGGATCCAAGTTAGGATTTAAAAAAACATCAATTCTTGTTTTTGCATGTTCTGGTAATACAAAAAAATATAATAATGGGACAACAACTATAACTGACAAAATTGCTCCTATTATATATTTTTTATTAATCCCTGATACAAAAAGCATAAAGATAGTTGCTACTAAAAAAGCAAGAGCAGTACCATAATCTGGTTGTTTTATAATTAATAGAACTGGAACTGCCACAATAAGTAAAACTAAAAATAATTTCAAAGGTTTACTTATATCATTTTCATCTTGTTTTTGTACTCTAACAATTCCTTTCGCCAGTAATAAAATTACAAATATTTTTGCAAATTCGGCTGGTTGAAAAGAAAAAGGTCCTATATCAAACCAACTTGTTGCACCATTAACAGGAGTAGTAAATAATACTAAAACTAACAATATAAGTATAATACCATATCCAATCTGAGATATATTTGCAATTATTTCATAATCTAATGAAATAATTAGTATAACAATTGGTATACTAATTATTAACCACATTATTTGTTTTTTTAATTCTTCAAATCCAGAGCTTTGAGTTGATGAATATAAAGCTACCAGTCCTATACCTATTAACAGGAGAGTACAAATCAAAATACCCCACTCGATATTTTTTAATATTTTTTTCTTCATATTACAATCTCCAAATTATATTCAAGTTATGCATTATTTTTAGTAGTAGTTTTTTTTGTAACTTTTTTGGTTGACGTCTTTTTTGAAGTGATTTTTTTCTTATTGTTATCTTCTTCTTTTTTTTCAGTTTCTTTTTTATTGTTCTTTAGTTCCTTCAATTTATCTTTATTATCATCTTTAGGCTGACTATCTTCTTTACTATCTTGTCTTTTTTCTATTTTTTTAGAAGCTTCTTTTATATCTTTATTTTCTTTTGCAGATTCTTCTTTTTTTGTTACACTTTTTTTAGCTCCTTTTTCTTCTCTATTACTTTTTTCTTCATTATTATCAGAGTTTTTTAATTCTTTTACTGTATTTTTATTTTCATCTTTTATGCTAATAATAGGAATATTGGCATATAGAGCTGGTGCACCAGATGTACCATCTTCATTTGTTTTGTTTGTTAATCTAACATCTATTTCACTTTCATCTACATTAATATATTTTTTTATTACATCTATTATTTCTTGTTTCATCATTTCTAAAAAGTCTGCAGATACATTTGCCCTATCTTGCATAAGAACTAAATGTAATCTTTCTTTTGCTGTATCTTTTGATTTCGCATCTTGCATCTCGCCTTTGCCAAACTTTTTAAAAAAACTAATTATGCCTTCAAACATGCTTATTTCCTCCACACTAGTACTTATTTTCTTCTGAAAAAGTTTAATATTTTAGCAAGAAATCCTTCATCTCTCCCTGGAATTGTTACTTCAATATTATCACCTAAAACTCTTCTAGCAATTTCTATATATGCTTTCCCTGATGGTGCTTTTTTATTTGAAACTGCAGGTTCACCTTTATTTGTTTGTGTAATTATGTATTCATCATCTGGTATAACACCAATTAAATCGATAGAAAGTAAATCAACGATGTCATCAACATCCATCATTTCTCCTCTTTTTACCATATTAGGCCTTAATCTATTAATAATTAACTCAGGGTTTTTTATTTCAGATGCTTCTAAAAGACCAATAATTCTATCTGCATCACGGATAGATGATATCTCTGCTGTAGTAACAACAATAGCTCTATCTGCACCTGCAATAGCATTTTTAAAACCTTGTTCTATTCCTGCTGGACAATCTATTAATATATAGTCAAATTCTTCTTTTAGTTTACTTGTAAGTTCTTTCATTTGTTCTTCATTTACTGCACTTTTATCTCTTGTTTGGGCTGCAGGAAGTAAAAAAAGTTCATTAAAACGTTTATCTTTTATTAAAGCTTGTCTTAATTTACATTTCTCTTCTACAACATCTACTATATCGTATACTATTCTATTTTCTAATCCCATTACTACATCTAGATTCCTAAGTCCTATATCAGTATCTACCAATACTACCTTTTTTCCATTTAGTGCTAATGCAGAACCTAGATTAGCTGTAGTTGTTGTCTTTCCTACTCCACCTTTTCCAGATGTTACAACTATAACTTCTCCCATAAACTATTTTTCCTCCTTAGGCTATTTAAATTGTGCATAACCATATTTTTTACTATAATATATTATCCTGAAAATGCCAAAAAGTCAAGCTAAAAGGCATACTTTATGTAAAATATTATTTTTTCTTATATATGCTTTTGGGTTTTATATTAAACATTTGTTTTTCATTTTTTTTTAGTATTCAACAATTCTATAATTAAATAACAGTTTTAATTTTATATGCAATTTAGGAATGTGCTTAGCCTTTTATATTTTTATAAATGCATTTACTTTCAATAAAAATGATTATTTATTTTAAATAATTTTATCATTACAAACCTTAGTTTTAAACTACCATACATATTTTTTTCTGACCTAATAGTCTAAGTTTTTCGCTTGACATTCACCCTTTTTAGGCATATACTTTAAGAAAATTATAGCTAAGGAGGTTATTTAAATAAATGAATGATTTAATTGAAATTAGATGGCATGGTAGAGGCGGTCAAGGTGCAAAAACTGCATCACTTTTGCTTGCTGACGCAGCATTTAATACTGGTAAATATATTCAAGGTTTTCCAGAATATGGACCAGAGAGAATGGGTGCACCAATTACTGCATATAACCGTATTGCTAATTCACCAATTCGTATCCATAGCAACATTTATGAACCTGACTATGTAGTTGTTGTAGATGATACATTATTAGAATCTATAAATGTAACTGCTGGTTTAAAAGAATCTGGTGCCATTGTTATAAATACAACAAAAGATGCAGATTATTTAAAAAATGTATTAAAAGATTATAAAGGAAATATATACACAATCGATGCAAGAAAAGTATCTATGGAGGCTCTTGGAAAATACTTTCCTAATACTCCAATGCTTGCTGCTATTGTTAAAGTTAGTGGAATTATGACAGATGAAGAACTTCTAAATGATATGGAAGGTTCTTTTAAACATAAATTTGCCAAAAAACCAGAAGTAATTGAAGGTAATATGAAAGCATTAACTTTGGCTTTAAAAGAAGTAAAAAAAGTAAACTAAAATGCCTTAGGAAACGTTTTTTACTATGTATATCGCACTTTCTTGGACCTGACTATAGGCAAAAAAATAATCTAAAAATAAAAATTTAAAAGAAAAGGAGTTAAAACATATGTCTGAAAATATTAACATACATACACCAGCCAATAAATTAACTATCGGCGGAAATATATATGAAGCTGGAAATGCTAAAAGTTTTAAAACAGGCGATTGGAGATCTGTAAAACCAGTATACCTTTCTGAAAAATGTAAACAATGTGGTTTATGTTTTCCAGTATGTCCTGATGATGCAATTCCAGTTAATAAAGATCAAAAAAGAGAAGACTTTAACTACGACTATTGCAAAGGTTGTGGAATATGTGCTAAAGTTTGCCCTTTTAAAGCAATTGAAATGAAAGAAGAAGGAGGAGATGAATAATGGGAATTAGAGAACGTTTAAGTGGTAATGAAGCTGCAGCTATCGCGATGAAACAAATTAATCCTGATGTTGTAGCAGCCTTCCCTATCACACCTTCTACAGAAATACCACAATATTTTTCTACTTTTGTTAGCAATGGAACTGTTGATACAGAATTTGTTGCTGTTGAAAGCGAACACAGTGCTATGACTGCATGTATTGGTGCAGAAGCTGCTGGTCGGAAGAGCCATGACTGCAACGTCAGCAAATGGTTTATCACTTATGTGGGAAATGATTTATATAGCATCTAGTTTAAGACTTCCAATTGTAATGTCACTTGTAAACCGTGCTGTTTCTGGTCCGTTAAATATTCATAACGACCACTCTGATGCAATGGGTGTTCGTGATAGTGGCTGGATTATGCTATTTAGTGAAAATAACCAAGAAGCTTACGACAATTTATTAATGGCTCATAAAATTGCAGAGCATAAAGATGTTTTACTTCCATTAATGGTTTGTCAAGATGGTTTTATTACATCACATTCTATAGAAAATATTGAATTATTAGAAGATAACAAAGTAAAAGCTTTTGTTGGAAAATATAAACCAGAACATTATTTATTAAATCGTAAAGAACCAATTGCAATTGGTCCACTTGATTTACAAGCTTATTTATTCGAACATAAATATCAACAATCTATAGCTATGAAAAATGCTAAAAAAGTAATTTTAGATGTAGCTAAAGAATTTGAAGAGTTAACAGGTAGAAAATATTCTTTCTTTGAAGAATATAAGTTAGAAGATGCAGAAATTGCAATTGTTTGTATGAACTCAACAGCAGGTACTACAAAATACGTTGTAGACTATTTAAGAGAAAAAGGAATAAAAGCTGGTCTTTTAAAGTTAAGAGTATTTAGACCATTCCCAGCTGAAGAAATTGCAAAAGCATTATCTGGTTTAAAAGCTGTAGCAGTACTTGATAAAGCTGATTCTTTAAATGCTGCAGGAGGAGCACTATTTGAAGATGTTACATCTGCTATGTATGTAAACAAAGCTCAAGTGCCAATGTGTAATTATATTTATGGTATTGGTGGTAGAGATGTAGCAGCAAAAGATATCGAAAGTGTTTTTGAAGATTTGCAAAAAATTGTTTCTGATGGAAATATCGATAATCCTTATCGTTATTTAGGATTAAGAGAAAATTGATGAATTTATCAATAATACTTTTAGAAAGATATTATAAATCGGTTTATAGGTAAATCCAAAAAAACCTAAATATATTATACAAGGAATGAATAATATGGCATATAATTTAAAAGAAGTTATTGCTGAAAAACCTTCTAGATTTACATCAGGTCACAGAATGTGTGCAGGTTGCGGTGCTCCTGTTGCGGGAAGAATGGTTTTAAGAGCATTAAAAAAAGAGGATCATGCAGTTATATCTTGTGCTACTGGTTGTATGGAAGTTTCAACTTTTATTTATCCATACACATCTTGGACAGATTCTTTTATACATACTGCATTTGAATGCGCAGCTGCAAATAGCGCTGGAGCAGAAGCTGCTTATAAATCTTTAAAAAGACAAGGTAAATTACCAGAAGATGAACATACAAAATTTATCACATTTGGTGGAGATGGTGGTACTTATGATATAGGACTTCAAAGCTTATCTGGAGCAATGGAAAGAGGCCATGATATGGTTTATGTATGTTATGATAATGGTGCATATATGAACACAGGTATTCAACGTTCTTCTGCAACACCAAGATTTGCAGATACAACAACAACACCAGCTGGAACAGTTATTCCAGGTAAAATGCAATCAAGAAAAGATTTGACTAAAATTATGGTAGGACATCATATACCTTATGTTGCACAAACAGCTCCACTTAGCAATTTTAAAGATTTATATGAAAAATCTGAAAAAGCAATTTATACAGAAGGTCCAGCATTTTTAAATGTTTTAGCACCATGTCCTAGAGGATGGGGCTACCCTACAGATATGTTAATGGATATTATAAAACTTGCTGTAGAAACATGTTACTGGCCTTTATATGAAGTAATAGATGGAAAGTACAAAATAAACTATAAGCCTAAAAACAAACTACCTATTGAAGAATTCTTAAAACCTCAAAGAAGATTTAAACATATGTTTAAACCTGGAAATGAATGGATGATAGAAGAGTTCCAAAAAGAAGTAGATTCAAGATGGCAAGAACTATTAGATTTAGAGGAAATTACAAATAGAAATATTGATGCAGAATAGCAAGTAAAAAAACTTCGAATTATTATATTCGAAGTTTTTTTATTCTACTTTTTATTTTTTGGTAAAGGTACTACTTTTATTGTATATCCTATCGGATATAATAATTTTATAAGAGTACTAATTTTAGGAGAAAGTGATAAACTTTCTATTCTTGCAATTGCTTGTTGCTTTATTCCAGTTTTTTTACTTAAATCTCTTTGCGATAAATCACATTTCTTCCTAGCTTCTATAGTGGCTCTTATCTCATTAATCTAAATTATATAGATTTTGTTCTATACACATCTGTGCTCTTTTAGCTGTTTTTTCATCTGATGAAAGTGCATTTTTTAAAAAATCTGGATGTGAAGTTAAAAATTTTCTCATTGTTTCATCTGGATTTTTCATATATTCATTTACCATATTATATTGTTCTTTATTAATAATATTTAACTCCAAAGCTTTATCAAATAAGTTTTTATCTACTTTTACAATAGACATACATTTTATTCCATTATCCTCTAATACTTTTGCTCCACCTTGCATTCTATCAACACAAGACATACTCCAATTAATTTTTGCTCCTAATTTTTCTATAACTGGTATCCAAGCACGTGTATAACTTGATGAGGTATTTATCATATCAACAATATGTAAGACTTTTTTTCCTTCAATATCTTCTACAGGTTTTGTATCTTTAAAATCAGAATCGGAAACTACAGCATTTAAATTTTTATATATTGTTATATGTGGTTTTTTTAATAATTTAGCAATCATATAAGAAAAGAACCAATCTCTTCTTTCTCCACCTGAAACATAATCAATTTCGGATGTATTTATATTATGTTCTATTTTACTTTTCATTTCATCAATAACATGTCTATAGATTTCGTTTTCATTATATTGTTTTTGAACTCTTTCAAATACTTTTTTTGGTAATTCTATCTCGTTATTTTTCTCTTCATTAATACAATTAAGTAAATCTTCTGAAGCTTGTTTACTACCATATAAGAACTCTGCATTAATGTAATATGGTCCTATTTTTCCTGACGTATACCAGAATGGACTATTTTCTGGACATATGTTTACAGCATTTGTTTTAAATAAAAATCCGAATAAAATCACTCATATTTCATAATCTCCTTTTTTGGCATTTTTTTTATATTATATTAATTAAACCCTTATGTCAAGATAAAAATAAGCAATAAACAATTTTGGATAATTTGATTTTTTATGTTAATCATGTTACAATATGATTATAATATATTAGGAGGTTTTATCATGAAGAAATTATTACATTGTTTGCGGTGTAAAAATTTTCTAAAGTGCAAGAGACGATTCGATGCTAGAGCAGAACTTATCTATGGTTTATGTGAGATAAAAGATAACAAGTTTATCTTGTCTAATCCTATAATATGCATTGATCCTCTTCACAATGAAACCAAAAATGATTAATAGAATATTAATCATTTTCCCCATTCTCAATAGAGCCTGGGGATTTTTATTTTATGAACATATGAACATTTGCAAAAATAAATTATTATTCTAGAACAATAGCGGGCTTTTTTGAACATTTTCTCTGTTTAGAACATTTTAAAGCCCGCGTTTAATTGTTCGTGCGCCAATTTTTGATAAAAAATTGTGTACGATTATTTTTATATAGTAGGAAAGATATGTTAGTTAAATTTTACTCTATAATAGAACTTTCCTATTATATAAAAAACTGGCAGTATAATTTTATAATCTACTGCCAATTTTAATTTATTCTTCTTCTGGTGCTTCTACTGGGCAAACTCCAGCACAAGTTCCACATCCTATACATGCATCTTTATCGATTATGTATCTTTCTTCTCCTTGTGAAATACACCCTACTGGACACTCTGCTGCACATGCTCCACAAGATATACATTTATCTGTAATTTTATATGCCACTTTACTTCACCACCTTCCACTTATCTTTATATTATATATCATCTTCTACTTTTTCATTCTCATCTAATCTTTCTAATTCTTCTAATTCTTTAAGATGTTCTTTTTCTTCTGGATCTATTTTTTTTCTTTCTATATTTTTTATTATTTTTACATCTGAAGAATCATATTTTTTGTAGAAATAGTCATCTCCATCTTTAATTTTTACTTTAACTTTTTCTTTTAAAGTTTCTACTTCTTCTACAACTCCTTGTCCATCTTCTGTTTTTACAATCGCACCAACTTTAGGTAATCTCTTTATTTTCTCTTCATAAACATCTTGCTCATATTTTAAACAACACATTAATCTACCACAATTACCAGATATCTTTGTTGGATTTAAAGATATATTTTGTTCTTTAGCCATTTTAATAGATACTGTATCAAAATTCCCTAAAAAGGAACAACAACATAACTCTCTTCCACAAATCCCATTACCACCTATTCTACGAACTTCATCTCTTACACCTATTTGTCTTAATTCTATTCTAGTTTTAAATATACTTGCTAAATCTTTAACTAAATCTCTAAAATCAATTCTTCCTTCAGCTGTAAAATAAAATAGAATTTTGCTATTATCGAATTTATATTCCACATCAATTAATCTCATATCTAATTTATGCTTTTTTATTTTTTGTTCACATATTCTTAAAGCCTCTGGTTCTTTTTTCTTATTTTCTTCACATTGTCTTAAGTCTTTTGCGCTCGCTAGTCTAATTACCTTTTTTAATGCATTTGCTAACTTTTCTTCATTAACTTTTTTATTATCTATTACAACTTTTCCTATCTCTTCTCCCATCCCGAGTTTCTACTATTACATAATCTTCTTTCTTTATTTGTAAATTTCCTGGATCAAAGAAATATATTTTCCCTGGTTTTCTAAACTTGACTCCTATTACTGTCTTCATTTATTTCCCCCCATATTTCGAAAATTAAATGGTCTATACTCATATCAAAATTACTATTTGCTTTTATTCTTTTTTTAGCTTCTTCTATTGTTTTTATTACATTAATGAGCCTCACATTTCTTGTATCTTTAATAAAAGAATTATAAAAAATTGTTATCATATAATCTAAGATATCATCAATTTTTTCTTTATTTTTATATAAAACATCTGCATCATTAATAATATCTAATATATTATATTTTTGAAATCTTTTTGCAAGTTCTTCTAACTTTGCATATTCCTCAAAATTCTCTTTAATTTTTATAAGTTTATTTATACTTCCAGATGCATTTTCTATCATACTTTCTGTTATTACATCTTCACCAAATTCTCTTGTTGCATACTCTTTTAATTCTTCGTCTTTTAGTTTTTCGAAAATTATTCTCATACATCTAGATTTTACAGTATTTAAAATTTTACTCTCATTAGACAATACTAGAATAATTATCGCATATTTTGGAGGTTCTTCTAAAGTTTTTAGTAAACAATTTTGAGCTTCTTTTGTCATTAAATCTGCACCATCTATAATATATACTTTTTTATCTGACACAATTGGTTTTTCTAATATTTTCTCTTGCATTTGTCTAATTTGCTCTATTTTAATTGCCTTTCCTTCTGGTTTAATTTGCATAAAATCTGGATTATTATCATTATTAAACTCTATACAAGATTTACAAGTTTTACATTCTGTTTTATTTTCTCCAATACAAAGTAACATCTTCGCAAACTCTTTTGCAAAAATAGCTTTACCTATTCCCTCTATTCCTTCAAACATATAACTGTGAACTGTATCATTAGAGCTTGCTATTTTATTTAAAAAAACTTTATTTTTATAATTTCCTATTATATTATTAAAACTCAAGAACTTTTCCTCCATAAAGCTTAAATATTATTCTACTTTTCCAAATAAATCTAATGGCCAAAATCTAAATAATACCTTACTTTCTATCTTATCTATAGGAATACAACCAAATCTTCTACAATCTGTAGATTGAGAACGATTATCTCCCATAGCAAAAACGTATCCTTCTGGAACAACTAAATCTGTAAACACACCTTCTAAAGAATCTGTATATACATTTTCATTTAAGTAAGGTTCATCTAATTCTTTATCATCAATATATACTTTTCCATCTTTAATTTGTACATGTTCTCCAGGAAGACCTATTACTCTTTTTATAAAGCTTGTTTTATTTATTTCTAAGACATAATAAGTAAATTTATTAAATATTCCAGTAGGCTCATTATCATATTTTGCAACTGGGTTATTCAAATCTGCTTCGTTTGCAGGAATATATGATGTACTTGGTGCTTCGAATGTAATAATTTCACCTCTTTTAGGTTCATATCCGTGTTGTTCTTGCCCATCTATTTAACCATAACCTTTGATCCTGTTTTAATGTTGGAAACATAGATGTTTGTTTTACTACTGTCGGTGTTCCAATAAAATATCTAATTAATATTGCTATTATTATAGCAATTACAATACAATAAACCCATTCTAATATATTCTTTTGTTTATCTGTTAATAATATCATTTTTTACATTCTTCCTTCCTTAAATAACATAATACTTAAATTATACATTAATATTTTCCTTTTTTCAAGATAATTTCACTTCTTTGTTGGTATTCTTATTACAACTTCTGTTCCTTTTCCTTCTTCGCTTCTTATATCAATACTTCCACCATTTTGATCTAATATTTCTTTTGCGATTGATAAACCGAAGTCCTGTTCCTCCCATTTCTCTTGTTCTTGCTTTATCTACACGATAAAATCTATCAAAAATTCTAGTTAAATCTTCTCCTGGAATGCCTATTCCGTTATCAATTACTTTTATATATGCATCATTGTATACAAATCCAACATATATTTTAATATTTCCATTTTCAGGAGTATATTTTATACTATTAGTTAATATATTTAGTATTACTCTTTCTATTCCATATTTATCTGCATGTACTGGTGGAACATTTGCAGTAACAAAACATTCCACGCTATGATGTTTTTTAGATATTTCAAGTTCTAATTTTTCCTGGCATCTCTTTACAAGTTCTCCTAAATCAAATTCTAATTTTTCTAATTTAACATTATTATTGTCGTATCTAGAAAGCGTTAACAAATCTGTAACAAGTTTTGCCATTCTTCTAGCTTCTGAAGCTATTACATTTAAAAATCTATCTTGTGTATCTTTATCATATTCTCCTTCTAACAAAGTATCTGCATATCCCATAATAGATGTGATTGGAGTTTTTAATTCATGAGATACATCTGCGACAAATTCTTTTCTCATATTGTCTAATTTCACGTGTTCTGTTACATCTTGTATTAATGCCATAACACCTGCTGTTTTTTCGTTAGAATCTTTAAAAGGTGCAAAAAATATATTAACATATCTATCTGCTATATGGATGTTTTGCTCAGATGATGTCCATTCTTCTAAATATATAAGCTTTTCTATATTAATATCAATATTTAGTTTTTTGAATATTTTTTCGAAGTTGTCATCTTCTTTTTGTAATTCTAAAAACTTTGTTGCTGCTGGATTAATGTGTGTTATTTTTCCTTCTAAATCAAAAGCAATTATACCATCTGTCATATGTAAAAGTATTGTTTCTATCTGTCTTTTTTGCTTTTTTATTTCATTTAAGTTTTCATTAAGTTCTGTAGTTACTATATTAAAAGCATTTACAAATTCATTGGCATCTTTATTTCCTTTTCCATTTCCATCTGTTAAATATTTTATTTTTAATTCATCTGTTTTTGATATGTCTCCAGCATTTTTTACAAAATCGGATATAGGTGTCATCATTTTTTTAACAGCAAATATTCCTATTACAAGTGATATTATAATAAATAAACCTATAAATATTAATACTGTTATCTTTGTATTACTAATTTGCGATATTATTATATCTGATATATTTTGTGTATTTTCTATTTGGTCTGATACGACTTGATCGTTTATATTCTGTAAGCTATGAACACATATTCCTCCAAGTGTTCCTACAAGTATAACTCCTAATAATAGAAATAAAATTACAATCTTTATTTGTATATTCTTTATCATAGTTATTCCTTCCTTTTAAATTTAATATTGTATAAATTCATTTTTTACTATTATAACATTGTATCTGTTTAATTCATTGTAAAGTTTGTGTATCAATTCTTTTATATAATAGGAAAGTAATATAGGTTAAATTTTACTATATCCCCAGAACTTTTCTATTATATTAAAAAAATCAAATTCAAACCATATATGATATAAGACAAATACCATTGTAGGTTTGAACTTGATAATATATTAAACTATTTAGATGCAATGTAATAGCCTACACCTCTTTTTGTAATTAATATCTTAGGACTTGATGTATCTTTTTCTATTTTTTCTCTTATTCTTCTTACAGTAACATCAACAGTTCTTATATCTCCATAATATTCATATCCCCAAACTTTTTCTAATAGAACTTCTCTTGTTATTACTTGCCCTGGTTGTTTCGCTAAATATTTTAAAACTTCAAATTCTCTTAATGTTAAATCTATTACTTGCCCTCTTACTCTTACTTCAAATTTATCTAAGTCTAAGCTTAAATCCCCAACTTCTATTTTGTTAGCTTTTGCTTCAGATTGTTCTTCTTTTGCTTCTTCTAATATATTGCCAGCAACTTCTGATTTTCTTAAGTTTGCCTTTACTCTTGCCATTAACTCTCTTACACTAAAAGGTTTTGTTACATAATCATCTGCACCTAATTCTAATCCTAATATTTTATCTATCTCTTCATCTTTTGCAGATAACATTAAAATCGGTACATTTAGTGTATGTCTTATTCTTTTACATACTGCTAGACCATCCATTTTTGGTAACATTATATCTAAAAGTATTAAATCTGGTTTTTTTTCTAATGCTAGACTAACAGCAAGTTCTCCGTCATTTGCTTCTAATGTATCGTATCCTTCTTTTTGTAAATTGTAAACTAAAATATCCACAATAGGTTTTTCGTCATCAACTATTAAAATTGTCTTTTTACTTTTTACAGAACTTTCCAAAACTTTTTCCCCCATTTCGGTAAATTGTAACTGATTTTTTTATTACTCTTCACCAGTTATATCATAATTTTCCATATTATACAAGAGTTTTTTCAAAATCATTGGAACAGGAGGCAAATGTTCTCATGGTTACTACTACGAAAACTAAATAACTCTCACATAATTCGAAAAAAGACTTAAGAATTCTTAAGTCCCTTATCTTGCTAGTTTGCTTTTGCTTCTTTATATATAACTTTACCAAACTTAAATTCATTAAACCATTTTTGAAACTCTATAATAAATATAGGTAAAATAGAAATTCCAGCAGTATATAACCATTGTGTACTATTAAGAGGCGCTAATTTAAATATGTTTGCAATTCCAGGAATTATTATAACACCTATTTGCAATACAGCTCCTAATATAAAAGCTCCTATCAAATATTTATTATTAAATAAATCAGATTTGAATATTGATTGTTCACTTTTTATATTAAAACTGTGGATAAGTTCTAGCATTCCTAAGCAAACAAATGCCATTGTTCTTCCGTACTTCTAATCCAAAAAGTCTGTTTCCCAAGCTAAATGCAAATAATGTTAACATTCCGAAGCATGATTCCTTCTACAAATATTTTTCCCCATAAACCATCTGCAAACAATCCTTTTTTAGGATCTCTTGGCTTTTTACTCATTATATCTTTTTCTGCTGGTTCTAGTCCAAGTGCAATTGCAGGAAGCGAATCTGTAACTAAATTAATCCATAACAATTGAATTGCAAGTAATGGCGATTTTAAGCCTAATAATAACCCTACAAAAATAGTTACTATTTCTCCAACATTTGTAGCTATTAAGAAATGAATAGCTTTTTTTATATTATCAAATATATTTCTTCCTTGTTTTACAGCTTCTACTATTGTGCAGAAATTATCATCAGTTAATATCATATCTGACGCATTTTTTGCAACATCTGTACCGATTTAGTCCCATAGATATTCCTATATCTGCATTTTTTAAAGCTGGAGCATCATTAACACCATCGCCTGTCATAGCTACGACAGCACCTGTTTTTCTAAATGATTTTACTATTCTTACCTTGTGTTCTGGTGAAACTCTTGCAAATACTGAATATCTCATAATATTTCTATCAAGCATTTCTTCTGACAACTTATCTAGCTCTTCTCCTGTTATCGCTAAGTCATTTTTTCTTAGTATGCCTAAATCTGTGGCAATTGCTTTTGCTGTTGCAATATGATCTCCAGTTATCATAACAGTTTTTATACCTGCTTTTTTACAGGTAGCCACCGCTTCTTTTACTCCTTCCCTTGGAGGATCTATCATTCCTATTAATCCGCACTAAAATTAAATTATTTTCTATAGAGTCTGAATCTATTGTATTTGGTAATTTTTCCACATCCATATAGCTTACAGCTAGTACTCTAAGAGCATTATTAGCCATATTATTATTTTCTTTTTCTATCTTCGAGATATCATCACTATTTAAAGGATAAATTTTATCTCCTATAGCATACCTTGTACACCTTTTTAGTAAAACATCTGGAGCACCTTTAGTAATAATTCTATATTTATCACCTATTTTATGTATTGTTGTCATCATTTTTCTTTCTGAATCAAAGGGTATCTCATTTATGCGCACATATTCTTTATATAAATCTATTTTAGTCTTGCCAATATTATTTGCAGCAGATACAATAGCTATTTCTGTTGGCTCACCAATTAATTCCTCTTTCCCTTTATCATAATTTATATCTACATCTGTGCACATACTAGCAAGCTCTAATATAAATTCTTTTTCATTTCGATTTAAAACTTTTCCGTCTATATTTTCTATACTTACTACTTGCATTTTATTTTGTGTTAAAGTTCCTGTTTTATCTGAACAAATCACACTGCTACTTCCAAGAGTCTCTACTGCTGGAAGTTTTCGAATAATACTATTTTTCTTAGCCATTTTTGTAACACCTATTGATAGCATTATAGTCACAATTGCAGGTAATCCTTCTGGAATTGCAGCTACAGCAAGTCCAACTGATGTCATAAACATTTCTACTGGTGATATTTTTTTAATTAAACCTATTACAAATATAAAAGCACATATTAATAAACAACCTATTCCAAGTGTTTTACCTACCCCAGCTAATTTTATTTGTATTGGAGTTTGTGGTGCTTCATCTGTAATTATCATTTTAGCTATTTTTCCAACCTTTGTATTCATTCCAGTTTCTGTAACAATTCCTTCTGCATGTCCATTGACAATTACAGTAGTTGCAAATACCATATTTACCATATCTCCAAGTGATGTATTTTCCTTTAAAGTTACATTTGAATCTTTTAATACTGGCATAGTTTCACCTGTCAAACTTGACTCTTCAACCTTTAAATTATATGAATCTATTAATCTGCAATCTGCTGGCACAAAGTTTCCTGCCTCGAGAAGCACTATATCACCTGGAACAACTTCTGTTCCTTTAATTTGCATAATCTTACCTTCTCTTTTTACTTTAGCTATTGGTGCAGACATTTTTTTAAGTGCTTCTAAAGATTTTTCTGCTTTAGCTTCTTGAATAAGCCCCATTATAGCATTAAATACTACAATTGCTATAATTATAATAGAATCTATGTAATCATTATTCCCTTCTAATTTAGCAACTATTGCTGAAATTATTGCAGAAGCTATTAATATAATTATCATAAAATCATTAAACTGTTTTAAGAACCTAATAATTATACTTTCTTTTTTCTTGTCTTCTAATTTGTTTTCTCCAAATTCCTTTAATCTATTACCGTGCTTCTTCATTTGTAAGTCCATGACCAATACTTGTCCTTAGCATTCTTTTAATTTCTGTTATTCCTAATGTTTGCCACATGAATATCTCTCCTTTGTATACAATTTATATGTTTTATAAACATATATTATATATATATTCTATATGTATTTCTTTTATGAAAAAATAAAAGCAAATAAATAAATTTTTAGGTTCCAAAAATTCATTCATTTGCCTATAATATTTATGTAGCTTTTAATATTAATAACCAATAGATTCTAAAAAATTAATTTATGTGTTAACTTTTTAGAATTCATTGGTTATTAGATTTATTTTTATATAAATGTCTATTGATTATAATAAAAATTGCTATTTATTAAAATAATTAGTCTCCGACTCCAAATTTTGAAATCCTTGTTGTCTTAAAACTTCATAAACTATTATTGCTACTGAATTTGATAAATTCAGAGATCTTAAATGCTCTCTCATTGGAATTCTAATAGTATTACTTAAATTCTCTTCTAATAAATCTTCTGGTAATCCCTTTGTTTCCTTACCAAATAAAATAAACACTTCATCAAAATTAGAATAATCTATATCACTGTAGCAATTACTTGCTTTTGTTGTTGCAAAGAACATGTTATTTTCTTTTGGTTTATATTTATCTAAAAAATCAGATAACGATTCATGTTCTTCTATATCTAATTTGTCCCAATAATCAAGTCCAGCTCTTTTTAAATATTTATCTGTTATCTCAAATCCTAATGGTTTAACCAAATGGAGTTTCGCACCAATTGCAGCACATGTTCTAGCAATGTTTCCAGTATTTTGTGGTATTTCTGGTTCTACCATTACAATATTTATTTTCATATATCTAACCTCTAATACTATTATATATTTTTTAATTTTACACTATCTTACCATATTTTTCTTACTAATTCAACCTAATAATATACACCTTGGTACACATTTTAGACATAAAATAATTATCCTGATTTAACGACTTTTAAAATTTTTTTATTTTTTTAAATCCCTCTTATACTAATAATTTTCGTCCATTTATTATGCAAATTCATACATTTTTCGACATTTCTTTGCTTGACTGTAGCGTTACGTTAATATATTATAACAATAAGAATTATTTTTCTACTAAAGTGCATACTAAACACTAGAGGTGAAAAGTATGATTCTTAGTAAAAAAAGAAATGGAAAAGGTTATATTACAAGTTACAGTTTAAATATTGGATCAAAAGAAGCAAGACTTTTAGGTTTTATTAATCAGAATGGTGATTCACATATCTTAGAAAAAGAATTAGATGTAGAAAACCACATTTTAATTGTACGTTTAAAGAAGGAGTAGTTTTAATGCCAAAAATTTATTTAGAAAAAAACGTTCTTGATGCAGCATTTGAAAGACTAGAAATAATATTTCAAAATTTCGAAGCAATATATTTTAGTGTAAGTGCTGGCAAAGATAGTTCTGTAATGGTTCAACTTGCTAATATGGTAGCAAAAAAATATAATAAAAAATTTGATGTTCTGTATATAGATTTAGAAGCACAATACAAGCACACAATTGATCATGTTTATGAATTAAAAAGTCTATCTCGGGATAGGTACATTTTATCATATTGCATTACCACTTGCACTTAGAAATGCTGTTTCTGTCTTACAGCCAAAATGGATTTGTTGGGAAGAAGAAAGTAAAGATTTATGGGTTAGAGATTTGCCTGAAGATAGTATTAATATTCATAATTGCCCTTTCGATTGGTTCAAGAAAGGAGAAGAATTTGAAGAATTTATTATTCAGTTTGCAGATTGGTACCAAAAATTGCATGGATGTTCAGTTGCATGTGGAGTTGGTATTAGGACAGATGAAAGCTTAAATCGTTTTAGAACAATTACTTTTCAAGAAAATAAGGAGACTTTTAGAGATTATCAATGGACAACTAGAATAAAATCTGACCATGTTCATCTTGATGTATATAACTTTTATCCAATTTACGATTGGCGTGTAGAAGACATCTGGGGGGCTGTTAGTAAATTAGATCTAATGCACAATGAGATATATGATTTAATGTATAAAAACGGTTTAAGTATTCATGAACAACGTATTTGTCAACCATATGGAGATGACCAAAGAAATGGATTAGACCAATTTAAGGCTTTAGAATATGAAACTTGGTCAAAAGTTTTAAATCGTGTTAATCGGAGTTAATTTTGGAAATATTTATTGTCGAACTTCTGCTCTTGGTAATATAAAGTCTACAAAACCTGATTTTATGAGTTGGCAAGAATATACTGTCTTTCTTTTAGAAAGTATAGGCATTTATAATAAAGATTTAATGCTTCATTATTATAAAAAAATTAAAAAATTTATGTTTTGGTATAAAAAAAGAGATGGTATAGGAATATCTCAAATTCCTGAAGAAGAGCCATTAAAACTCGAAAATCAAAAAAAGGTAATTTCTTGGAGGCGCATCGCAAGAGCTATTGAAAAGAATGATTTTTATATGAAGAGACTTTGTTTTGCCCAAACGAAAACAGATGATAAAGAACTAAGAGAACTTATCCATAAATGGGATAACCTATTAACAAAAGATACAGAAACTACAGATAAGGGATTAAAATATTTTATAGAAAATGAGGTGGTATCATGATTTTAAAAATGAATAATAAAAGCAATAATTTCTATCAATATATGGGAAAGTTTTTTGGCTCAAGAATTGTACAATCTGAAATTAATGATCGTATTTATGATGATAGTTATAAAGATTGGTATATTTACTTAAAAAATGATAATGCAGTTGCTTTTATCTCCGTACATAATGATACAATAAAAAATATATATTCAAGTAACCATGATATACTTATAGAATTACTAAATGAAGTAAAAAATACAATTACTATCTCTCCAAGTATTGTTCCCAAAATATATTTAGACGTCTATAGAGCTTGTGATTTACATATTGATGAAGATACTAAATACAAAAATTTTGTTACAGTAAGGAGTGATATATCTTGAGTAAAGAAATTACATTTCCTGTATTAAATGTAAAAATGGTTGATATAAAAAAGATAGTTGCCAATGATTATAACCCTAACAAAGTTGCTCCTCCTGAAATGGAATTATTAAGACATTCTATAGAAGAAGATGGATATACTCAGCCAATTGTTACATATTATGATAAAAATCAAGATAAATATATTGTTGTTGATGGATTTCATAGATATCGTGTTGCAAAGGAATATTTTAATTTAAAAGAAGTTCCAATTGTAACAATAGATAAGGATTTGGATAATCGTATGGCAAGTACAATTAGACATAATAGAGCAAGAGGAACACACCAAATTATAGATATGTCTAAAATCGTACTAGATTTAACAAATCATAATTGGACTGAAGAACAAATTTCGAAGCACTTAGGTATGGAATTAGACGAAATAATTAGATTAAAACAAATAAGTGGTTTAAAAGAAGCTTTTGCAGATCATACATTTAGTAAATCTTGGGAGGAATTTGAACAAAAAATTGAAGATGAAAATTGAATGGTTGCCATTGGGGATGGAGCATTTTGACACAAAAAATTTTATGTGCTAAAATGCTCCGTCCCCTAATGGCAAAATATCTAAACTACTAGGTTTGTATAATAAGCATTATATAGTTTACTATAATATCCATCTGGATTATTCATAAGTTCATTATGATTTCCTTGCTCTATAATTTCTCCATTATTTAATACAATAATCTTATCTACATTTACAATTGTTGATAATCTATGTGCAATAAATATTGATGTTTTTTCTTTTGAAATTTTATCAATTGAACCTTGTATGAGCTCTTCTGTTTTTGTATCAATATTGGCTGTTGCCTCGTCTAAAATAAATATTGATGGATCATGTGCAAATATTCTAGCAAAGGCAATTAATTGTTTTTGACCAGCGGAAAAAGAACTTCCTCTTTCACTTGCAATTTCATATATTCCATTTGGTAAAGTTCTTATAAAATCTTCTGCCGATGCTAATTGTATTGTCTCCATTATAGCTTCATCTGATAGCTTTTCATTTAGTTCAATATTATCTTTAATACTTTTTGCAAATATAAATGGGTCTTGCAAGATAATTCCTATTTTTTTTCTAAGTGAATGTAAGTTTATATCTTTAATATTAATACCATCTAATAAAATTTCCCCTTTTTGTATTTCATAAAATCGGTTTATTAAATTAATTATTGTTGTTTTTCCAGATCCTGTCCTACCTACAAAAGCAATACTCTCTCCTGGATTAATTACAAAACTAACATTTTTTAAAATCCAATTTTCTCCTTCATATGCAAACCACACATTTTTAAATTCAATTTTACCTTTAAAATAAGGTACATCAATAGCATCAGAATGATCCATAACCATTGGTGGAACATCTAGCAAATTAAACAATCTTTCTGATGCTGTTAAAGCCTTTTGTAGATTATTAAGCTGATCGGCAATATTTTGAATTGGATTAAAGAAACGTGATACATATAAATAGAAGGCCACAATCGCACCACTTGTAAGACCAACCTTAACGCCAACATAGAAAATAACAGCGGTAGCTAAAATTTGAAGTAAAGTAATAAATGGACGGTATATACCAAACGCAATTACAACCTTATAACGAGCCCGTCTTAAATTCTCATTATATTCTAAAAATTCATTTTCCTTATATTTTTCCTGATTAAAAATTTGGATAATCTTCATACCTGATAAGTTTTCATTCAAATAGGTATTAAGTTCAGAAATATATCTTCTTTCATTTCTAAATACCTTACCAACTACATGTCCAAAAAAATATGATGTAATAAAAATAATAACGACAAATGCAAGTAATATCAAAGATAATTTCCAAGAAATATAAAGCATAATTCCATAAACTGATACAACCGTTAAGAAATTTCTTAATAAATTAACAAGTACATTTGTAAATAAATCAGACATTGACGCCGTATAGGATGCAACTCTCGTAACTAATGATCCAACAGGCATTTCATCAAACTGATTTTGGCTCATATTTTCAATATGTGTAAAAACCTCCATACGCATTCGATAAATAATTCTTTGACCTGAATGTTGTAGTAGCATTGATTCAAAATACAAAAAGACTTGATTAATAATAGATATGCCTAAATAAGCAATGACAAGCCATAAAATATAACTAAAAGACTTATCTAAATTTTGTAATGCATCCGTAATTTGACTTATAAATAAGGGAAGTACTACATCAAGTGCTACATTTAGTGCAATTAAAACTAATGAAATAATAAAATATAAAGCTTCTGGCTTTAAATATTTCATTGTACGCTTTAACATTACTCCTAAAGGAATTTTCTTATCTCCCTTAAGCTTTAGTGTCTCTTCTTCCATTAATTTTCACCTCCTGCAAGTTCATTTTCAAGTTGTTGTAAATGAACCATAGTTTGATATGTCTTTGAGGTATTAAGCAAATTTGATGGCGTATCAAATGCCTCAAGATGTCCATCATTTAAAACAATAATTTTATCTAAATGCGATACAGTTGAAACACGAGATGCAATTATAATGGTTGTTTTACCTTTACGTATTTCTTTAACATTCTTAAGAATTGTTTCTTCTGTTTTAACATCTACTGCCGATACGGAGTCATCCATAATCATAATTGGAGCGTCCATAATTGCAGCACGAGCAATACTAATACGCTGCTTTTGTCCTCCTGATAAGGTCACACCTCTTTCACCAGAAATAGTATCATAGCCATTTGTAAAGTTTTGAATATTATCATCAACATCAGCAAATCTAGCTGCATTTTTTATTTTAGAAAAATCAAGCTCACGATTTGAAAATGCAATATTATTCTTTATTTTATCACTAAACAAAAAATTATCCTGAGGAACATAAGCTATTTGCTTTCTTAAAGAAGAAATATCACAAGACATTATATCGTTTCCATCAATATAAATACTATCTTTATTAACGTTATAAAGCCTTAAT
>ENA-ORLW01001680-ORLW01001680.1-human-gut-metagenome-genome-assembly--contig:-NODE-1680-length-23093-cov-18.633559_pt1 | contig 23093 bp, 32 predicted proteins | sample MGYA00243017_ERZ508829 | MGnify/ENA primary metagenome ERZ508829 (study PRJEB26277, sample SAMN04329776) | human gut metagenome | biome: human-associated habitat | host: Homo sapiens | place: USA...
CGGCGGCAATCTACAGAGCCCCTACCCCGGCCCTTGGGCTGCTCTAAGGTACAGAGGCTACGACTTCGGCGGGCGCCCGTGCCGCAGTGGCGAGCCTGTTCCGCGCATTGGGGCTTGGGGTGGGGACAAACCAATGGCGGGAAGTGAGATTTTCTCCGCAGGAAAAATCTCGCTCCCGCACACCGCTTTCTCTTTCGCAGGCAGAAACTATTTTGTTGCGTAGGCGTTGGCGATGCGCGGAGTTGGTGAGGCGCAGGCGCGGACGAACGCGGCAGGCGTAGCCTCGGCGCCTTTGAGCAAGGGGTAAGGGCGCCGGCGTAGCCGCAAGTAGTTTGCGCCGTGTGCGAGCCCCGGGAGCGTAGCGGGAGGGGGCACGCAAATCGGCGGCAATCTACAGAGCCCCTACCCCGGCCCTTGGGCTGCTCTAAGGTACAGAGGCTACGACTTCGGCGGGCGCCCGTGCCGCAGTGGCGAGCCTGTTCCGCGCATTGGGGCTTGGGGTGGGGACAAACCAATGGCGGGAAGTGAGATTTTCTCCGTAGGAAAAATCTCGCTCCCGCACACCGCTTTGATTCGGGGCGTGAGACAATGGGGATGGTGGGCGGGCCAAACTTATGGCGGCGATCGCGCTCAGCGAGTTCGCCGCACTCCATTATTTTAATAGTAGGAACCCCAATCCTCACTCGGAGGATTGGGGTTGAGTTTACGCGGCGCCTGCGGCCTCAGCCCTCTCGGGCTGCCTCGAAGCTGAGGCGATCGTATACGTTCGTGGAGATGACTGCCCCGTATCGGGCTTTAAGCAGATACATGTAACGGATTGCGCTCTTGGCGGTTTTGCAGCCGCAGCCCACGTTATCTTTGGGGGGGACTCCCTTGAAGTATACGAACCAGCGGTTGAACTTTCGGGCGGCTACGATGAGCTTGGGGGTGACGGTAGGGGTTGTGTCGACGACGGGAGCTGCTACGACCATTTCGGGGATGATTTCGGTGGATTTTTTTGCTTTCTTTGCCATGATAGTGGAGTGTTTGAGGGTTTAACGCTGTGGGCCGAAGCCCTAATTTTTACAGTACAAAAAGAGCTAGGGCATAGAGAGCCTAAGATGTCAAGGGTGATTGCCGTTTTGCAGGTACGAAAAACGGCGGAACACAGAGTGCACACTTGCCCTTGACAGGCGAACGCCCTTGCTAACTTTGTAATGGAAAAATGGTTCGGGCCACAGCGTTAAACCCTTAAACATTTCACGGCAAAGGAAGCAAAAAAATCCACCGGGATTATCAACGCATTGGTTTGCTCCCGGCGGCGACGCGACCCCGGACGGCACCCCCAAGCTCGGCGTAGCCACCCGAAAGCTTAACCACCTATTGTTTCAAGGTAGTTCACCCCGTAACGTGGGCTGCGGCTGCAAAACCGCCAAGAGAGCAATCCCCTCCTCTGCTTTTTCTTTTTAAAGCCCGATACGGGGCAGTTATCTGCCGCTACGTTTGCCGAGGCTTTGAGGCCGCCCGAGAGGGCTGAGGCCGCGGGCGCCGCGTAAACTCAACTCCTTTCGCAAGCTGAAACTATTTTTTGTTCCCTCGACGTTGGCAATGCGCGGAGTTGGGGAGGCGCAGGCGCGGGCGAACGCGGCAGGCGAAGCCTCGGAGCCTTTGAGCAAGGGGTAAGGGCGCCGGCGGAGCCGCAAGTAGTTTGCGCCGTGAGCGTCCCCCGGGAGCGAAGCGGGAGGGGGGACGCAAAGCGGCGGCAATCTACAGAGCCCCTACCCCGGCCCTTGGGCTGCTCTAAGGTACAGAGGCTACGACTTCGGCGGGCGCCCGTGCCGCAGTGGCGAGCCTGTTCCGCGCATTGGGGCTTGGGGTGGGGACAAACCAATGGCGGGAAGTGAGATTTTCTCCGTAGGAAAAATCTCGCTCCCGCACACCGCTTTGATTCGGGGCGTGAGACAATGGGGATGGTGGGCGGGCCAAACTTATGGCGGCGATCGCGCTCAGCGAGTTCGCCGCACTCCATTTAAAAAGACCGCACCGACCCTTCGCGGGCAGGTGCGGACGACGAAATCAAAAATCTATACCAAAAGTAATGAAGCCCCACGTGCTCGGCTCCCGCCGATCGCGTGGGCAATGAAGCAATTCTAACCAAAACGGCGGAGCGCCTCGCGGGCGAGCGCGCATCCGCACAGAGTAATTAAACCAATTACAACTATGTTGAGCACCAAAAGAGAAACGGGTTTGGAGGCCGAATCGGCAGCCATGGCCGAATCGGCCACAACGACGAGCGAGTCGGCGGTATTGACCACCTGAGCGACCTCAGCGCGGGCGTTTTGTTTACGGGCGAGCTTCACGGAAGCCGCCCGGAAGCAAATCGACCGCGCAGAATCGGGCGCGACAGTGGTGATGACCACCACCGAGTCGAGTTGAGCTTCAGCGAAAGCGCTGAAGTCGAAAGCGGCGACAGAGACAGCGGAGCTGTCAGCGACGGCAACAGCCTCGATCGAAGCGGACGCTTCGGAGCGAGAGGACTTGGCGGCGCGGCAAGCGGAGCAAGCGCACAGCGCGGCGAGCATTAGAGCCGCGCCAAATCTGATTTTGAGACGTTGAAACACGGGCAAGCTTTGTTAGCGAATTCATTATGGCCGTGAACAGAAGCCGCCGGGAAGCGGCGGCGCAGTTCAGCCACCAGAGAAAGGAGGGCAGCATGCTGCTCCGGGGTACGTGTATCTTCGGGGAGGCCGGCCTTATTGAGGCCGCCGACATAAGCGATACCGATAGAGTGGTTGTTGTGACCCTTGCAGTGGGCGCCCACCTGTTCAAGGGGGCGTCCCCGGTGAACAGAACCGTCGTGATAAATCACGAAATGGTACCCGATATCGCGCCAACCGTTAACGCGGACGTGGAGGTCGCGGATTTGATCGACAGAAACGTTACGTCCGAAAGGCGTAGCGGTGCAGTGGATGATAATTTTGTTAATAGAGCGCATAATCAGTTAGAGTTACCGCGAACCTTGTAGTGGTAGTCGATACCGAGCACAGAGCCCGCAAAGGTGAAGACCTCGCCGGCAGCGACAAGCACCGACGAGTGAATTTCACCGACGGGCGCCGAGTAAAAACCCAGCAGGAGGAGGACGACGCCGGCCACGGTGACGGCAGCAGCGATAAAGAGCTGCACCGAGTGGCGGGGTTTTGTGGAGGGTTTACGGGAAGCCATAGCGTGAAAAGAAAGAGGAGAACGGAAAGAGAGCGGGGAAAAATGCAACAAGTTGCATTTAGTGCGGAACAACTATTTCGCTGAAAGGCGAAAAAGATATACCTTTGTATGCCCCGACCGGGTGTGGCGATGATTACTACAGTAGTCTAGTGCTGACGCCGGTTCCAGGGCATTTTTTATTTCAGATACTTGAGCGACCACTCGCGGAAAGAAAGCATCACCCACGGAGATTCTTTCTTTCCGCGTTTTATTTTGAACCTGACGACGCCACGGTTGCGAATATATACCCCTTTCACGGAATCGCCGTACCGTTTGGACCTATAAGGGCGTAGGAACCCCTTGATGCCCGTCCAGCGCTTGAACACCTTGTGACCGCCCCCGCCCAAATCTCGTAATACCTTTGCGCCGGGAACGATATTATCTGTCAGATGATAAACGGGCGAGTCAGTGAGTTTACTTTTGCGGAACTGAATCTTGATGTGGCGGGAGAACAGATAAGTTTCAGACGGTATACCGAATTCATTGAGGACAGGATACGGGTATGGAGACTTATGCTGCGAGCTATCGCCCTTAATGTTAGCCCGAATAATCTTATTGATCAACGAGGCAAGAGTTAGCTCGTCGTCCGAGCGCATCGTACCAGCTGGCGGAACGTTCGGAATAAGTTCCGGGCGGCGCCAATTGCGAACATAGTAAAGGAACACATAGCCGTGATTCGGCACAAAAGTGACGAAAGGCGCATCGGAGTCGAGCTTGATACGAGGATGACGCCCCCCGGCGCCCTCCTCGTATCTGATGCAGTCGGCACCGCCGAGCTTTTCTTTTTCGGCGGGAGAAATGTCGTGCCAATAGGTTATGCGGGTTTCGGTAACGAAATTGAGCATCGAAGTGACGCTCGGCAGGTATTTTTTCTTGTCGAGCAGGTCGAGGTAGTAAGTAGGATCCCCATCGGCATCGCGGATAGTGTGGAACAACGACTGCTTGACCCTTAGGTATCCCACATTACGGTACACCAACCCCGGGCGCGGGTGTAGCGGCATAACGCCCGGGACGAACACAAGCGAATCGAGCCAACGCTCGTATTCGATACCCGGCTTTTGGGTGTACGGGACCGGGAGCGCCTTAGAGGCGTTGACCCCGAAAACGACGGGGAGGGCGACCTCCACGTTGAAAGCCGCGACAGCGACCGGTTGCGCCGTGAGGCGAACCGGCAGCCGGGTTACGTTAGTAACATCGGCGAAGCCGTCGGGGTGAATCTGCGAGGGAATACGAGCGGAGAGCCGGCATTGCAAAATGCCGGGTTCGAGGTTGTGGCCTTCGGCCACGACACGAATCCCCCCGTTGACGACGAAGCAGTTTACGAACTGCGCTCCCTTCTTTGACACCGCGAACCCCTTATCGGGGTGAGCGGTAAAGAAGACCGCGTTGAAGTCGAAAGCGGGGACGCCGACAGGGGCACCTGCGGCATCACGGATATCGAGGGAAAAAGAAAGGTCGGAAAGCGCGTTGACGAGCACCATATCAGAGAGCAGCTTTAATTTGATCGATTTCGGCGGCATTGTTAGCGGCGGCCGCTTCGGCGGCCTCAAGACGACGAACGAGGTCTTCATAATCCTGGGAGCTGGGCAAGTAGCTTGCCCAGCCCTTCACCTTCGGCATAATGAACTCGATATCGCCCTTGATATCTCCGATAGCGTCGGTGTGGTCGGTGAAGACCGTTTCGTCGAGGGAATCGCACTCACGTTGGAGCGCATCGACGACCGCCTTCAGGGCGGTGATATTCGCCTCGTTGTTGCGGGAGCGAGAATCGTTGGCCTCATTCATGAGGACAATATCGTCGTAAGACTGATTGTCGGGCAGGTGACTAGCAGCCTTCTTGTGCGAGTCGAGGAGCTCCTTAAGAGCAGCGACCAAATCGATGACCGCCGAAATAGCGTTAGCGACATCGGCTGGCGCGATAGCGTTACGATTGGTAACGACGGCGAGCGCATCGACCAAAGCACGTGTATTAACTTCGTTGTAGGCAGGCATACATAAAAAGAATATGCGGCAAAAATAGCCAAAAGCGGAACTGCGGCAAAAGACAGCCTAAGCGAGCCAACAGGCGAGCGCAGCGCCGGCCAGAGCGCCCACGGCAGCGCCGAGGGCGTCGGCGGCCAAATCATACCAACACCAATGGTTGGAAGGAGCGTTGGCGTCGCCAAACTCCTTTCCGACCCCCAGAGCGAGAGCGACGACAAAGCCGACGACTGCCGCGGCGGCGAAGAGATGAAAGACAGCGCCGAAGGCGACAGCGGCGGCAGCCGCAATGGCGCAAGCGCCGAAGTGAAGAAGTTTGTCAGAAGACATAATCAGCGAAGACGGTTAGTAATAACATAGCAAGCTTGCTTGCCGAGATTTTCGGCCATAAACTCGCGGAGGTTCATAACCGAAGCGTAGTATTTTTTGGAGAACCAGCGTTTGCGTTCGCGACGGTTATCGTAACCGAGGTCGCCGGGGTTGCCTTTCCACGTATTCGAGCCGACGCCGGCATCAACATAGAGACCATAAAGGAGGAACTTTTGGAGGAGCGAGAACGAAGTAATCTCACCGTTAGAGTTCACGCCGACCTCGACGACAGAGTTAAAAAGACGCCCGGACCGGATAGCGCGGAGCATTGAAATCTTCTCGCGCCAAATCTTCACCATAGTACTGTTGAAAGCGTACACATACCGTTGGCGCTCCTGTTTAGGGTCTACGGGTTTAGCCATTCGTTGGGATTGAAAGCGAGATTAGCGAAAGCATCGACCGCAATCTGAAAGAAAGCGCAGGCGCAACCAGCGGCGAAAAAGCGGTCGATTTCATTGAAAGCAATGTGCGAATCGATAAAAATCGAATTCTGTTGAATACGAGTTTTTTCGAGGAGCAACACCGACATAAGCTGCCGGAACAGCTCTCGCATCACATCCATGCATCGCTGCCGAGCGGCCATATCCTCCAGGGGATGCCGCATAGCGATGAAGACCGTCTTGACGCGGCGAGTGCGCGGAGTGTTGTCAAGCTCAGTGTAACCGTCGGCCGTATCGGACACACAGAAAAAAGCCGTTCGGGAAAGGGATTGCGAGAGAGCTTCCTCGAAGCCCTCCAAACCCGAGACACGGCAGAAAGTGAAGCCAAATTCATTGGCGAGCTTATTTTTTTCGAGCAGCGGCTTGAAGAAAGCGGCTGCATCCCAATTACCGTCGAGCATAGGTTTACGATTTAGAAGCGGCCTTAAGCGCGGCGAAGTCGCGCGCCTGAGCGTTAAGCTCAGTAAGGGCGCGGATACAATCAAGATCGAGGATAAGGGCCTCCTTAGAAACATCGCCTTTAGTGAGGGCCCGAATCATCGCATCGACATTCTGCTGGAGGGCATCAGCGGAAGCGAAACGAGGTTCGAGCAGATTATCGGCGGGAGCCGAAACATCTGCGGGGACAAAGAAATCGGGGAAACGGCGCGCAAAGAAGCCTTTGAGCGCCGCGAACCAATAAATGACCGAAGCTCGCTCAAAATCTTTGAGGGAGGCACGCAGGCCGGGATAAAGGTGGAAGGCCATTTGGTCGACCAGATTAAAATCCTTAAGACGCAGAAAACCTTGATAAAGGTTTTCGCAGATTAGGAAGACCCCGAAGGGGACCTCCGAAAAATCAGCGGGGCGAGCCTTATGGCGACGAATGACCTCCAGCCGGACGGGAAAAGGCGGGATGTCGACCAACCAATCGAGCAGCGAGAGCAGCTCGGCAAATTGGGCGGGGCGCACCGCCGCCTCCCGTTTACCGACTTGAATAAGATACCGGTCGGCGCCATGTCGGCAGACCACTTTAACGCGGGCGAGCCTCATCAGGGCGAGCATTTTAGCCTCGTCGGGTGGAATACGGAGACAGAGCAAAGAAAAGACAAACTTAAGCTGCGCCTGCGAAAGGTCGGTCCAACCGGCCGGCATAATCAGATTGAGAGAATCAGAAGAAGAAGCCATGGGCAGATTTAGAGTTACGGAACACGGGGGGATTGAACAGCTTAGCGGTATCGGAAGCATGCCAGAGGGGGAACACCTCGGGGTGCTTTCGAATGAAATCCACCGTAGAGGCGATACGCAAATCATCTCGGCGGCAGCCCAAAGCCTCGACAAGCACCTCGGCCGCGATATTGTCGCAGACAAAAGCGGCCTCCTCAGACAGAGGCAAATGAGCAAGACGAATCTTGCGAAATTCCTCAATAAGCTCGTGGGAGAAGAAACGTTCGGCAAGAATAAACTCAGCGTTTATGCATAGACGCCGCAGCTCGCAGAAAGCGAGCCAGGCGTCGGGGGCGTCGGCACGGCCGGCCACCTCGAGAACATCGAGAGAAGGGAACAAAGACGCGCCGAAGAAATCGGCTTGCGGCGAATCGAGCCAACCGGGCAGCTCGCAGAGCCGACGGGATAGAGCGACCAAAGCCGCATCAGCCTGTTTGTTGAGCGCGGCAATCAAACGATTGACGCGTTCAGCGGAAGCGGGAACCAAGTTTTGGTTCCCGACAGTAGCGAAGCCGTTAGGGGTAAGCACCAAGTCGAGCGCAGGGATAGCGGCAGCGAAAGCCCTGCAGGCGACAAAACGCGCGGCGAGGAAACGCGGAGCGTTTTCGTCGTGCAGTGCGGGCGACTCCGCCAGAGCGGAGAAAGCCACAGAGCCGAGGAAGTTATCCTTCAGGAACGCCTCGGCGTGGACGACAAAAGGCTCGAGCTTAGCGAAGAGCTCAGGCTCGCCGGCGACGGCGGGCATCACATTTGGCAAGTGAGCGAGGAGCTCACGGCAGTTAGCGAAGAAAGTCATAAAGCGGCAGCGGGAAGAGCGTCGGCATGTTTGTCGAGCGTAGTAAGCATAAGGAAAGGAATCTCGGGAACCACGCCTACCCAGCCGTTAAAACGGATGATAAGGCGGTGCACGTTGAAAAGAATATCGTGGTAAGGCTTCTGCAGCGCCTGAGCGATAGTAAAGAGCTCGCGCTTGTCAGAACCCGAATTGTTGGACTGAGCCTTACCGGGCACAGAGCCAACAAGATTACTATGCACTCGCATAGTAAAGCAAACCACGTTGATAGCCTCCTGAATATCCGTAGACCATTCTCCGCCCTCCTTGTTGACATCAATTTTATTGATGACAACATCGTGCTGCTCTTTGCCGTCGGGTGAAGAGTAGAAAGTGCTGAAAAGCACCTTTCCGGAATTCTCAGCGCCCGTAAGGAAGTCGAGAATATTGTGCTTCTCCTTAACGACACGTTCCATCTGCTTGACCTTGTCGGTGATACCCTCAGACTGAAAGATATTGTTCCAATATCTTGAAGAAATCTCGATTTGGTATTTGAGCGGGGCAGAGTTTTTGAGCTTAGCCTCCTTAGCGAGAGCGACAAGCTGCTTGATAGAGAACCAGCGCCCCTTGAAAAGGGCCGCGTAGTACGGAATCGGATAGTAAGTAGCGTCGACCGTAGGGATACGGGAGACCACAGCGAACTTACGAATCTTAGAGCCGGATGCGATACGTTGCTCAAGATCTGCAGCGGGAGCAAAGCGATTGAGCAGCGGAATCGACTCCACCATATCCTCAGAGGCCACCGCCAACCGCCAGTTGGCGTAGTGGACGAAAGGAATATTCCCGTTTTCGTCGGCAGGGGCGAAGCGACAGTAGCAAGCCTCCTTACGGCGAACGGAGCAAATCCGTTTGCCGTCGTTTGAAAGAATGATAACAGAGACCGCGAAGCCGAAGAACTTAAAATCCTGACAAGAGCCGAGGAAAAGCTCGGAGAGCGAATTCAACTCGGCGAACTCGCGAGCGCGTTCAGCAACGGGCGGGATAGCGGAGCCGGGGGCGTAGCGGAGGCCCGCGCCGTAGCACACTTCTGAGTTGAACATCTGACAAGTAGCGAGCGTTTCGTCGGATTCGATAAGATTAATGATGTCGAAAGGCATCATATTATCGGCACCCCATGGCATATACTGCACCCGTTCGGAAATCCGGACGGGAGCAGAATCCAGTTGTTCGCGAAACACATTGGCGCCCGAAGTGGTGAAAGCCGCTGCGGCGCCAAGATTTACAATATTTTCGACAGAGTTGAAATTCATAGTGGGTGGGGAGTTTAGAGATAAACTTCGCACCCATTTACCATAAAAATGAGCGCGTCGCGAATTTTACGGATTTGAGAAGAGGCGAGGAGCCTGACATTACGGACACCGCCGTAAAGAGAGTAACGCAGGGAAACACAGTTTTCCAAGTGCATAATAGAGCCGTCGGCCTTGAAAACGGAAATCGAGCAAGGTTTACCGGATTCAAGGATCTTGCGGGCTTGCGAAATATGAATAGCGTGCGGCATCAGGCGAAAACAGCATTAAAAGGATTAGCGAACAAGTTTTGGTTATCGGCAACAACAAGGGGCAGCTTGTTGTGACGGAGCCGGAAAGAAAACTTGACCGAGGGCGGTTCATCGCCCACAGTGTTGAAGCTAATCTCAGACTCAGTAATAAGAATACGGCAAAGGTCGGCCCAATCATCGGCGGGCCGGCCGGCGGCCTCGATACGCACATCGTGCGAAGCGAGCATCCAAGCGGCGAGGGCGAGCTCGCCGCGAGAAAGGGGGCCGGACTGCACCTCAAACTCCAGCTCGACCGAGCGGTTACAAAGGAGCGTAACGTCGTTGAGGACAGCTTTGGTTCCCTCAACAGACTGCTTCGGTTTAACCGAAGCATGGAAAGCGACGAGGTCTACCGCGTTGAAAGGGTTTCGGAAATAGAAACAATCGCATTTGCGGAGGTTTCTATTTAAGAAAAACGAAGCTCGTGCATCGCCGTAGGCGATAGAGAGCGCCTTGGTTTCATCGTCGACAGGAAAACGGCGAGAATCGAGGGCCGCGCAAGCGGGCTGCGAGACCGCCGCGAGCGGTATCGAAACCTGCGGGGTAGAAAACGAGCCGTCGGTTGCATCCTCGACCGACTCCAGCAGTAGAGCTGCGGGAGAATCGGGCGTACGGAACACTGCGCCGAGCGGAAGCAAGGCGCCCGGGGCGACCTGGCGCGCAGCGACAGGCGAGACCCAATTAGCGGCGAAAAACTCCTCGGGGCCGATGTTCGCGTGAAGCGAACAAAAGGCGACATAAAGCACCGCCGACAGCGACTGAGAGGCGGCGGCAGCCGACACCTTCAGACGCATAAAAGAGCGTTCCTTGGTTCGCAAGTACTGATTGACCAGTTCGCCGACCCCGACCAAATGCACAGAGCGGTCGGAGTAAGGAGCGAGCGCCTGGTCGAACAAAACATTATCGGGGGCGTCGGCGTCGCAAATAGAAACACGAGCATTGGCACCGGCGGGGATGTCGGAGAAAATCAGCTCCGACATAGCCGACGAGAACAAAAAATCTTCGTTTCTGAGATTGCAGTACATAGGCAAAAATTACAAAGGCAAAGATAATGCGGACGACGAGCGGGGCAAAAGACAGCGGCGTTATCAGATAACGCCGGCGAAATTGATAGCGTTGAACGAAGATTGCGGGAACTTCTCGCAGCCGATGAAAAGCGTGTCGAAAGCATCTGTACCGTCGGTACGATGCTCGAGGAGGTCCTCCTCGGATTCGGCGAGCTTTTCGCCGGCCTTATTTTTACGGAAGCCGAGGCGGCCGTTAGAAATACCGGCCGCCTGAATAGCCGTAATAAGGTCGTCGTTGTTCTGACGGTTGAAGTAGGGCGTGAGGCGCTGTTTCCCTTGGAACGCCTGGTTGATGAGAAGATACTTCTCATCGTGGCGCATAGGCGGGCCAATGTAAACGGGGAGCACCTGCCACCCGTGCGCCTCGAACTCGTGGACGATAACCCAACGGAAGTCCTGCTCGTTGACGGCGTAGTTAGAACCGAGGGCGGTAGAATCAAAATAAAACACCACAGTTTTATTTTGGTGTGCCGCATAGTAATTGCAGAAGTCGGCAACCAGAGCGGGAATCTTGCGCTCGAATTTGACGTAGAACGACTTAATTACATTAAGGCGGTCGGCGGCAGGTTGGCCGGCTACAATCCAATTAATATTGGCATTGTAGTCCATACCGATGCAGATAGGATCCGAGGAAATAAGGTCGGCGTCGTTGACGGAAGAATCGTCGAAAGGCGAGCCCTTTGCGATACCCGAAAGCTGCGCTTCGAGCGCAGCGAAATCGGAGGCGTTATAGAGGTGGTGGTCGCGCATGGAGGAGTAAAAACCGTCCTTAACCATCCCGATACGCTTACAGAGAATAGAGGTCTGAAAAGTAAGAGGGGTAAGGTCGCGCTTCATCTGCTTGATATAATTTTCGCCGAGGAGCTGCAGATTTTCAATCGTGGAGTATTCCTTGTAGAACACCGCGACCGAGCGCAACCTATTCAAGTTGCGGTCGAGTTCGCGAAGCAAGCGTGGATAGTGGGCGGGCAGCTTCTGCCCGGCCGCGTTAAGCTCACGAATTTTATTCTTGAGTTCCCAAATTTTGAACACCGAACCCTTGATAGCATCAATCACCTCGACATCCATTTTCTCTCGATAATGCAAAAACCAAGAACCCTTCTTGGTTTGCGGCATATCAGAAAGAATCATCAGGGAGTGATTGAACGAATGAGCGCCGAAGTGAGATTTGATACCACCATTAGCGGGGAGCGTTTCCTCCTTAAGCTGATTGTAGTCGATGAACTTAGCTTCATCGACCAAGAGCCAGGATAGGGTGAGGCCGTTAGAGGAGCCGGCCCTATCCTGCGAAACGACAATGGCGATAGAGCCATTGAAGAAAGAAATAACGTGCTCAAATTCTTTGGGCGCGATAATAGGCTGCGCGAACGATTTTGGCGGCTTTCTGCCGACCACATAGTGAACGCCTTCGACGTATCCCCAGCGCTTCCAAGCGGCGAGCAAACCCGGAAGCGTGTTTGTCAAACCATGCTTGAAAGTAGGGACGACAATGCCGCCGGTAGAGCCGGGCATTCTCTGCATATTGCGGAGCACGAAAGGCGCGGCAATAGAATCCGTTTTGCCCGTTCGGCGGCCGGCGACAATGACGGTAGTATTGGCGCCGATAAGCTGGACCAGGCGTTGGGGCTCATTGAAGTAAACCTTGTTTGGCATCTGAGTTAAAAAGGGCGTCCTCCTCGACATCGGCCTCCTCGAAGTCGACATCGAGAATATCGATAGAATCGGCGGAATATTTTTTGATAAGGGCGTTGATCTTATCCCGCAGGTTCGGGATAGGCTCAATGCCCAGCACGCGTGGGTCGTCGGTAGGGATAAACGGCTGCACCTGCACCAAGTGGTAAGGGATAGCGGCCTCTTCTTCATCTACCTTATTGAAACGGGCATAAGAAGAGGCCGCGCGTTCCATAGTTTTGGTATCTTTACGCTTCTTGGCGAGCTGATAAGTTTCGAGAATCATCTCATTATAGCGCCAGCGGTGGAACTGCCTCGATTTCTCGGAAAGCGCAGGCAGAAGAGAGTTGACGATATTGAGATACTCATGAGCCGCGTTCTTTCCCATAGGGAAACGAGCGCGGAACTCCTCGAGGAACTGCCGGTCTTTAGCTTCGGGATTGGCGAGACGCCAAAGATACATAGCGCGAGCTTTGAAGACGCGTTCGGCGGCATCGGCGCCGATCTCGGCTTCCATGTCGGCGTTATCCGCAAAGAGATAACGGCGACAAAGCTCAACAGTAGGAGTACGACCTTTACTCATCCTCTTCCATGTCGAGCAGGTTCTGCTGGGCCGTTTCGACGGCCAAAGGCGAGCCAAGATTGGCGAGCTGCATAACCTGAGCGGCCATTTTGATTTTGGACCCCGTTTTACCACGGCGGTAAGCAGCGGCGGCGTCGGAATTGCGGTCGGCAATTTCGGCGCGGAGCACCTCGGGAGGCAGCCCGAGTGCGACCGCGATGTCTGAAATTTTAAGGAAAAGCGACGCAAGCTTTTCAATCTGCGTCAAATCGTTGTCTGAGAATGTCATCGAGCGGAACGGAATGGTTATTAATCGTGTCTTGAAACTGATCGAGCAGAGCGACGAACACCTCGTGTTCGGTAGTGATGCAAGCAGACTCGAGGCGATTGCCGCGAGTCAGATTTTGCGAGGTGATAACAGAGCAAACGCGTCCGTCGGCGGCACGAACAAGCAGCAGCTTGGAGTGATTATCGGCTAAGGCCGTATCAGCGGCAACGCGAGAGATAAAAGGCCATAGCCGCACCGTTTTGTTAGTAGCCTTCAGGTCGAGAATGAGGTGGTAAGCCGAAACCGGGAAGTTTTTCTGAATGAAAAACAGACGACGCACAAACTCCTCCGAGATAGAGAACGAAGAGTGCCACACCTCAGCGGTGCCGAACTGAGCGAGAATCCATTCGAGCACATCGGCCACCTGCAAGGCGTTCGACAGATACGCCTGGGTGGCACAACGAGCGAGCGGCTTAAGGACGGCGTCAATCGGCTTTCGGCTCATCGTCGGCTTTGAAGTGGTCGTATTTGAACCAATTATCGAGGCGCTCCTTGTCGAGGGCGACAATCTCCTTAACGAAAGGATAGACATCGGAGACCTTGCAAGGCTGCTCCGAGAGCGCAAACTTGCGGGCTTGGAGCTGACATTCGCGCATACGCTGCAGGATAGAAAGATTACGGGAGAAGAGCGCCCGAATCTCCTCCGGGAGCTCGTCGTGGTCGGGGCGACGTCCCGTTTTGAACCTCTGCACGGAGTCCTTCAGGGCGACGTCGGCTTGCTGCTGCATCTGCTGCACCTGCTCGACAGTAAGCTCCGCGACACGGAAATTATAATGCTTGCGCAATTGATATTCAAGCACCTGCTTGAATTTATCAGGACGAGCAAGCATATTAGCATACATAATGCGGTTGCCGGTAAGGCGCAGAAGCATTTCAGCGCCTGCACGGTGACAGCGCAAAGCCGGAGCAGTTTCGAGCCACTCCTTGAGTTGAGCGGTAAATTTAGAATCCATAGCTAATTGTTGTTGATTCCGGCGAAAAAAGAAAGATTTTTGGCCATAGGGGCAAAAAGATTTTTGAGCGCGGCAAAAGTAGAGCCGGTTGTGATGATGTCGTCGACGACAATGAAATGCGGTTGCGTTGGGGTATAGAGAGCGTTGATAACAGCGTTGACGCGTTGGCGCGAGTGCCAAGCGGCGCAGTCGCAGACAGCGACGAGGCCGAGACGACGTGCGACAGCGCGAGCAATGGCATGACCGAAATTATTTTCGGGATGCCGACGGGCGGGAGGGGCGACCACGGTGAAGACCTCAGGGCTGAGGGCATTGCCGAGCACCTCGGCAATCAAGGCGGCGAGCGCTTGCGCGAACAGCTCGGCGTTATCGGGATTTGATTTAATAGCAGAAAGCGTTTGCCCGCAAACCGATTTCTGCCACACACACATAGCGAGCACGCCGCCATGCCTCGAGAACTTCGAGCGGTTAGGGGCAAAATCGCAACGGCTTTCGACGGCGTTAGCCGCCTTCCAAGCCTTGCGGTTTTGTACCGCGAAAAGGTCGGTAGGAGCAGAAGAAACGCCGCCGACGTTCAAAGGAGGCGAGACAACGTCCGCCAGGATGTTGTCGAGCCACACTTTGTCAGCGTCGGCGGCGAAGCTCACGATTACTCACCAATATTTTTTGCGGGGGCGGGATTGCAGTCAATCTCGCCGTCTTCTGTGTCGAGGGAACCGACATAGAAAGGAGCGGGGACCTCGTCGGCGGCTTCCACCTCGATAGTGGTGGAAGTAGAGCCGGTTGCGCCCTGGCCGAGGTCCTGAGCGACCTTCACGGTAGAGAACCATTTGTCGGAGCCGACGACACGGAAGTTGCCCTTCATATCCTGAACGACAAACACCGAATCGGTGTTGTTGAGATAAGCCGCGGCGGCGGAGGCCTCGGGGCCCACGCCGGGATGAACAGCTGAAAGCTTGTTCAGCTGAGTTTGCGACGGGAGCTCACCCTGAGCTTCCGACGTAAGCTGCGACTTATCGGGAAGGATGTCGATGAACTTCCACTTAGCATCGGCGAGCAGCGTAAAGCTGCCCTCGAGGGTAGCGGAAGTAGGACGGCCGTTTTTATCACGAGGGAGCTGCGGGAAGGCTACAATCTCGCTTTTGGCGAGATAGTAGAGGCGGCGACGAACGCCGGGGAGCTCGGGAGTGCCTTGGCACCAAGCGAGCGACTTCTGCAGCGCGGAGCAGATATTCGAAGCGGAGGAAGCCATAATTATTCAGTTACGGAGTTAGCGGAAGCGAGTTCGACCACCTTAAGGCGACGTTTGTCGATAGATTCGAACTGAACGCCGAAGAACATAGTGGCGATGTAAGAAAGCACGAAAGGCTCGAATTCCTTAACGAGGATGCTTTCGACGTCGCCCATCTGGTCGTAACCGACCAGCATATTCTCACGGGGAGAAACGTGGATATACTTCGAGTCGGCCTTATTGAAGAGCGGGACGAACTTCAGGAGGCCGTTTGAACCCTCGACCGCCGTCTGGCCGTACTGAGTATTGTAGGGGATATTGCCGTGAGTAAGGAGATAGCCCTCGTTGTACTTGTCGAGGAAATCCTGCGAACAGTACATAAAGCACTCGCGTCCGCGGAGGCGGGGGTCGAGGGAGTACATAATCTGCTTGGCAACATCGACCGCGTTAGCGGCAGTAATCTCCTCGGAGATTTTGAGATAGTTGCCTTTTTCGGCGGCGATATTGCCGGCAGCGATTTCGGTGTCGGTGATAGTGTCGAAGCCGTTGAAGAGGTCGGCGGTGGAAGAGCCGTCGGCGTTACGTTTAGCGGACCAAATCGCCTGGTTAAGATGCTCGGAGAGAGATTTAGCGATAAGGGCAAGCACATGCTTTGCCGAAGGCGTAGCCATTTGGCCGTCGCCCTTAGTAGCGCCGGCGCCGAGAATCGTAGAGACAGCCGAGTTCGGTTCGAACTTAGCGACCACCGAACCGAAGAAAGTAGCGAGGTCGCGGAAGTCGAGGTTAAGGTCGAAGTCGGAAGACTTACCGGCCTTATATGGAGCGAACTGCGCGTTGCCGGAGATAGTACCGACGCGCTCCATGTAGCGGATACCGGGGCGACCGGTCATAAACTGCAGCGTATCGTTGCAGCCGATAATGGGGAGCATGAGGAGCTCTTTGCGGTACTGAATCGCGGCCTTTTGGAAGTCCTCGAGAGAGAACTGAATTTTACCAGCCATAGGAAGAAAGTTAGGGGAGAAGGTTGAACAGAGCCTTAGCGGCGTTTACAGTATCCGCGAAGTCGGAAGCGGGAGAAGCGACAGCTTTTCCCGGATCATTGACCTGAGCGGAAATCTCGGCGGGCTGCTTCTGCAGCTCGGCGATGCGGTTTTTGAGAGCGGAGATAGAGGCGTTAGCTTGGGCGAGCTGATTTTTCAGTTCGACTATTTCGCTAAGATTGTCGGGCTGTTGAGCGGGAGCGTTGTTGTTAGGCATATTTGAGAAGCGAGAGAAGAAGTCGGAAACAGAGTTGATGAAGCGTTCGAGCGGAGAAGCCGTAGAAACGAGAGCGACGTTAGGTATAGGGATGTTGTGCTGCGACATTTTAACGGCGAGGATGTCTGTAACGACAGGCTCGGGGGCGTTGTCGACGACGACGACCTCATCGACGAAACCCCAATCGAGGGCCTCGTTAGCGGAGAGCCAACCGCCTCGAGCCATAAGGTCGAGGATGACGTCCTGCTCCTTTTGGGAGCGGGCGGCATACATAGCGGCGATATTGGCGTCGAGCTTATCGAGGTCTTCGGAAGCCTTAGTGGCGTCGGCGATAAGGGCGCGGAAGTCGTCGGCATTCATCGAGGCCCAGGAGAAGAACTCTCGGGAGCATTTGTGGACGAGATACATAGCGTTGTGCTCCATTTCGACACGTGCGGCGCCGAGGGCGGCGACCGTTGCGGCCGAAGCATTGAGGCCGGAGAAACGGACACAGACGTTACCGTGATTTCGGAAGAGAGCGGCGATAGAAAGGCCGGTGGCGATTTCGCCGCCGAGGGAGTCGATAAGAACAGAGACGGGATTATCCCCGGCCTCGTTGAGCTTATCGCGGACGAGGTCTACGTTGAAGTCCTTGCCTCCAACGTAGCCTCTAAGCTCGAAGTCATAACTAACCTTAGGCATACACAAGAAGATTACAACACAAAATTACGCCTAAGGATTGAGGAATGGAAAGACGGAAAAACCCGCCGTGGGGCCAAAAGCCCGCGCGGCGGGAACCACAAACCAATCAAAAATCGGGGCAAATAGCGTTGATAGCAGCGAAAGGCGCTGAGAGGGCAGCCTCGTATGAGATAACTGCCGGATCGCCGTCGGGCGTTCCGGCGTTATCGGAAGCCTTGAGGGCAAGTTTAGGCGGCTCATTGGAGCCGATGAGAAACTTGCGGCCGTTGTTGTCGACGACGACAAAGGCCAGTGGCGTAGCCACAGGGATACGTTGAAGGGAATTGAACTTCAGCGTAGCCTTTTGGAGCTGCGCCCCGTTAGAGCGTTCGGAGACCACCTCGAGGGCGGCGTTGCCGCAAAGCTCGACGGGGGTAATCTTAGCGAGTACGGGAACGGGGAGTTCAGCGGCGGCGTAAAGAGGGGCTGCGGGAAGCACCTCTTCAGCCAAGACGAAACCGACACGGCGCAAGCCGGGGAGTGAGAAATGGGCGTTCATGAAAAAAGACAAAGGGGGGGGGTAAACTCACACAAAAGAATTAAACATGTTTCAGCGAAGCGGCGACCGAGCTGCCGAAACACCTGCCTTTGGTAGATTTTAGCGATAGCGTTCCAGTTTCGCTCGGACGCTTCGATACCGTTGACGGCCATCCAATCGTAGATAATATCTTTGCGGGATTTGCCAATGATACCGGCCTTGTGGACGTCGGCCCACAATTGGACGGTAAAGCTATCTCGAATCGCATTGAGGAGGTCGGCGCGAGCCGAGCGAGGGAGATAGTTGTAGAATTGGGGGTTTTTGTAACGAAAGGCAGGAATAGCGATAGCGACAGCGCACTCGCCGGAAGGTTCGGGGACGGCATTGACGGGCGGTTTGATGAGGCCTTTTTCGAGGATTTTGTTCTCGACCGACCCCTTGGGGAAAGCCACGGGCATTTCTCCGGCCCAATGGGCGAGCCATTGGGCCAAGTAAGGGGGAAGGTTGAGATAAATGCAAAACGGATTCATACGAAAGCGGACGTGCAAAAATGGCGAAAAAAGCCGAAACGTCAAACGATGTCGGGGCGGTAAGAAGGATTGCCGAAAGTGATGATGTGGAACATCTCGAGGAAGCGGTCCCAAATACGGGCTTCATATTTTTCGGCAATCTCAGTGCCTGAGAGGTTGGTGGTGGCGACAGTAAATAGGCGATGCCGGTAGCGATTTTCGAGGAGGCGAATCATCGGGTAGTATACGTTGCCGAAAGCGAGCACCTCTTTTGGTTCAGTGCCGAGGTCGTCGATAGCGAGCAGCCAAGCGGCGGCTGTATCGCGAAACTCGCGTTGATTTTCCTTGGCAAAATCAGCGATTTCGATAGCGTGGTGGAAGTACAGGCGAGGGTCGAAGTGTTCGGCCATATATCGGGCGAAGAACTGCCGGCCAATGAAGCTGACGGCTCTTTTGAGAGCTTTCATCAGAGTAGTTTTGCCGTTACCGACAGAGCCGACGAGGAGCACCCCGAACTTAGGGCCGGGGTTAGCGAGGAACTCGGCGAGTGAAACGATGTGTTTGACAGTTTCGTCGTCGAAGGAGCAGTTGATGCCGGCATCTTCCACCTCGGCCTTATAGCAGGCGGCGAGAATCTCAGCAATTCTTTCCGGGGGCATTTCTATTCTGAAATGACGCTCGGAGGTCGTCTTCTGAGAGATTCGAGACGCCAGACTGCCGACGGTTTGAAAATTGATTTTGGTTTCCATTTTGGCGGGCGGTTTTATTTTGCGTATTTTGGGCGGGGGCGGTTGTTTTTAAATCACGGAGGGCTTTAGGGAGCCAGTCCATGAAATGGGTTTTGAGGTCTTCGCGTGAGGAGTGGTATTTTTCTTTCGCCTGACAAGCGGCTTGAAATCGACCGAAAGCTTCCTTGACGGTAGGGATGTCAGATTTGGTAGCGGCGGCAGCGAGCGGCCAAAACTGATCATCCCCTACCAAAGAATTAAAAAACTCCTCCTCGCGCGCACGCGCGGAGATGGGGGGGATATTATTTCTTATTTCTTTATTTCTTCTATAATGTTCTGAAAAGTGTTCTGAAAAGTGTTCTGAAAAGTGTTCGGAGGAAACGGCATTTTTGCCGATTTCGGGAGCGGAAACAGCGACGATTTCGGCGGTATTTTCCGCGTTATTTCGGGTGTTTTTTTTGTTGTTTTGAGGGGTATTTTGAGGGTTGATTTGGGGGTTATTTTTACGCGGTTTTTGGGTAGCGAATTGAGGTGCGGAAGTACCGAAAGAGTCGCCCGAAAAATCGTCGTAATTACGAATGCAGAAGATAGTGAAACTGCCGAAGAATTTGCGAGAGATAAGCTCGTCCTGCTCGAGAACGTCGATGAAGTCGTTAGCAGCCTGAATGCAGCAGTTGAAGCGTTGGGCGAGCAAACGCGTAGAGGAGATGAACTCGCCTCTATTGACGTTTACGGGTACGCGACGTACGATTTCCGTATGTTGTTTCCAAGCGGCCATGAAAATCATCTGCACGAACCATTGGAAGTGACGGGGAGAGCGCCAAATCCAATGATTTTCGATGTCGCGAGGCAGTTTAATGTATCCGGCCATAACGGTTATTGTAAAGGTTAATTAAATCGGAGCCTTTGAAAATGAGGTATTTTCTCCCGTCGGTTTTACCGACCGAAGAGGGGGCGGTAAAAACCTGAAAGGGGATTAAGCCTGCAAGGGCGTATCTCCTGAGGGTAGGGGGAGTAATACCGAGTTCGGCGGCAGCTTGGCCAATGCCGAGCTTAGCGTCGGGGTCGCATTTAGGGATTTTCATCTGGGTAAACGAAGAGGGAGTAATAGAGGAGCTGCGGGCCGAAAGGAGTGTTGACCCATTCGCCGATAAGGTTTGATTCGCCCGGTGGGGGGGGAATAACCTCGAGGACATCGCCGACGGCGATACCGAAGAGGCGGTAAAAGCCGTCGGTAGGGATAGCGGTGACCTTGACAAACCTTTTCATACGAAAGTGGCGGCGATAGTTTGAAGGCCGTTAAGGCATTCAATATTAGCATTATGCTTAACCGCGATAACGCGGCCGGAGGGAGCGTAAGCGGAAGCGACGCCCTTACGGATGTCGGCCTCGACGACGGCGCCGTTTGAGAGGTGACGACGTAGGATCCCTTTGTCGTATTCGACGAAAGTGAGGACCGCCGGAGCGACCACCATAAGGCGGCCGCCGAGCTGAAAGGCCCGTTTTCGTATGCCGGCATAAGCCGGATTGGCGTTGCCGAGAGTACGGAAGTGGAGGGCTCTCCAGAGCGAGGCACGGCAGCAGCCGAACTCATTCATAAGAGTTTGGCGGGCTTGTGGCGAAATCTGAATGAACTGAGGCATAGCGATTAAACAGAGCGAGTAACGGAAACGGTACGAGCGTTGCGGTTAGCCTTAGTTACGAACTTGCGGCCCCATTGGAAGCCGTAGTTCGAGGCGCAGGCTCGAACGGAGTTAGCCTTTTCGGCGGGAAGTTCGATGCACTCGCCGACGGCGAGGCTACGGAGGGCCTCAACGATAGATGTAAATGATTTTTCGTTCATTGTATTGCGGGAATTGGTGTTAATTGCTAACTTTATACTGCAAAGGTATGAAATATAAACCAATTGCCGTAAATATAATGCGCTTAAATAGCATTAAAAGATGTTAACAAAACACCAAAACAATGAACTACAGAAAGTTGCATAAACTAATTGAGGAGCGCAAAGTCAAAAAGGCGGACCTCATTCGCAAGACGGGATTGTCGAAAACGACAATAGATTACGTCCTAAATGGTAATGATTTTAGGGTGTCTACTTTGGAGAAGATAGCTGCGGCATTGCACGTCCGAGTTGGCTTCTTCTTCGATGAAGAAGTAAACGAGCAGTACAATGCAACAGGTGAGCAGAGTTTTGCCGTTAAGCATATCGCCAACGTAGACCAGCGGAGACAATCCGCGGGGGTCGAAGTTGACGAGCTTAAGGCAACAATCGCGAGCCTGCAGCAGCAGCTCCTCGAAGCTCGCGCAGAGATTATAGAGCTGTTGCGCAAGCAGCGTTAACCCGCAAATAACCCGCAAAAACGAGAGAATAACAGTATACTCTACTCTACCTCAGCCCTTTATTACGATTGCTGGAAAGCGTGTATACCCCAAAAGGGTATCCCGAGTTCGAATCTCGGTCGCTCCGCAATCAAAATCGCTGAATTCCAGGAGTATAACACTCTTGGAATTCGCATTTTTGAATCATTGTGATGGCCGTAAGGCTTTTTAAAAAAGCCCAAAAAAGTGTCCAAAAGTGCCCAAAAGTGCCAAATTGTGCCAAGCCTTGTAAGCAATTTGCACACACACGCCGAGGAGACTGCGCGGGCTTCCCAAAAAACCTATGGTAACCACACGTCTCTATCTGGACTGCCGCAACTCAAAAGGCGACAATCCGGCCCAGATTAAAATCGTCCTGACCAAGGACCGACTCAGGGCTCTCATCTCAACGGGCGTCTCGCTCTCCCCGTCCCAGTGGGACGCTTCACGCCAAGCCGTAATCAATCATCCTTGTAGTCGACGCGTCTCAGCTATGCTGACGGAGCGCAAGCTCGCGGTGGATAATATCCTCTACCGCATGATGACGGCGGGCAAACTGGACGGCCTGTCGTCGACCGCCATCAAAAAGCTGGTCGAGGCGAACCTCTTTCTGGTCGACAAGACTCCCGCCAAAAACACGGCGCCAACCTTCATCGACCGCTTCGACGCCTTTGTGGCCGCGAAGTCCCCCGGCACTCAGCGGGTATATGCCGCAACGCGGTCCAGGTTGGCCGCTTTCGTGGGCGACCGGCTGCCTAAGCTCACCTTCGAGGAAATTGACATCAGATGGCTGCGAGCCTTCGACGCGTTCCTGGTCAAGACGTCCCCGTCGCGAAACGCCCGCAACATCCACTTCCGCAACATCCGCGCCGTCTTCAACGACGCGCTGACGGAGGAGATTATTTCCTGCTATCCCTTCCGGCGCTTTAAGCTCGTACCAGCGGCTAACCGCAAGCGCGCCTTGACGGTTGAGAAACTGCGCAAGGTGATTCACGCCGAGGTCGAGCCACATCAACGCCGCTATCGCGATTTCTTCCTCCTCTCGTTCTACCTGTGCGGCATCAATGTGGTCGACCTCTGCCAGCTAACTAAGCGCTCGCTGGTGGACGGGCGAATCGAGTACCGCCGAGCCAAGACGCACCGCCTCTACTCCATACTGGTCGAGCCGGAGGTGCTCGACCTTCTGGACGCCTATCGCGGGCGCCGATGGCTGTTTGACTTCTGCGACGAATGCAGCAGCTACCGCTCGTTTTACACACACCTATGCAAAAACCTGCGCGAGATAGGCGAGGCGTTGGGCATCCCCGGCATCACTACCTACTGGGCGCGGCATAGCTGGGCGACGATTGCGGCGTCTCTGGACATCCCCAAGGAGACGATTGCGGCGGCGCTGGGCCACGGCGGTCATTCGGTGACGGACATATACATCGACTTCGACCAGCGCAAGGTGGACGAGGCAAACCGCCGCGTCATCGACTGGGTGCTCTACAGCAAGCGCTGACTCCTCCCTTCTTCGGTGGTCGGCTTCGCTTCGGCGGGGCCGGCCTTCTTTTGTATGACGGGCATGTCATGCATCTGTGGTGAAAGTCCATAAGGGGCGTAGTTGCCGACGAACCCCATAGCGACT
>ENA-ORLW01001685-ORLW01001685.1-human-gut-metagenome-genome-assembly--contig:-NODE-1685-length-22974-cov-3.745338_pt1 | contig 22974 bp, 34 predicted proteins | sample MGYA00243017_ERZ508829 | MGnify/ENA primary metagenome ERZ508829 (study PRJEB26277, sample SAMN04329776) | human gut metagenome | biome: human-associated habitat | host: Homo sapiens | place: USA...
AAAGAGAAAAGTAGATAATACCAAAAAAACGAATAGTTTAGAAAATAAAACAGATAGTAAAAAAAATACTACCAAAAAAACAAATAATAAAGATACTAAAACAAAAGATATTAAAAATAGTAGTATAAAGAAAGAAAATAATAGTGATACTAAAAAAGAAATAGAAAAGATTGTGCCTAAAAAAAATTCAAAAAAAATAGATAAGGCTAAAGAAGTAAAAATAAATTTTAAAAATGCAGAAATAGATATTGATAAATTAAACAGAAATTCTGAAAATGAAGGAAAGAAAAATGATAATAAAGAGCAATTACAAGAAAAAATAGAGACTGTAAAAGATATAAAAGAAATAGGTCAAGTATTAAAAGAAGAAAGGAAAAAGAAATTACCAGAAGACGTACAAAAAAAGATTACAACAAAAACAATAACTAATATGATTGTTGGAAGTGTTATAACTTTATATCTTATATTTATAATATTAGGATTTAAAAATATAGAAAGAGAAGTTTTTATAACAGACTTGAAAGTGTTTAGTGTATCAATGATTGTGATTTCTATAATATTATTTGAAAATTCATATAAAAAAGAAAATAAATCATTGGCAATATTTGGAATAGAAGTATTGATTTTAGCTATTACAAATCTTGCATTAATGTACTTATATATAATGAAAAAAGAAATTTTTATGACTGCTATTTTGAGTTTTACTATGGTGGTTATTTTGTATTATATAATAAAATCTATAGTGATATTTATAAAATTGAAAAAAGCATATTGCAAAGAAAATAGTGAATTAAGTGAAATTATAGAAGAAGAGGTATAAGATTTTATGAAAAGTATGACAGGCTTTGGAAGAGCAAAAGAAGTTATAAATGGAAGAGAATATAATGTTGAGATTAAATCTGTTAATCATAGATATAATGATATTAATATAAAATTACCAAGAAATATTAGTTATCTTGAAGAACATATAAGAAAACAAATTTCAAGTAAAATAACAAGAGGGAAAATAGATATATATATTACTTTTAATAATTTTAGTATAGATGGAAAGTTTGTTGCAATAAATAAAGAACTGGCCAAATTATATATAAATGAACTAAAAGAACTCGCAAAAGAAACAAAAATAAATGATAATATAGAGGTTATAGATATATGTAAATTTCCAGATATATTACAAATCCAGACAGATGAAGAGAATGAGGACTGCATAAAAGAAGAGCTAAGTATATGTTTAGAAAAAGCAATCCAGAATTTAAATGATATGAAATTAAAAGAAGGTAAGAAAATAAAAGAAGATTTAATAAAAAGAATGGATAATGTGCAAACTATGGTTATTAATATTTTTGAGTTTTCTACTGGACTTATTGAGGATTATGTAGTAAAATTGAAAGAAAGAATACAAGATTTACTACATACAGATATAATAGATGAAACAAGAATTGCGCAAGAGACTGTAATATATTCAGATAAATGTTCTATTGAAGAAGAATTAACTAGACTTAAAAGTCATATAAAACAATTTAGAGATTTAATGGAATTAGATGTGCGGAGGAGTAGGGAAAAAGTTGGATTTTATTATCCAAGAGATGAACAGAGAGACAAATACAATAGGTTCTAAGTCTGTAAAATTAGAAATTACAAATCTAGTAATTGATATAAAAACAGAGTTAGAAAATATAAGAGAACAAATACAAAATATCGAGTAATATATGAAGGGATGTGTATATTATGCAATTAATTAATATTGGTTTTGGAAATATCGTTTCTGCAAATAGAATTATTTCTATTGTTAGTCCAGAGTCAGCACCAATTAAAAGAATAATTCAAGATGCCAAAGATAAAGGTATGGCAGTAGATGCAACATATGGAAGAAGAACAAGAGCAGTTATTATTATGGATTCAGGTCATGTAATACTTTCTGCAGTTCAACCAGAAACTGTTGCTGGAAGACTTGATAAAGATGATATTGTAGAAGAATAAAAAAATTAAAGTTATATAAGCAAAGAGATTGTATAACTTAAGCTTAAGGAGGAATGTTAAAATGATGGTAAAACCAACTGTTGGAGAATTATTAACAAAAGTGGATAATCGTTTTAGATTAGTTATAGCAACTTCAAAAAGAGCAAGACAAATAGCTACAGGAAGTGAAGTGTTAACAGATAAAAATGATGAGTCACCAGTTACTTTAGCTGCAGATGAAATTGCAGAAGGCAAAGTTGAAGTATCAAATAATTAAAATAACATAAACTATAAAGAGGGAAGAAAATGAAGAAAAACATAATATCATTAGGTGGAGAATTAGCAAGTGGAAAAGGAACAACTTCTGTAATTTTAGCAGAAGAATTAAATTATGGAATTTATAGAAATGGAGAATATTTTAGGAAACTTGCTAAAGAAATGAATATGGATGTAACTACATTTAATGAATATGTAAAAACTCATCCAGAAATAGATATAGAAATAGAAAAAAGTGCATCAGAATATGCAAAAACACATGATAATTTTATTATTGATGCAAGACTTGGATTTTATGCAGTTCCAGAGTCTTTTAAAGTATATTTAACTGTAGATATAAATGAAGCAGCAAGAAGAGCTTTTAATGATCCTAATAGAAAAAGCACAGAAAATTTAAATTCTATAGAAGAACAAAAAGCAGATATAATTAGAAGATACAAAATAGAAAATGAAAGATATTGGAATTTATATCATGTAAGAAAAGAAGATTTATCAAACTACGATTTGGTTATAGATACAACTAAATTAACACCAAAACAAACAGCTGATAAAATAAAAGAGGAATATATTAAATGGCAAAAAAAATAGCAAGAAACTTTTATTCTTGCTATTTTTTTTCTCATGTAGTAATAGATTTACTATATATGTTCTATATATTTTAATATTATGTATGGAGAATTAAGGATCTATGTGTACAAAAATTTGATTTGGAAAAGTTTCTATAAAGTAAAAATCCTATAGAATAATACTTTCTAGAATTTAAATAAAGTAGGAGAATATAATGATTGCAGAAATAATAATAAATAGTAATGTAAAAAATTTAAATAGAATATTTGACTATAACATACCATATGAATTACAAGATAAAGTAAAAATAGGAGCACGAGTATTGCTTAAGTTTGGAAATATAAAAAAAATGGAAGAAGGTTTTGTTGTAGGTATTAAAGAAAATTCCGAATATAAAGTAAAAGATATAGAAAAAGTAGAAGAAAATGATTATATAGGTGAAGATGAAGTAAAACTCGCTAAATGGATGGCAAATAGATATTTTTGTAACATTTCAGATTGTATTAAATTGATGTTGCCACCAGGCACAACAACTAAAGTAATTACGAATAGAGTAAAAGAAAAAAAATCAAACTATGTAAATCTAATAAAAGAAGATTATGAGATAGAAGAAGATATAAATTCAAAAAAAATAAAATCAGATAAGCAAATTAGAATTTTAGAATTTTTAATAGATAATGGCGAAACACCTATAACAGAATTAGAATTATTTACAGATACAACAAGAAATATAATAAAAACATTAGAGAAAAATGGATATGTAGAAATATTTGAAAAACAGATTGAAAGAAATCCATTTATTCATAAAGTGGTTGAAACTACATATAACCTAATGTTAACAGAAGAACAAAAAAATGCATTTGAAGAAGTAGCTGAAAGTATAGATATGCATGTTCATACAGAATTTTTACTTTTTGGAGTAACAGGTTCTCGGAAAAACAGAAGTATATTTACAATTAATTGAAAAACTTCTAAAAGAAGGAAAAAGTAGTATAATGCTTGTTCCAGAAATATCATTAACACCTCAAACTGTAGACAGATTTATTGCAAGATTTGGAGAAGAAGTAATTGCAGTTTTACATAGTAAGTTATCTATTGGAGAAAGATACGATCAGTGGCAAAAAATAAAATCTGGAAAAGCAAAAATTGTAATAGGTGCTCGTTCTGCTATATTTGCACCTGTTAAAGATCTAGGAATAATAATTATAGATGAGGAACATGATTCATCATATAAATCTGAAATGACACCAAGATATAATGCAAAAGAAATAGCAAAATTTTTAGCCAAAAAAAATAGAGTTCCTTTATTATTAGGAAGTGCTACACCAGATATTAATACATATTATAAGGCTATGAATAATGATATTGTTTTGTTAGAACTAACTAAAAGAGCTAATAATTCTAAATTACCACGGAGTAGAAATTGTAGATTTAAGACAAGAACTTGCAAACGGTAATAGAAGTATGATAAGTGCTAGATTATATAGCGAAATAGAGCAAAATCTAAAAGAAAAAAAGCAGACTATATTATTTCTTAATAGAAGGGGTTTTTCAACTTTTATAATGTGTAGAGATTGTGGATATACTGCTAAATGTAAAAATTGTAATGTAACATTAACATATCACTATAAAGAAAATAAATTAAAATGTCATTATTGTGGATATGAAACCATAGCATTAAAAGTATGTCCAGAATGTAATAGTAATAATATTAGATATTTCGGAACAGGTACGCAAAAGCTAGAAATGGAAATAAAAAAGTTGTTTCCAGAGGCTAGAACTATAAGAATGGATATAGATACAGTAACTAAGAAAAATTCTCATGAACAAATATTAGATACTTTTAAAAATGACAATTTAGATATATTAATAGGAACACAAATGGTAGTAAAAGGACATCATTTTCCAAATGTCACATTAGTAGGAGTTATAGCAGCAGATAGTAACTTGAATTTAGACGATTATAGGGCAAATGAAAAGACATTTCAAATACTTACACAAGTAGCACGGAAGAGCAGGAAGAGAACAAGAAGGAAGAGTTATTATTCAAACATATAATCCAGATAATTTTAGTATTGAATATTCAAAAAAGCAAGATTACAAATTATTTTATAATACAGAAATTATGCTGAGGAAAAGTTTGAAATATCCACCTTTTTGTGATATAATTATGCTATGTATCATGGGAATAGATGAAGTAGAAGTTCAAAAAATATCCAATTTATTATACAATTTTTTGAAAGAAAAGATTGTAAAAGAAAATGTAAAGATTTTATTATATAAACCAGTTCCATCACCAATTGAAAAAATAAAAAATAAATTTAGATGGAGAATAATAATTAAATGTAAATTCGGAAATGATATAATAAAATTAATAAATGATACAATAAACGAATTTGGTAAAATAAAGAAAAAGGATTCAAGTAAGGTTATTATAGATCTAAATCCTAATAATATGCTGTAGTAAGGGGGAAAAGAATATGGCAATTAGAAATATACGAGAAGATGGAGATGAAATTTTACGAAAAAAATCTAGAGAAGTAGAAAAAGTAGATGATAAAATAAGAGAAATTTTAGATGATATGGTTGAAACTATGCATAAATATAATGGTGTGGGGTTAGCTGCACCACAAATAGGAATATTAAAAAGATTAGTAGTAATTGATTTGTATGATGATAAAGGACCAATAAAATTAGTAAATCCAGAAATTATAAAAGAAAAAGGAAGTCAGGAAGTTGAAGAAGGATGCTTAAGTTTTCCGAATAAATTTGCTAAAGTTATTAGACCAGAAGAAGTTACTGTAAAAGCATTAGATGAAAATGGAAAACAAATAAAAATATCTGCAAAAGGACTTTTAGCACAAGCTATTTCGCATGAAATAGATCACTTAAATGGAGTATTATTTATAGATAAAATAATAGAAGGTACTTTGCAAGTGATTGAGGTAGAAGAATAGATAAAGGAGAAAAGTATGTTAAATATTGTATTTATGGGAACACCTGATTTTGCAAAAGAATCTTTAAAATGTTTATATGAAGCAAACTATAATATATTAGGAGTTGTTACTAATCCAGATAAACCAAAAGGTAGAGGTATGAAAATGATGTTTTCTCCTGTAAAAGAATATGCAGAAGAAAAGAACTTAAAAATATATCAACCTTTAAAAGTAAGAAATAATGAAGAATTCTTGCAAGAAATTAAAAATTTAAATCCAGATATTATATGTGTAGTAGCATACGGGAAAATTTTACCAAAAGAAGTATTGGAAATACCAAGACTTGGATGCATAAATGTTCATGCATCTTTACTACCTAAATATAGAGGGGCAGCACCAATACAATGGGCTGTAATAAATGGAGAAAAGACAACAGGTGTTACAACAATGTATATGGATGAAGGCATGGATACAGGCGATATGCTTTTAAAACAAGAAATCAGTATTGGTGAAGATGAAACAACTGGAGAATTGTGGGATAGATTATCAAAAATTGGTGGAAATCTATTAATAGATACTTTAAAACAAATAGAAAATGGTTCTATAAAAAGAGAAAAACAAGGAGAAAATTTTTCTGTTGCTCCAATGTTAAAAAAAGAAATTGCAAAAATTGATTGGGAGAATAAAACAGCTATAGAGATAAAAAATCTCGTTAGAGGTTTAAATCCAATACTAGGTGCATATACATATGCTGATAATAAGAAAATAAAATTGTGGAAAGTGGAAGTTTTAAAAGAAGAAGAAATAACTAAAGAGTTTCAAGGATTAGAAGAATATGGATGTAGTTTAAGTGATATTACATATGGAACAGTAATATTTTCAGACCCTAAAAAAGGTCTAATTATAAAAGCAAGAGACGGGGCTATTAAAGTATTAGAGATTCAAGGAGAAAATGCAAAAAAAATGTCTACAAACGACTTTTTAAGAGGAAACAATATTAATATAGGTACTATATTACAATAATATTACAAAGGCATTACGTTTAGGTTACATTTGCTTTCTTTTATTGTTTTTTTGCCATAATATGTTATTATAAAAGTAATATATTAATATACGGAGGGGATTCGTTATGAAGACAAAAAACAAAAATTTATTATTAGTCATATTATTAATTGCTGTTGTAGGTATGGCAATAGGATATGCAGCCTTATCTCAACAATTAGTTATAAATGGAACAGCAAATATTACAACAGAGTGGGATGTTCATATTAAAGGAATTACAGCATCAAGCAACAATTCCACTACTGGTGCAACTGATAAAACATCACCAACATTTACAGCTACTTCAGCAACATTTGATGTTAATTTAGCATATCCAGGAGCAAGTGCAACTTATACAGTTACAGTAGAAAATGGAGGAACAATTGGTGCTAAATTACAAGATGTAACAGGTGTAGAAGCAGCAAATAGTGCCGAACCTACAGGTATAACATATGAAATAGATGCAAATGCTAATGATGCATTATCTTCAGGTAGCACAAAAGATTATACAGTGACAGTGACTTGGGATTCTACTGCTACAGAAATACCAGAAACATAAACAAAAACAGCAACAATTACTTTAAATTATGTACAAGCTGATTAATGATATCTTAAAGCTATTAGCTAAGTATAAAAACTTGGCTATTTTGCATATATAAAAATGAAAGTAGAACTTTATTCTTGGGAGGTATTATGAGAGGAAGAAAACATTCAAGAAATGCTAGAGAATATATGCTATTAAGAAATGGTTCTATTTTTATATTTATATGTATATTTATTTTAATTGGAACAGGATATGCATTATTAAATACACAAATAGAGATACAAGGAAAGGCTACATTAAATGTTATAGATCCAACTCATCCAGTAGAACCAAGTCTTAGTGTTGCTACATTAGAAATAGTATCTGACTGGGGTGGGGGAAGTATTATTAAAATATTAATTACTAACAATGATGAAGATTTGGAAGAATGGAATCTTAGTTTTGAGGTTCCAACACAATTAACCGATGTTTTAGTTCACAATGGTTCAGCAATTAGCGATGCAATTACTAATTTTGATGGTAATAAAGTTACAATAAAGATGAATAAAACACATGAAGATGGTAGTACGAATTGGGCAGCATCATGGGCAAAAGGGGAAAATAAATATATTCAAGTTCAATTTACTTTTAGTGAAGAAGTAGAGAATTTTTCTATATCAAATCTTATATTTAATAATAAACTTATTACATTAGATACAGGAAGCACTACTAGTTTAACGGAGGATACTGTCAATTTGAATAATAGTATCAATAATAAATCTATGCAAGATAATGTAATAGAAAATCAAAATACAGTTGTAGAAAATGCTATAGTAGAAAATATAGTAGAACAAAATCAAACTATAGAGAGCAGTGTTGAAAGTGTAGAAAATGTCGAAAATGTAGCAACATAAAGAGTATAGATTAAAGTTTAAATATATAGGAGAAATTATGAACAAAGGAAATATAAATATTATTGTTTATTTAATTATAATATCTGCTATACTAATAGGTTCTTCTATATTAACTATTTTTATAGTACCAAATTATTTTCGGAGAATATACAAGAATAATAAATTTGATGATATGGATAGTTTTATTTATTGTGTCTGTTCCAGTAGAGAATGAACATTCAAGATTTAAAGGTAAAAATGATAAAATAAAAACTACTCTAATAATCATTATATTATATTATATTATTTATTTCTTATTAGGATTAATTTATGGATATCAAACTAGTCCATATTCTAGGACCTTTGGAACGATAGTAAAAAATGTTATTTTTATAGTAGGAACACTACTTTTACAAGAGTTTGTAAGAAGTAAATTAGTAAATAGTGCTAATAATATAAGAAATTATATTTTTGTCACAATTATATTTATTATAATTAATTTAGATTACAATAATTTTTTTGCAAATTTTGAAAATGGAGAAACAATATTTAAGTTTGTTGCGTCAGAATTAATTCCTCGGAATAGCTATATCTGCTATTTGTACTTATTTAGCAAAAACAGGAGGGCATCTATTAATATATGCATATAGAGTGCCAATTGCTTTAGCAACAGTACTATTACCTATATTTCCAAATGTAGATTGGTTCTTCTCCGCAATGTTAGAAGCATTAGTATCTCTTATATTATTTGTATTTATAAATTATGAACATACAATAAAAATAAATAGACTAACAAGATGGCAAAAGAAAAAAATTAATCCAAAGAATTCAGTAATTATAATTACGGTAGTAATATTGCTTGTAATTTTTGTAGCTGGATTACTTCCATATAGACCAGTTGCAGTGATGTCAAATAGTATGGTACCAGAATTTGCAAGAGGGTATGTAGTAATTACAAAAAAAATAAATGAGGATGATATTCAGGATATAAAAATAGGAGATATTTTAGAATATCAATTAGATGAAAGTGTAGTTATTCATAGAATAATTAATATAGAAGAAGAAAAAGGAAGCTTAATATTTACAACAAAAGGTGATAACAATGATTCGCAAGATTCAAAAAAAGTAGAACAAAATCAGATAATAGGAATTGTAAAATTTAACATACCATATGTAGGATATCCATCAGTATGGTTTAGTGAGTTTTTATTTAAAAGAAAAGCCATTATACAAACATAAGAAGAGGTAGGTGTCTAAATGGATAAAAATAAGAATGTAAGAAATAATTTAAAATTTATATGTATATTTTTTATTATACTATTCATTTCTTTTATTTGTATTGTAAAATCATTTAATACACCTAAAGAAGATATGAAGATACTATATGCATATAATATAACTAGAAATAGTGATTATAAAGTATATTTAAAGCCAAATAATTATATTGAGCAAAAATATATGGGAATGAATGAAACTTATATAACAGATTTAGTTGATTATATTGACGCAAATTTTAGGTATAATTATAATGTGTCACAAAATGCTACATCAAAATATACATATAAAGTGGTAGCTGTATTAAATGTAGAATACTATGTAACCGGATCCTCACAAGGTACTAAATTATGGTCAAAAGAATATACATTAGTAGAACCTAAAAAATTACAAATAGAGTCTAATCAAATAAATATTAATGAAAATGTAAAAATTGACTTTAATTCATATAATTCAGAAATAAAAAAATTTAAGGAACAATTTGGATTACCAATTAAATCATATTTAGATGTAAAATTAGTTGTAGCTTCAGAGATTGATGTAGCTGAAAGTAATAAAATACAAAAAGATGATTCTGCTGTTAACTTAAAAATGGATTTAAATCAACAGGTGTTTAGTATATTGCAAGATTATGAACCAATAGATAAAGGACAAATAATAGATGAAGAAAATATAAGTAATGTATCAAATGTGATATTATTAACAATTGGAATTATATTATTTGCTATATCTGCATTTGGAATATTAAATATAATTAGAAAAATAATTGTTGCAGATAGGAAAACAGATTATGAAATTGCATTAAATAGAATTTTGAAAAATTATGGAGATATTGTTGCTGAAATTGTAACACCAACAGAAACGGAAGGTATGAAAGTAATTGATGTAAAGAACTTTGACCAATTATTAGATATAGAAGAAGAAATAAGAATGCCAATATTGTTCTATGAAATAGTAGAAGGAGAAGAAGGAGAATTTACTATAATATATGACAATATTGTTTATAGATATATTTTAGAAGGAAGAAGACACAATAAATGAAGCTTGCCCAAATTAACTAGTTCCAAGAAGGACGAGGTATATTAACAATTTTTAGCAAAAATTGTCAAGATTCCTCGTCCTTCTTGGAATTAGTTAATTCTGGACAAGCTTCTCCTTTAAATATTCGAACATTTTTTTATTTAAATTTATCAAATATAGTTGTAAAATTTTAGAAAAATTGGTATACTTATAGTATGTTAAATAATATAAAAATAAAAATTGAATTAGGAGGTTTTATGTTATGGAAAATGAAGAAGTAAAAGAAGTTGGGGAAGAAATAGCTTTAGAAAATAGTAATATAAAAATAGCAGATGATGTTGTGGCTGTGATTGCAGGAGTAGCAGTATCAGAGGTACAAGGTGTATATGAAATGTCTGGAGGTTTTGCTGGAGGAATTTCAGAAGTATTAAGTGGAAAGAAAAATTTAGCAAAAGGAATAAAAGTAGAAATTAATGAAAAGACAACTAAAATAGATGTTAATATTATAGTTGAATATGGTACAAGAATTCCAGATGTTGCTTTTGAAATTCAAAATAAAGTAAAAAAAGCAGTAGAAACAATGACAGGACTTACTGTAACAGAAGTTAATGTTCATGTTCAAGGTGTTAATACAAATAATGCAATAACAGAAAAAAGAGAAGAAACACAAAACTAATGTATTGCGAGTACAAAAGTGCTCGCAATATAATAATCTAAAAATTATGATGAGGTAATAATATGAAGTTAATAGAAAAAATAGTTTTAATTACGTATTCTATTATAGTATTAATATTATCAGTTATTTTTTGTTTACTAATATTTAATTGGTTACAAATTGATAGCGTTGAAAATATGCTTAATAGTATGGTAGAATATCGTCATATTAGAGTTACTGTACTTGTTATATCAATAATATTTATATTATTGTCTTTAAAATGTATCTTTTTTGGTACTAAAAAAAGTGACATGTATAAAGATAATATTCTCCTAAAAAATGAAGAAGGAAAACTTATAATAACAAAATCTTCAATAGAAAATCTTGTAAATAATACAATAAAAGGTTTTGATACTATACAAGAATTTACTACTAAAGTAAAATTTGATAAAGAAAATAATATAATTATAAATATTATTTTGTTAGTCAAAGAAAATGTTATAATTAAAGAACTAACAGAAAATATGCAAACAAAGATAAAACAAGTGGTGAAGAAAACATCAGATTTAGATATAAAAGAAGTAAATATAAAAATAAAAAACATAGAATCAATAAATAATATAATAAAAGAATAAAATAGAGAGGTAAATGTATATATGAATAAGTCTGCTTCAAGAGAGCTTGTATTTAAATTGTTATATAGTTTAGAAATTCAGAAAGAATTTAAATGGGAACAATTTGAATTATTTTGCCAAACTAATGAGATTGAAGATAAAAATACTAAAGAATATATGAAAGAAATCATAGAGCAAGTAAATAATCATAAACAAGAAATAGAAGAATTAATTTCTAAAAATTTAAAATCTGGCTGGGACATAAAAAGAATATCAAAAATAAATATTACTTTATTAAAGCTTGCAATCTGTGAAATGTTATATAAAAATTTACCTTATAAAATAGTCATAAATGAAGTTGTTGAACTTGCAAAAGTTTATGGGGATGATACTTCACCAATGTTTATCAATGGAGTACTTGCAAGTATTATAAAACAAAATAACATGTAGAAATTGCAAAAGGAGAAAACATAAAATGCAATATAATCCAATCACAGTATCAGATTTAAATCAATACATAAAAAATAAAATTGATGATGATGAATATTTAAATAATGTTTTAATTAAAGGTGAAATTTCTAATTTTAAACATCATTATACTGGACATATGTATTTTACATTAAAAGATGAAAAATCTTTAATAAAATGTATTATGTTTAAATCATATACAGCTAATCTAAATTTTATACCAAAAGATGGAATGAAAGTAATGGTTCTAGGAACTGTTTCTGTTTTTGAAAGAGATGGTGTGTATCAAATATATGTAAAAGCAATTAAGCAAGATGGCATAGGTGATTTATACAAAGCATATGAAGAATTAAAAGAAAAGTTAGAAAAAGAAGGGCTATTTGATAAAGTACATAAAAAAAATATTCCGTTAATGCCTAAATGTATAGGAATTTTAACATCTAATACTGGTTCTGTTATTAGAGATATTATAAATGTTTCTACAAGAAGGAATCCAAACGTATATTTAAGATTATTACCTGTTCCAGTGCAAGGTCCAGGAGCAGCAGAAAAGATAGCAAAAGGAATACAAATTTTTAATGAAAAAAAATTAGCAGATGTAATAATTTTAGCAAGAGGGCGGAGGCTCTTTAGAAGATCTATGGCCATTTAATGAAGAAATAGTTGCTAGAGCCATATATAATTCAGAAATTCCAATTATTTCTGGAGTAGGGCATGAAACAGATTTTACGATATCAGATTTTGTAGCAGATTTAAGAGCACCCACACCATCTGCTGCAGCGGAATTATCTGTTGCAGATACGCGGAGAATTAGAAAAAAAACTTATAGATTATAGTTTAAGATATAAAAATGCTTTAAAAAAGAAAATAGAAATAATGAAACTAAAATTTGAAAAATGTATGTCTTTAAGAGTGTTTAGAGAGCCAATGCAAAATATTAATGAAAAATATATGCTTATAGATATACAAGTAAGAAATATTAGAGAAAATATGATGAATAAATTAAAATCAGAAAAATCGAGACAAATGGAACTGATTTCTAAGCTTGATGGATTAAGTCCACTAAAAACACTTACCAGAGGATATTCTATAGTTCAATCTGGAGATCATGTTATAAAATCATCTAAAGAATTAAAACAAGGAGATGAAATAAGTATAAGATTTTCTGATGGAAATACAAATGCTAAAATTTTATAATGGAGGAGTATATGAATAAAAATATAAAAACAATTCTTTTAATAATATTAATTATAATAATTATTGCTGTAATAGCAATATTCGGATGTAATATTTTAAATAATAATGAAGATGTAAATGAAACTCAAAATTCTATAAATGAAACTAGTCAAAATATGCAAAGCACAGTTAATGAAACTGAAACAGAAAAAAATGTAGTAAATGAGGTTCAAAATAACGTTATCGAAAACAAAATAGAAAATAATGTTAATAATACTATAGAAAATGTTGTCACAAATCAAACTACAGAAGTCTTAGAAAATGATGGAGCAAGCAATGAAGAAAAAGCAATTAATATAGTAAAAAAAGACTGGGGAACAACTGAAGGAGTATATTTTGTAACAATGGGAATTGACGCATCTGGAAAATATATAGTAACTGTTAATGATTCTTCTACAACAGCAACACTTGCATGGTATCGGAGTAGATGTAGTTACTGGAAAATTTGATATACAACAATAAAGGAGGTTAAAAGCTTATGTTTGCATTTACAGTCAGAACATAAGCAAATAAAATATGGAAGATGAAAATATAAGTTTTGAAAGTGCAATGGAAGAACTAGAATTAATTGCTAAAAGCTTAGAAAAAGGTGATTTAAATTTAGATGAATCTGTTAAACAATTTGAAAAGGGAATTAAGCTTTCTAAAAAATGTAATGAAATATTGGAAAGTGCAGAAAAAAGAATATCTATACTAATTCAAGATGGAGAAGACCTAAAAGAAGAAAAATTTACTGGCGCAGAAGAAGTATAAGTATTATCTAAAAGTTTGAAGGGGATATTACAAATGAATTTTTTTATACAATATAAATATGTTATTGTACCATTTTTTGTATGGTTTTTTATACAATTATTTAAAGTTTTTTATGATTTAATTACAACAAAAAAATTTAATTTTAAAAGAATTTTAGGAGCAGGCCGGAATGCCAAGTTCTCATTCAGCTGTTGTAACAAGCTTATCTACGATGATAGGCAAAGAATATGGAATAGATAGTGCTATTTTTGCAATTTCTTTAATTTTTGCTTTTGTTGTTATGTATGATGCAGCAGGAGTTAGAAGAGCTGCTGGTAAACAAGCAAAAATATTAAATAAAATAGTAGATACACCAGGACTTACAGGAGTAGAGGTTTCAGAAAGGTTAGTAGAAGTTTTAGGACATACTCCTATACAAGTGTTAGTAGGTGCAATAATAGGAATTGTTGTTGGAATAATAGTTTAAGGAGATAAGAAGTATGGAAGATATTGAAATTGCAAAAAAAGTTAAGCTAAAAAAAATCAATGAAATTGCTTATGACTTAGATGTTAGGGAAGATGAAATAGAATGTTATGGTAGATATAAAGCAAAACTTCCTCTAAATGTATACGAAAAAAATAAAAATAAAAAAGATGGAAAATTAATTTTAGTTACAGCTATTAATCCAACACCACTTGGAGAAGGTAAAACAACAATTTCAATAGGCCTTGCAGATGCAATTAGTAAAATAGGAAAAAAGGCAATAGTTACATTAAGAGAGCCATCTTTAGGTCCTGTATTTGGAATAAAAGGTGGTGCTACTGGGGGAGGATATGCACAAGTTGCTCCAATGGAAGATATTAATTTGCATTTCAATGGTGATATACATGCTATAACATCTGCAAATAATTTATTATCAGCAATAATTGATAATCATATATATCATGGAAATGAATTAGATATAAAAACTGTTAGTTGGAAAAGATGTGTAGACTTAAATGATAGACAGTTAAGAGTTGTAGATACAGGATTATCAAAAGAAAAAAAGATAGTTCCAAGAACTGATGGATTTGATATTTCTGTTGCATCTGAAATAATGGCAGTTTTTTGTTTAGCAGAAGATTTAGAAGATTTAAAAAGAAGAATTAGTAATATTATAATTGGATATAATAGCAAAAATGAACCTATTACAGTAAAAATGTTAAAAGCAGAAGATGCTTTAACTATTCTTTTAAAAGATGCATTCAATCCTAATTTAGTACAAACTCTAGAACATACACCAGCAATAATTCATGGAGGACCTTTTGCAAATATTGCACATGGATGTAATAGTATAGTAGCTACTAAATTGTCTTTAAAGCTTTCAGACTATGTTGTTACAGAAGCTGGTTTTGGAGCAGATCTAGGAGCAGAGAAGTTTTTAGATATAAAATGTAGAAAATTAAAAAAGAATCCTGATGTAGTAGTCTGCGTAGCTACAATTAAAGCTTTAAAATATCATGGTGGAATGTCAAAAGAAGAAATAGAAAAAGAAGATATGAAAAGCTTAAAAAAAGGTATGCATAATTTATTAAAACATGTAGATAACTTAAAAAATAAGTTTGGAATGCAAGTAATAGTTGCTATTAATAAATATAATCATGATAGCGATAAAGAGATTAATTATCTACAAGAGGTACTAGGTAAAGAAAATATAGAAATGAGTCTTGTTGAATCTTGGGGAAAAGGATCTAGTGGTGCTATTGATTTAGCAAATAAAGTAATAAGTTTAAGTGATAAACAAAATGATTTTAAATATGCTTATGAATTAGAAGATACAATAAAAGAAAAAATCGAAAAAGTATGTAAAAACATTTATGGAGCAAATAGTGTAGATTTTTCTAAAAATGCAGAAGAGTCTATAGAAATGATAGAAAAATTAGGATATGATAAGTTACCAATATGTATAGCAAAAACACAATATTCTTTTTCTGATGATCAAAAAAACTTAGAATGTGAAGAGCCATTTTCAATTCATATAAATGAAGTAGTATTAAAAGTAGGAGCAGAATTTATCGTAGCTATGGCAGGAAATATTATGACAATGCCAGGGCTTCCAAAGATTCCTGCTGCAGAAAATATGAAGATTAATGAAAAAGGAGAAATAACGGGTATTTTCTAAAAAATAAAGTATAAATTCACCTTATTTAGGAAAAAATAGTCTTAAATGAGGTGGATTTTTTATGAAAAGTAAAATAGATATAAATACAAAAAGTAAGATTAAAATAGGAGTAATTCTAACAATTGTTTTCTCACTTTTTATTAGTTATAATGTATTTTTTAGAAATGATGAAATCTTAGCTTTATCTAAATATGGCTCTAGAGGAGATGAAGTAAGGCAAATACAAACAAAATTAAAAAGATGGGGATATTACAGTGGTAATATCGACGGAATATATGGAAGCGGGACACTAGCTGCTGTTAAATGGTTTCAATCGAAAAATGGACTTGTAGTAGATGGAATTGCGGGTAAAAATACTTTAGAAGCTATGGGAATTTTTAACTCTTCTAGTACATCAGGAGGAAGTTCTGCAAGCAACACAAATGATTTGAATCTGCTTAGTAGATTAATATATGGAGAAGCAAGAGGAGAACCATATACTGGACAAGTAGCAGTTCGGAGCTGTTGTTTTAAATAGAGTAAGAAGTAGTTCTTTTCCAAATACAATTGCAGGAGTAATTTATGAAAAAGGTGCATTTGATGTAGTAAGTGATGGACAAATTAACTTAACTCCAAATAGTACAGCTAAAAAAGCTGCACAGGATGCATTAAATGGATGGGATCCTTCATATGGTGCAATATATTACTTTAATCCAAATACAGCAACTAATAAATGGATCTGGTCAAGGCCACAAACAGTTACAATTGGAAGCCATAGATTTTGTAAATAAATATTATTGACATAATATGATAAATAGATTAAAATAGCAAATAATAGTAATATTAGATACGAAATATAATATTAATAAATATATGTAGATGTTAATAAAAAATATATTAACTAAAAATTAGCATAGGCATTAAAAATAACAATGTCTATGCTTTTTATAGCACATAGATTATCAAAAATAGTTAATGTTGATAAAATTATACGACACACATTATAAAACCTTGACAAAAAATGAACATATTGGTAATATAATCTAGGAAGAGTAGGAGGATTATATGCTTTTTTATCCCAAACGGTTATTTTGATAGTGTAAGAGATATAAAAATAGAATATTTAAGAAAAAACAATATAAAAGGAATAATATTAGATGTAGATAATACATTAATAGATTATTATAGAGTTTTTCCAAAAGGAACTAAAGAATGGGTACAAAATTTAAAAAAAGAAGGAATTAAATTTTGTATACTTTCTAATAGTAACAAATTAGATAAAGTAAGTAAAGTTGCAAGCGAAATTGATGTACCATATTTTTATTTTGGAAAAAAACCTTTAAAAATTGGATTTAATAAAGCAAGAAGAAAATTAGATTTGGAACCAAAAAATATTGCTGCAGTAGGAGATCAAATTATGACAGATATAATAGGAGCAAATAGATGTAAAATGTTTCCTATATTAGTGAAACCAATAAAAGAAAAAGATATTTTTATAACAAAGATAAAAAGACCAATAGAAAATTTTATTATTAAAAGCTATCTAAAAAAAGTAGAAAAGGAAGAGAAAGGAAATTAAGAAATGTACATTAATGATATACATATACTATATTATGTTCTATTTGGATTTATAGGTATGATAATTGGGCAATTTATAGACTGGTGTGTGATAAGACTTAGTGAATATAAAAAAGTAATTTCTAAGGATTTTTTTAAGATATATTTAAAAAAATTAACGCCTAAATACATATTGATGTTTATAAATGCTGGTTTATTTATGGCTTTACTTTATACTTATGGATTATCAAATATAAAAACATATACATATATGCTATTGGTACCAATGTTAATAACAGTAATATTAATAGACTACAAGAAACAAATAATACCTAATCGTTTAACTTTAACAATATTTGAACTTGGACTAATGTTTAGCTTTATACAAGGAATTTCAAATTTAAATGTAGCAATAGATTCTTTATTAGGAATGATTGTTGGAATTAGTATTTTCTTATTTATCACATTTGTAGGCTCATTAATATCTGGAAAAGAAGCGATAGGTTTTGGAGATGTAAAATTAGTAGGAGCGATTGGACTATTTTTTGGATGGAGAAGTATAATTGCTATATCAATAATATCTTTTTTAATAGGTTCAATATTTAGTATAATATTATTACTAATAAAGAAAAAGAAAACTGATGAATATATTCCATTTGGACCATTCATTGTAATAAGTAGTTTAATAATTATATTTGTTCCTTTTGAAATTTTATTAGGTGTTGTTGCAAATGCAATATCACTAATAAAAAAATAAAATGTAGGGTGATGTTTTTTTATGAATACAAAAATAAAATGGTTAAGAGACACAATAAGAGTGTTAGATATGCAAGGTATGATAGTTAGCAATCCTGTTAATATTAAGTATTTAACTAATATAGATGCAGAGGGAGTATTATTAATAACAAGAAAAGAAAATATATTTATAACAGATGGAAGATATATAGAACATGCTAATAGTACAATTACTATTGATGATGAAATAATAGTTTGCAATTTTAAAGATATAGTAAAAGATGATTATGAAAGTTTTTTCAATTATTGTGAAAATGTAGGCTTTGAAGAAAATTACTTAACATATGCAGGTTACAAAGAATATATTCATAAATATAAAATTAATAATTTTGAAGAAACAGAAGGAATAATAGAGAAACAAAGAATGATAAAAGATGAAGAAGAAATAGATAACATAAAAATGGCTTGCAAAATAACAGATAATTGTTTTGAACATTTGATAGATTTTATAAAAATAGGAATGACAGAAAAAGAAGTAGCTTTAGAGATAGAAAGATTTTTTAAATTAAATGGAGCAGACCGGAGTATCTTTTGATTCAATTGTAGCTTCTGGAAGAAATTCGTCTATGCCACATGCAGTGCCAACAGATAAGAAAATAGAAGCGGGAGATCCAATAACTATAGATTTTGGATGTAAATATAAAGGATATTGTTCTGATATGACAAGGACTATATTTGTAGGATATGTTCCAGAATATGTGAAACCTGTATATAATTTAGTATTAAAAAATCAGTTACAAACAACTGAATGCTTAAAGGAAGGTGCCAATATAAGGACAATTTCTAAAATAGTAGAAAATGATTTTAAATTAAATGGATATGATTTAGTTCATAGCCTAGGACATGGAGTGGGATTAGATATTCACGAGGTACCATATATAAATAGCAAAGTTGATATGAATTTAAAAGAAAAAATGGTTATCACGAATGAACCAGGAATATATATACCAAATAGATTTGGTGTAAGGATAGAAGATACAATATTAATAACTAAATATGGATGTGAAAGTTTAACTAAATCTTGTAGGGATTATATTGTGGTAGATAGAGTGTAGTTTTTAGATTTTATTTAAAGTATGTTAAATTATTATAAAAAGTCAACAAAATATATAAAAATGTTAATTATACTCAAACTATTGATTTTTAAGTAAAAATAGTGTATTATATAAAAATATGATAAATATAAATAATTTTTTTGAAAGGGGAAATAATAATGGCAGAAGTATATATGGCAGGAGATTTTAGAAATGGAACAACATTCGAAATGGATGGAAATGTATATAAAGTAGTAGAGTTTCAACATGTAAAACCAGGAAAGGGAGCCGCTTTTGTTAGAACAAAATTAAAAAATGTAATAACAGGAGCAGTTTTAGAAAAAACATTTAACCCATCTGAAAAATATCCAGGTGCAGAAATAGAAAAAAGAGAAATGCAATATTTGTACAATGATGAAGAATTATACTATTTTATGGATAATGAAACTTATGAACAAATGCCTTTAAATAAAGAACAATTAGGTGATAGTTTAAAATATATAAAAGAAAATATGAATGTGAAAATATTATCTTTTAAAGGAAAAGTCTTTGCAGTAGAACCTCCAATGTTTGTTGAATTACAAGTTACATATACAGAACCAGGATTTGCTGGAAATACAACAACTACATCTGGAAAACCAGCAACATTAGAAAACGGATATACAATTAATGTTCCACTATTTGTTAATATAGGAGATATCATAAAAATAGACACTAGAACAGGCGAATATATGGAAAGAGTATAGGAGAAAGGAAGCTTTACATGTCTGAATTTATAAAAAAATATGATAAAATCATAGAGGAAATCGAAAATAACATACAAAATGAAGAAGACTTAAAATTTGTTAAAGATAAAATAAATGAGATATCTACAATGTTTATGAGTATGTTTGATAATATGTCTAAGTATTCTGAGTCAAAAATAAATGATTTAGAAGAAAGTCAAAAAAATCTAGAGCAAAAATTAAATAAGATACAAGATGTAGTAGAAGATATGAAAAGTGACATTTATGATGAATACAATGAAGATGAAGATTATGAATTTGAAATAGTTTGTCCTTATTGTAACAATGTATTTGTATCAAATGTAGAAACAAATGTAAATCAAGAAATTGAATGTCCAGAATGTCATAATACTATAGAATTAGACTGGAATGAAGAGGAATCTTGCAATGGAAGTTGTTCATCTTGTGTAGGATGTGCATATATTGAAAGTGAAGATGATCTAGAAGATAATGATGAGATTGAATTAGATGATGAAGATGATATGTAAAATTAAAAATAGTTTAATGGATTGACGGCTGTGCCGTCTTTTTTTATGGCAAAATGTAGATGAGGTCCTGTTGTAGCACCATTTGTAGGATTACCATTTGAATCTTTATAAGGATTATTAGAAAAATCATAAACATTTTTAGGACCTACATTTGCTATTAATTCACCTTTATTTACATATTGATTTTGACGAACTAAGAAACTAGGTGAAACGTGGCAATAAGTAAATTGGTATGAACCAGAACTTACAATAACTGTGCATCCACCAGAACCACTAAATTGTGCAAGGATAACTGTGCCAGATTCAGCAGAAAAGATATTAGTTCCCGGTGGTGCGGGAATATCAATTCCTGCATGATAATAAGAAGCTCCTTTAGTTGGTGACTTTCTCTTGCCAAAAGGTGAAGAGATATATCTATATCCTGGAAGTGGCCATGTAAATCCATTAGTATTTATTTCCATACTATAAGTTTGTGTAGTAGAATTAGTATTATAAGAGATATTTTTAAATATTTCTTGATTTTCATTACTTGCAATTGTTGGAATAAAAAAGAAATTAATTAATAGAGGAACAGAAAAAATTAAAATAATTATAAAATAAAAATGTTTAAAAAAACTACTAGACATAAGATTACCTCCTTAAAATTTTCTAGTAGCCCCCGAAATATTAAATTGCTTTATAAAATTATTTTTTAAAAGCAAAAAATTTACTAATAAAAAAGTTTAATATAATAACTATAACAGTTATAGTTGTTTTACTTATTAATTCTTGAATATGTAAAACATTAAATAGTAAAAAGAATCCTGCTGATTCTATGACCATAGTAAATAATCTTCCTAAAATAAATTTACCAAATTCAGCTAGCTTTTCTCTAAAATTAGATGCAGTTGAATTAAATACTAATTTTCTATTAGTAAAATATGCGAATAATACAGCTGTGATAATAGCAATATTATTAGAAAGATTTTCTTCAAGATGTATAAAATTTGATAGTAAATAGAATATTCCAATATTAATTACTGTTGTAAGAATACCAAATAATCCATAAAAAATTACTTCTTTAGTACAAACTTTTTTTATTAAACCGATTAATTTTTCCATATAAATACCTCTTTTGTTGAATTTTTACTCTACACTTGAAATTTTTTATTATAAAAAAGATTAGAACTTTTTAGTTCTAATCTTTTTTTGGCAGGGGTACTAAGATTCGAACTCAGACTTGTGGTTTTGGAGACCATCGTGCTAACCATTGACACTATACCCCTAAGTGCTACATACACTATAATAGCATAAACAAAAATAAGATGCAAGCAAAAAAGAAAAAAACATTGTAAATTTTATAAAATTCGTATATAATAGTAATATGGCAATAGTTTAATGGAAATTGAGAGCATTAATGTTATACCATTTTCTAATTATATGGGGGTGTAATTGGTTTCGACAGTAATTTAGAAGTACAAATAGCGAGTAGTGGATGGTTGCTTTGGCCACTATAAAAAAGCAAAAATAAATATAAACGCTGATAATAACGAATTAGCATACGCTGCTTAAATTTGCGGCGACGTCTTATCATTAATGCCCACGTTTTTGAATAAGGCGACGATTTAGTGGGAAACGAAGCTATTTTTTTCTATAGAAAATAGGGGGTATTTATATAGATACTTAAAAGTAAGTATGTTTGTTTACGTATTTTTAAGGAATATAAATAACAAACTGCACTCGGAGAAATTTGTATGGAAGAGTTATTGGACAGGAGTTCGACTCTCCTCACCTCCACCAATGACCTATCTGTTCGAACAATAAAACAGATATAATGTAAGAATCAATCTTTAAGGGTTGATTCTTTTTTGTACTCTTTCAGCAAGAGATACATTGCATAGCAGAGACTATGAGCTTTGATAGTGTTAATGTCAATAAGAAAATGTACAAAATTTTGAATTTAGTTATGTACAATTTTGTACATTGTTAAATTCAATTTT
>ENA-ORLW01001689-ORLW01001689.1-human-gut-metagenome-genome-assembly--contig:-NODE-1689-length-22946-cov-3.999563_pt1 | contig 22946 bp, 38 predicted proteins | sample MGYA00243017_ERZ508829 | MGnify/ENA primary metagenome ERZ508829 (study PRJEB26277, sample SAMN04329776) | human gut metagenome | biome: human-associated habitat | host: Homo sapiens | place: USA...
CGTTAAAGAAAGAAAATCTGGACAGCTTTGATGAAATTATATTCTGCGGTTTCGGTGAACCGACATGCGAGCTCGGTATTTTAATTAAATCAGCAAAATTTATAAGGAGTGTTACCAGAACACCTATAAGAATCAATACAAACGGATTATCTGATTTGATAAATGAGTTTTCTACCTGCAAGCTTATGACAGGTCTTTTTGATACGGTTTCTGTCAGTTTGAACGCATCAGACAGAGAAGAGTATAATAAAGTTACTCAGCCGAAATGGACGGATAAAGCATTTGATACTATGATTAATTTTGCGGTTGAAGCAAAAGAGATTTTTCCTAGGGTTATTTTATCTGTTGTTGATGTTATATCAGAAGAGGAAATTGAAAAATGCAGGGAGCTCTGCAAAAATTTGGGCATAGAACTCAGGGTCAGAGCTTATTCGGAATAATCATATATAAATATAAAGCTTTAATATGTTTTTAGAATAAAGTAAAAAACAAGGCATTTTATAATGCCTTGTTTTTGTTTGCTTTTATTTTGCGGGGTTACCCATGATAATTCCTCGTCCGTTTGTTGAAATATATACCCGTCCGAATGTTTTCGGGTCTCCTGAAATCTTTTTGTTTACATTTCCCCATCTTTGAGTATCATCATTTATACGACTCCATGATTTTCCCTCATCGGTAGAGCGATAAACACCGTAACCTTTGTTGTCGCATTCACCCAGAATATAAATAGCCATTGGGTCGCCGTCTTTTTCTCCTTTTCCGAGTCCAAGACTGTCAATGCCCTGCATATCCTTATACGGAACTTCTATCTCACAGTTTTCTTCGCCTGCATTTTTAACATGGAAAATAAGTCCTGACGAAATCCAAAGATCGCCTTCTTTTTCGGGGTTTGCGACGATTTGAGAGCTTGCAATCATAAGACTGTAGAACTCCTTGAAGGTTTTTCCTTTATCGGTTGAAACATATAATGAATCGCCGCCTTCGGCATATATTTTATTAGGATTTACTTGGTCCGGGGTTATGGTTGCGTTAGCAGGAAGCCCCTTGCATATATTCCAAGTCTTGCCCCAATCGTTTGTAAAGTAGGTGTTGACGCTTGAATCACCGGGCGACCAGAACAGCGTTTTTCCGTCAGCAGAAAGACTTGCTCTTCCGCCTTCGTGAATATTGACATCGCTAGGGATAGACTTTGCGAACTTCCATGTTTTTGTTCCGTCGGTCGAATAGCAGATTGAATTTTTAAATTCAGCGTCTCTTGTTGTCCTGACCACTATATCAGGGTTGTTTGCTGCGACAGCCAGAGATTCCGCTTTAAAGCTCTGAGCACCCCAGTGTTCCTTTGGTGCAATATTTACATCGTCATGTCTGAATCCGTAAAGGTCACCGAGTATTGAATACAATTCCGGTGTATTCTCACCGCAGTCTTTCGGTGAATAGAAATCAAATATTGCGGTTTCTTCAATGCCTGAAGCACGAACAGAGATGTTTATCTTTTCCTGACCTATTTTTGTTGCATTATCAGTACCGAATATCGTAGCACCTGTTCCGTAAAGGATTTCGTCAGGGTTAAACGGGTTTATTGCAACTCCTGATGTCCACCAGCCAAGCTTTAGCTGACCCTGCCAATCCAGCCATGGAGATTCAGAAATATCAAGGTTGTAATCCTTTTCTTCTGTTTCTATATTCCATAGACCTTTCCAGGTATCTCCGCCGTCAAAGCTTATGCAGACATTGTCTTCGCCGCCCCAATGGCATATTGTTGTGACAGCTATCATATCTCCTTTATATTTTTCATTGTTGCATACCGAAAGTCCGCACCAGCCGTTTCCTTTTATATTAGGTGTGATATTTGTCCATTTTCCGTCTTTTATGTTATATCTGCACACAAGACCAAGCGGAGGGTTCTTTTCCTGCGTAACCATGTTTGAATATGTTACATAAAGGTTTCCGTTGTTTGAAACCCTTCCTTGCTGCGGGTAATATTGAAGTTTCCCGTCAGAAAATTCATTTGAAACAGCAGTCCATGTTTTTCCCGCATCATCAGTGCGGTAAATTTTTTCGGTGTCTTTATTTGCAACACCGCAGAAAAATGTCTTGGTGGCCTCACCTTTTTCGGAGCTTGATTTATCCATGCTTATCCAAAGGATACCATAGCTGTACCCACCGTCGCCGTAATTTCCTGTTGACAGAAAAGATTCAACATTGCTCCATGTCTGACCATAGTCTTTTGAAACAAACAAACCTCTTGCATGTGAAGCATAATAAACAATACTGTTGTCATTCGGGTCAACGCAAAGGCGTTCACCGGTATTTCTTCCCCAGTCATTGCCGCCCATAGTCATGTTGTCCATATCTACTTTAGTCCAGTTCTTGCCGTAATCATAAGAATACATTATACATCCGTATCCTGAGTATGATGTTCCGCATGAAATGTAAACACGGTTAGGCTCAACAGGGTCAGTAGCTATGCTTTCTATACAGTTGTATCCCCAGTCATCGCCGCCGAAGCTGTCAGTGATACATTCCCACTTGTTTTTGTCTTTGTTAAATTTATAAGCACCGCCGATGTCGGTTTTGGCGTATATTAAATTTTCTTCGCTTTCATTATAAACCATTCCCGGCACATATCCTCCGCCGACAATTTTTACATTACTCCATTCATATCCTGTGTCGGCAGGCTGGCTGTTATAGTATTTTTCAGGATCTGCTTTACCTTTTTCGTCTTCTTTGTCCCCGCAGCCTGATAATACCGATGCTGAAAGACAAAGACTTGTTGCAAGTGCAATTATCTTAGAAATCTTCATACTTCCTCCTTTAATATTTTAATATATAATATAAATTATAAATGTATCAATGATTGTTAAAATAATTATATCAGAACGAAAAGGATATTACAATATTTTTTTGTTTGTTATTTGTAACAAGGTATAACATGGTTTTTTGTTTAATATACATATTAATAAACTTATTTTATAAATTTATTAATGAAGAAAGGGCGTTTTGTTTATGAACACTTTAAATCAACAGAGTATAAAGAAAAATCACAATGCGATTTTAGAGAACAGAAAAAGACTTCTTTTGTCCGGCATTAATGATGTTGACAGCTTTAATGAAAATCAAATGCTTCTTTTCACTGAACTGGGTGAACTTATTATAAAAGGAAAAAATCTTCATATTAATGAAATGAATGTAGAAACCGGAGATTTTTCAGTTGAGGGTGATATTTGGGCTTTGATTTACGGTGACAAAGATAAAAATCAGCGTTTTGGATTTTTAAAGAAAATATTCAAATAATAAAAAATAAGGTGGTCGGCATGCCTGATTATATTTTCGGACTTCAATATGAAACTAAGCTTTTTCTGTTGTCTTTTCTTATAGGTGCATTATTCGGTGCTGTTTATGATTTTTTCAGGATTGTCAGAATAATAAAAAGACATCATAAAATAGTTATTTTTATTGAAGATTTTTTATTTGTTCTATTTTGCGGATTTTGGTATTTTGTATTTTCAACTGATTTGGCAAGAGGCCAGATACGATTATTCACATTTATAGGAATGATTATAGGTTTTATAGTTTATCTTATGACTGTCGGTAGTATTACTGTAAGGTTTGCATCTGTTATAAAATCGGTTTATGATAAAATTGAAAATTGGCTTAAACATAAAATTTTCACTCCAATTTACACAAATATCAAGAGGAAATTTGTTCAAAATTACATATCTTTTATAAAAAGAGAAAAAAGTAGAAAAAAGGGCTTGAAAGTTAGTGAAAATTTAGTGTATAATGAAGATAAGTAAATGTATTTACAGAAATGGGGGAGATAAACGGTGTCAGGAAGCAGAGACAGTTTAAATGAATTGCTGTCAAATCAGAAAAAAAAGAAATCTCTTGCTTCAAAAATTGCAACAATTGCAATTTTGGTTTTTTTAGTTTATGCACTGTATACTGTTATTTCTCAGCAGGCAGAGCTGAATGAACAGCAAAAAGAACTGACAAATATTAAATCTCAGATTACCGTTGCCAAGCAGGAGAACGATGAATACACCCGTCTGCTCAGCGGTAAAGATGAAAGTGAATACATGAAAAAAATCGCTATTGAAAGATACGGCTACGCTTATCCGAATGAACGCCGTTTTTATGTAGCAAGCTTAGGTTAAATATGTTAGAGAGGATTAATAAAATTTTATGGCGGTCGAGATTGGCAAGATTTATGAAGGTAAGGTAACCGGAATTACAAAGTTCGGAGCTTTTGTTGAAATCGAGGATGGAATAAGCGGAATGGTACATATTTCCGAGGTTTCAAGTTCATTTGTAAATGATATTAATGATGTTTTGAAAAAGGGAGACCAGGTTAAAGTCAAGGTTATTAAGAAAACTGATGACGGGAAAATAAGTATGTCTATCAAACAGACAGAAGCCCGTCCGCGCAGTAAAGGATATAGCAAATCACCTGATATGAAATCACAAAGGCCTTTTCATCAGAACGGACATCAGGGCGGGAAGCCTCAAGCTAAACCTAAACAGTCTTTTTCAGCTTCGGATATTACTAAAGATGTGGTTTACAGTGACGGTTTCGTTCAAAAGACAAGCGGTGACGCTAACTTTGAAGACATGCTAAGTAAATTTAAGGCTTCAAGTGAAGAGAGAATGTCTGAACTCAAAAGAGCAGGGGACAACCGAAGAAGCAGATCAAGAAAAAGATAGATTTTACAGGGTCGCTGCTGTGTCTGATACCGGCAGTGACCATTTTCTTTAGATAAAGCTAATGATGTTTTTTTAATGGTGATTGGAATGAAAAAAAATAAAAATATACTATTATGTATAGGCGTGATTCTGACATTGTTTCTTATGTCGGGCTGCGGGGCAAATGATGTTGCCGGAAGCGAGCTTGTCGAAAAGGCAAGAAAAGAATATGTCAAACTTGACAGCGCCAAGGTTGTTATGACTAATACCGAAACAAATGAGGTTGAACAAACTTTTGTGTTCAAATATGATGAAAAGGATGTTTTAACATTTGCGTATCAAGGAAAGTATATGGAAGAAAGCTATGCACAGTATAACAACGGCTATGAAAGTTATACTTTAGAAAACGGTAAGTATGAGTTTTCACAGCGCGGTGATAAAAACTTTCAGTCTTATGACCGTGATTCAACACACCCTCAAGCAAATGAGGGGCTAATCATATTTTCGGCAAATTCCATAAAGGATTCTTCTGTGAAAGAAGAAAACGGAGTTATATGTGTTGAACACAGCTATGACCCCGAAAAAATAGGTGCGACTTCCGATGAGGGAAATGTTACAGGATTTTTTGCGAAGTTTTATTTTGATAAAGAAGAAAAGCTTTTGTATTTTACGGAGGAAACAGTTATAGACAGTGACGGAAAAGAAATAAAACATTCATATAAGGTTGAAATTACCGAGCAGAATAAAGTTAAGGACATAGAAAACCCGGTTGAGATACCGAAAAACAGCTGATTAAACTATTGTTAATAAATATATAATTAAATATTATTGGTATTGCAAAGCTCATAACCACTATATTTAGTGGTTTGGTTTACTGTTTGTACCCAATTAAAGATGTGTAAAGCTCTGGTTGTGAAATATGCACAAAAATACTAACGAAAACGCTTAAAATTTCTACATTTGTATTTTTGCAATTTGCTTGCTTTTATGGATTATAAATGGTACAATTTATCTTGCATTGCGGCTAATTCCCGCACTGCGACTGCACAGATATGCGATGAAGCGGAAGGTTGCCGGCGGTTTGCCGGGTAATTTTCGTGGAGTATGTCCGATTTTAAACCGGGCGACTGTAATACTGAACACGGTATGTGCTTTATGCTTCTTGCGAAGGGCAGCTTCTCAGGTTAACGCTGCTTTTTGGCGTAAAGAGATACTTATCGTTGTGTTATGTCGACCGAAAAACCTCGTTAGTTTTTCGGTTTTTTTAAATAGACTTTCACGAAACACACGGTACAGTGTAAATTTACAGATAAGCTTTTATACCATCATAAAAGCTGTCAGCCCCCATTCATAAAATTCAGAGGAGGCGATTTAAGTGGCAGTCAATGAAAGAATTAGAATTAAAATCAAAGGCTATGAGCACGCAGTAGTAGATGCAGCAGCAGAGAAAATTGTTGAAGCAGCTAAGCGTTCGGGTGCTAAGGTGTCGGGTCCTATCCCACTGCCTACAGACAAGGAAATCATTACAATCCTTCGTGCTGTTCATAAGTATAAGGACAGCCGTGAGCAATTCGAAATGAGAACTCACAAGAGATTGATTGACGTACTAAGACCTACAAATGACACTACAGCAGCACTTCAGAGTCTTGACCTTCCTGCAGGTGTTGATATTGTAATGGAAATCAAGTAATTTCCAACGGAAATCGCAAGCGGCGATTTCAAAACAATACTCACGCAGGTCATGTTGAAGCGTTTTGCTTCAACCAATAACCAATTAGGAGGAAAAAATAATGCAAAAGGGAATCATCGGTAAGAAAATCGGTATGACACAGATTTTCGATGAAGCAGGAAAATTTATTCCTGTAACAGTTGTAGAGGCCGGTCCTTGCGTTGTTGTTCAGAAGAAAACAGTTGAAAACGACGGCTATAACGCTGTTCAGCTTGGTTTCGGCGACATCAGGGCAAAGAGAGTAAACAAGCCGCTGCAAGGACATTTCAAAAAAGCTGACGTTGCTTTAAAGAGAACTTTAAAGGAATTCAGACTTGACGACATCGACGCATTAAATGTCGGTGACATTGTAAAAGCAGATACTTTTGCCGAGGGTGACATCGTTGATGTCAGCGGAACAAGCAAAGGTAAAGGTTTTGCAGGAACAATTAAGCGTCACAACTTTTCAAGATTAAAAGAATCGCACGGTACAGGTCCTGTTCACAGACATGCAGGTTCTATGGGTGCTTGTTCATCACCATCAAGAATCTTCAAGGGAAAAGGAATGCCTGGACAAATGGGTAACGAAAAGGTTACTGTTCAGAACCTGGAAATCGTAAAGGTTGACGCAGAAAATAATCTTATCGCAATCAAAGGTGCTATTCCTGGACCTAAGAACGGTACAGTTACTGTTGTTGATTGTGTTAAGAAGGCTTAGTGGAAGGAGGAAGTAATTATGCCAAAGGTTTCAGTATTTGATATGACAGGCAAAGAGGTTGCTACCGCTGAGCTTAAGGATTCAATTTTCGGAATTGAGCCAAATAAAGCTATAATGCACGCAATGGTTGTAAATTACCTTGCTAACCAAAGACAGGGTACACAGTCAACTCTGACTCGTACAGAAGTAAGAGGAGGCGGAAGAAAGCCATGGCGTCAAAAGGGTACTGGTCATGCAAGACAAGGTTCTACAAGAGCTCCTCAATGGGTTCACGGCGGAATTGCTTTAGGACCAAAGCCTAGAGATTACAGCTATTCATTAAATAAGAAGGAAAAGAGACTTGCTATGAAGTCAGCTCTTTCTTCAAAGGTAGTAGATAATGACCTTGTTGTTGTTGACTCAATCAAGTGTGATGAGTTCAAGACAAAGACAATGGTTGAAATGCTAAAAGCACTTAATGTTGAAGGCAAGGCACTCGTTGTTATGCCTGAGGTTGATTTGAAAGTTGTTAAGAGCCTTTCAAACATTCCTGGTGTAAAGCCTACACTTGTAAACACATTAAATGTTTATGACATTCTGAATTATGATAAATTCATCGTTGTAAAGGATGCCGTAGATAAGATTGAGGAGGTTTATGCATAATGGAAAAAACTGCTCAAGACATTATTTTGACACCTGTCATCACAGAAGCTTCAATGGAAGCTTTAGAGATGAATAAGTACACATTTAAGGTTGCTAAGAATGCAAATAAAATTGAAATTGCCAAGGCTGTTGAAGAACTTTTCGGAGTTAAAGTTGTCAAAGTGAACACAATCAATTGCAGAGGCCGTAAAAAGAGAATGGGCATTCACGAGGGTATGACACCTTCATGGAAAAAAGCAATCGTTACACTTGCTGAGGGAGAAAAGACAATCGAATTCTTCAATAATTTAGTATAATCTAAATTTCAGCAAAAGGCTTTACGGTTTTAAGTAAAGCGTAAGTATGGGAACTGAAATATAGTTCTCGCAAAACAAACTTCAGAAGGAGTGAATTTCAAATGGCAATAAAGAGCTATAAGCCTACGACTCCGGGAAGAAGAGGTATGACTAGTATCGATTATTCTTCCTTGTCAAAGGTTGCTCCAGAAAAAAGCCTGATTCAGCCGGTTAAGAAAAATTCCGGAAGAAACAGCTACGGCAGAATCACTGTTCGTCACAGAGGCGGCGGTGCAAGAAGAAAATACCGTATAATTGATTTCAAGAGAAATAAGCTTGACATGAATGCAGAGGTTATGACTCTTGAGTATGACCCAAACCGTTCAGCATTTATCGCACTTTTAAAATATGAAGACGGCGAAAAAAGATATATTCTCGCACCTCATGGTTTAGAGGTCGGAGATATAGTTCGTGCCGGTGCTGATGTTGATATCAAGCCTGGTAACGCACTTGAAATGCAGAATATCCCTGTTGGTACTTTCATCCACAATATTGAGCTTTATCCAAGCAAAGGCGGACAGTTAGTTCGTTCAGCAGGTAACATGGCTCAGCTTATGGGTAAGGAAAACGGATATGCATTAGTTAGACTTCCGTCAGGTGAAATGAGAAACATTCCGCTTAACTGTATGGCTACTATCGGTCAGGTTTCAAACATTGACCACAGCAATGTAAACTACGGTAAAGCAGGAAGAAAACGTCACATGGGATGGAGACCTACTGTTCGTGGTTCTGTAATGAACCCTAACGATCACCCTCACGGCGGTGGTGAAGGTAAGTCACCAATCGGACGTCCGGGACCTGTATCTCCTTGGGGTAAACCAACTCTCGGATACAAGACTCGTTCAAAGCACAATCGTTCAGATAAGTTTATCGTAAAACGCAGAAACGGCAAGTAACGAAAGGAGAACTGAATAATGGGTAGAAGTGTTAAAAAGGGACCTTTCGTGCAAGAGGTTCTACTAAAAAGAGTAAAGGCTATGAATGAAGCAGGCGAAAAGAAAGTCTTAAAGACATGGAGCAGAGCTTCAACAATTTTCCCTGATTTCGTTGGTCATACATTTGCAGTTCACGATGGACGCAAACATGTTCCTGTTTATGTTACCGAAGATATGGTAGGACATAAGCTTGGTGAGTTTGCACCAACAAGAACATACAAGGGCCACGCCGGTTCAAAATTATCAAATAACGGAAAGTAGTAGCCGAAGGGAGGATTTCAAATGGAAGCAAGAGCTATATTAAAAGACGCTCGTATTGCTCCTCGTAAGGTTCAGATTGTTCTTGACCTTATCAGAGGAAAGGATTACGATGTTGCAATGGCAACATTAAAGCACACACCAAAAGCTGCATGTGAATATCTTGAAAAGCTTCTAAAGTCGGCCGCTGCAAATGCAGAAAACAACCACAACATGGATAAGAATAATCTTTATGTTGCTGAGTGTTTTGTGTGTCCGGGAAGAACTTTGAAGAGAATTATGCCAAGAGCACAGGGCAGAGCTTTCAGAATTTTAAAGAGAACATCTCATGTTACTTTAGTTCTGAAAGAAAAGGAATAAAGCTGAAAGAGGAGGTAAACTATGGGCCAGAAAGTAAATCCACATGGATTTCGTGTCGGAGTAATTAAAGATTGGGATTCCCGTTGGTTTGCGAATAAATCAACTTTCGGCGACACACTTGTAGAAGATCATAAGGTTAGAAATTATATCAAGAAGACTTTATATTCAGCAGGTGTTCCACGTATCGAGATTGAGAGATTTGCAGATAAAGTTAAGATTCACATTCACTGTGCAAAGCCGGGAATGGTAATCGGACAAAAGGGAGCTACAATTGAGAAGCTTCGTCAGAAGATTGAAAAGATGATTAACAAGTCAGTTGCAATCAACATTATTGAGGTAAGACAGCCTGACTTAAATGCACAGCTTGTTGCTGAAAAGATTGCTTTAGATCTTGAGAACAGAATTTCTTTCAGAAGAGCTATGAAGCAGACAATCGGAAGAGCAATGAAGTTCGGAGCTAAGGGTATCAAGACAAGATGTTCAGGTCGTTTAGGCGGTGCTGAAATCGCAAGAGCTGAAAGCTATCATGAGGGTACAATCCCACTTCAGACAATAAGAGCTGATATTGACTATGGTTTTGCTGAGGCAGATACAACTTACGGTAAAATCGGTGTTAAAGTTTGGATTTACCGCGGAGAAGTTTTGAAGGGTGAAATTCCTGCAACTCAGAAGAGAGAGTCAAAGGACAGACCTGAGAGAAAACGCCGCAGCAGAACAAACGGCGACGATAGACCAAGACGCCGCAATGCAAAGCCAAGAAATGATAAAAAAGAAGGAGGTAACGACTAATGCTACTTCCAAAGAGAGTAAAACATCGTAAGCAGCACAGAGGCCGTATGACAGGTAAGGCACTCCGTGGAAATAAAGTTACAAACGGTGATTTCGGTTTGCAGGCACTTGAGCCGGCATGGATTACATCTAATCAAATTGAATCAGCCCGTATTGCTATGACAAGATATATCAAGCGTGGCGGACAGGTTTGGATTAAGATTTTCCCTGATAAGCCAATCACTAAGAAGCCTTTAGAAACTCGTATGGGTAAAGGTAAGGGTGCTCCTGAATATTGGGTAGCAGTTGTTAAGCCTGGAAGAGTTATGTTTGAGATTGAAGGCGTTTCAGAAGAAGTTGCAAGAGAGGCTATGCGTCTTGCAGCACATAAACTTCCGATTAAGTGTAAGTTTATAGCTAAAGAAACTCAAGAAACGGGTGGTGAGCAATAATGAAAGCAAGTGAAATCAGAGATTTATCAGAGCAAGAGCTTTTGGAAAAGCTAGCAGAATTAAAGCAGGAGCTGTTTAACCTTCGTTTTCAGCATGCTATCAATCAGCTTGACAATCCTTTAAGAATGAAGGCAGTTAAGAGAGATATTGCTCGTGTTAAGACATTCATTCGTAAGCAAGAGTCCAGCGTACAATAATAAAGAGGAGGATTAACTGTGAGCGAAAGAAATCTTAGAAAAACAAGAGTAGGAAAAGTTGTTTCTAACAAGATGGATAAGACAATCGTTGTCGCTATCGAAGATAAGGTTCAACATCCGCTTTATAAGAAAATTATCAACAGAACTATGAAGCTAAAAGCACATGACGAGAACAACACATGTAACATCGGCGATATAGTTGAGGTTATGGAAACTCGTCCTCTGTCAAAGGATAAGAGATGGCGTTTAGTTAAGGTTTTGGAAGAAGTTAAGTAATAGTAAGTAGGTTGAAAAAGAGAAATTCTCTTAATTTAGACCTTTTAAGTTTGAAAGGAGGAACGCACTGTGATACAAATGCAAACTTCACTAAAGGTTGCTGATAACACCGGAGCTAAAGAGCTTATGTGTATCAGAGTCTTGGGCGGAACACGCAGAAGATATGCAAACATCGGTGACGTAGTTGTTGCTTCAGTTAAAAAAGCAACACCGGGCGGCGTTGTTAAAAAAGGTGATGTTGTTAAAGCAGTTATCGTTCGTTCAGCAAAGGGTCTTCGTCGTGAGGATGGAACCTACATCCGTTTCGATGAAAACGCTGCTGTAATTATAAAAGAAGATCAGAATCCAAGAGGTACTCGTATCTTTGGACCAGTTGCCAGAGAGCTTCGTGATAAGAACTATATGAAAATCTTATCTCTTGCTCCTGAAGTATTATAATCGGAGGGCGGTTTAGAATGAATAAATTACACATTAAAACCGGCGACACTGTTGTAGTTCTTTCAGGAAAAGAGAAAGGCAAAAAGGGTAAGGTACTTGCTGTATCTCCTAAGGAGTCAAAGGTTATTATTGAAGGCGTAAATATGTGCACAAAGCATGTTAAGCCAAGAAGACAGGGCCAGGCAGGCGGAATTGTTAAGGCTGAGGCTGCAATGTATGCTTGTAAGGTTCAGGCTGTTTGTCCGAAATGCGGAAAGCCAACCCGTGTTGGTCACAAAATTTTAGATGACGGCTCAAAAGTAAGAGTATGTAAAAACGCTGATTGCGGCGAAGAATTTTAAGGAGGAGTAAACGATGGCTAGACTTAAAGAAGAGTATGTTAGCAGCGTAGCTCCTGCTATGATGAAAAAATTCGGCTACAAAAACGTTATGCAAATTCCAAAGCTCGATAAGGTTGTTATTAATGTAGGATGCGGTGAAGCAAAGGATAACTCTAAGGTTATCGACGCTATCATGGCTGACTTAGCGGCAATCACAGGTCAAAAGCCTATTGCTTGTAAAGCTAAGAAATCAGTTGCTAACTTTAAGCTTAGAGAAGGACAAATCATCGGCGTTAAGGTAACTTTAAGAGCTGAGAAGATGTACGAATTCTGTGATAGACTATTTAATGTAGCTTTCCCTCGTGTTCGTGACTTCAGAGGAATTAATCCTAACTCATTCGACGGAAGAGGAAACTACTCAACAGGTATTAAAGAGCAGCTTATCTTCCCTGAAATCGAGTATGATAAAATCGACAAGGTTCGTGGTATGGATATTAACTTTATCACTACTGCAAAAACTGATGAAGAAGCTAAGGAGCTATTATCACTATTAGGTGCTCCGTTCGCTGATAAGTAAGATAAGAGGAGGAAATCATTATGGCAAAGAAGGCTATGAAAAATAAGCAACAGTTAGAGCCAAAGTATTCCACTCGTGCTTACAACAGATGTAAAATCTGTGGAAGACCTCACGCTTATCTAAGAAAATTCGGTATCTGCCGTATTTGTTTTAGAGAGCTAGCACACAAAGGTCAAATCCCGGGTGTAAAAAAGGCAAGTTGGTAAAGAAGATTCATTTAAAGGAGGTTAACTGCAATGCAAATTACTGATACAATAGCTGATTTATTGACCAGAATTCGTAATGCAAGTTCTGCTAAGCACGCAACAGTTGACATTCCTGCATCTAATATGAAGAAAGCTATCACACAAATCCTTGTTGATGAGGGTTATATAGCAGGCTTTCAATTCATTGAAGACGAAAAGCAGGGTATCATTAGAATTACTCTAAAATATGACGAGAACAACACACCGGTTATTTCAGGACTTAGAAGAGTATCAAAGCCTGGCTTGAGAATTTATTCAAGCTGCGAAGATATGCCTAAGGTAATGAAAGGACTTGGAGTAGCAATCATCTCAACATCAAAGGGAATTGTTACAGACAAGAAAGCCAGAGAGCTTAATGTCGGCGGAGAAGTTCTTGCGTTTATCTGGTAAGGAGGACACACATTATGTCAAGAATAGGTATTAAACCAATCAGTGTTCCTGCCGGAGTAGATGTAACAATTGCTGATGGTAATGCAGTCACTGTTAAAGGTGCTAAAGGAACATTAGAAAAAACATTTCACAAGGATATGATTATTACCCTTGAGAATAACGAAATTAAAGTAGAGCGTCCTTCAGAGGACAAGATGCACAAGTCGCTTCACGGCTTAACCAGAACACTTATCGCTAACATGGTTGAGGGTGTTACAAACGGTTATTCAAAAACACTTGTAATTGAGGGTGTTGGATACAGAGCAGCTAAACAGGGTAAAGACTTAGTTATGAACTTAGGTTTTTCACACCAGGTTATTATGTCTGAGACTGACGATGTTAAAATCGAGGTTACGAATCCAAACACAGTTGTAGTTTCAGGTGCTGACAAGCAAGCGGTAGGTCAGTTCGCTAGCGAAATTCGTGAAAAGCGTCCGCCGGAGCCTTATAAGGGTAAGGGAATTCGTTACGAAAACGAAAGAATTATCCGTAAAGAAGGTAAAGCCGGTAAGGGTGCAAAATCTTAATAAGGGAGTGTTCACACTATGGTTAAAAAGATTGATAGAGCTCAAGCCAGAGTCAAAAGACATCAAAGAGTTCGTAATAAGATTTCGGGAACTCCTGAGTGTCCGCGTCTAAGTGTATTCCGCTCCTCAAAGCATATATATGCACAAATCATTGATGACTTAAACGGCGTTACACTTGCTGCTGCATCAAGTCTTGATAAGGGATTTGACGGAAACGGCGGCAATATAGAAGGTGCTAAAAAGGTCGGCGAGGCTATTGCTAAGGCTGCTTTGGATAAGAAAATCGAAAATGTTGTATTCGACAGAGGCGGTTATCTATATCACGGAAGAGTTAAGGAATTAGCTGAGGGAGCTCGTGAGGGCGGTCTGAAGTTCTAAGAAACTTTAGATTCATTTGTGCAGAACAAAGTAAATTTTACACTTTGTTCCTAAGTTTTTAAGGAGGTTATACTTTTGGCTTTAATAGATGCTTCAACACTAGAACTAAGTGAAAAGGTAGTTTCCATTAACAGAGTTTCAAAAACTGTTAAGGGCGGCCGTATTATGAAGTTTTCAGCACTTGTTGTTGTTGGAGACGGAAACGGCATCGTAGGTTTTGGTATGGGTAAGTCTTCTGAAGTTCCTGACGCTATTCGTAAAGGAATTGAAGACGCTAAGAAAAACCTGATAAAGATTTCACTTAGAGGAACAACTATTCCACACGAAATTGTTGGTGCTTTCGGTGCCGGCAGAGTTTTGATGAAGCCGGCTGCTCCTGGTACAGGAGTTATCGCAGGCGGTCCAGTCAGAGCTGTTGTGGAAATTGCAGGAATTAAGGATATCAGAACAAAGTCACTTCGTTCTAATAATCCATGTAATGTAGTAAGAGCTACAATAAACGGTCTGGCTTCAGTTAAATCAGCAGAAGAAGTTGCTGCAAAGAGAGGCAAGACAGTTAAAGAAATTTTAGGCTAAGGAGGAATAAAGCAATGGCAAACCTAAAAATAACATTAGTTAAAAGTCTTATTTCATCAAAGAAAGACCAAATTGCTACCGCTCATTCTCTTGGTCTGAAAAAGATCGGTGCGGAAACAATTCAACCTGATAACGCACAGACACAAGGTAAGATTAAAAAGATTAGTCACCTTATTAAAGTAACCGAAGCGTAATGCAAGGAGGTGCGTAATAAATGAAATTGCACGAATTATCACCAAACGCTGGCGCTAATAAAGAGTCAAAGCGTATTGGAAGAGGACATGGTTCAGGTCAGGGTAAAACTGCCGGAAAAGGACACAAGGGTCAGAAGGCTCGTTCAGGCGGCGGTGTTAGACCGGGCTTTGAGGGTGGTCAAATGCCGTTGACCCAAAGAATCCCTAAGCGTGGATTCAATAATATATTCGCTGATAAAGTCGTTGCATTAAATGTTTCAGATTTAGAAAGATTTAACGACGGAATCACTGTTGATGCTGAGATTCTTAAAGCAGCTGGTCTTGTAAAAGGCAAGTATGATGTTATAAAGATTCTCGGAAACGGCGAGCTTACAAAAAACCTAACCGTAAAGGCGAATGCTTTTTCTGCCAGTGCTAAGGAAAAAATAGAAAAAGCCGGCGGAAAGGCTGAGGTGATGTAAGGTGTTAGAGACTTTAAGAAATGCCTGGAAAGTGACTGATTTAAGAAAGAAAATTTTATTCACTCTTTTTATCATCATAATTTACAGAATAGGCGGAACAATTCCTGTTCCATTTTTGGATCAGGCAGCACTAGCTTCATGGTTTGAAACCAGCACTGCTGAAAAAGCAAACTTCTTCAGTTATCTGAATATTCTTTCCGGAGGTAACTTCTCAAAGGCTACCTTGCTTGCATTATCTATTTCACCTTATATTAATGCACAGATTATTATTCAGCTTCTGACATATGCACTTCCTCCATTGGAGAATTTGGCTAAGGAAGGCGAAGAAGGCAGAAAGAAAATCAACAAGATTACAAGATATACATCATTCGGAATTGCAATATTCCAGGCTTGGGCTTATTATCTTACACTTAAGAATTCAGCAGGAGCTTTGGTATACACAACAGGATGGCAGAAAATCTTCTCGGAGATTATCATTATCGCTTGCTTCACTGCGGGTGCTTCACTTGTAATCTGGCTTGGCGATGAAATCAATGAAAAGGGTATCGGAAACGGTATTTCAATGATTTTGTTTGCAGGTATTATCGCAAGAGGTCCGACAGCTGTTTATACATTATATCAGCTTCTTACAACAGGTGAAGTTAAGTATATGGTTCTTGTACCTATTGTAATAGTAATTTTTGTTGCAATGATTGCATTCATTATCTTTATGGATAATGCAGAACGAAGAATTCCGATTCAATATGCTAAGCGTGTTGTCGGAAGAAAGATGTACGGCGGACAAAGTTCATTTATTCCTATTAAGGTTGCAATGTCAGGCGTTTTGCCGATTATCTTTGCAATGTCATTTATGTCATTGCCTTCGACACTTGAGCTGTTCATTGCAAAGCCTGCCAGTCCGGAAGGATTCTGGGAGAAATTCTATGTAGGAATGCTTAATGTGTTCAGCTATGACAGCTTAGTATATGCGGCAATCTACTTCTTATTGATTATCGGATTTAACTATTTCTATGTATCAATGCAGTACAATCCGGTTGAGATTGCAAACAATTTAAGACAGAACAACGGCGGTATCCCTGGTATAAGACCTGGTAAGCCGACAAGTACATTCATTAAGAGAGTATTATCGAAGATTACTTTGGTTGGAGCTGTATTCCTAGGAATTATCGCTATCTTCCCTATCTTCTTTGCTAAATTCTCAGGTGTAGGAAGCATTGCAATGGGCGGTACATCTATCCTTATCGTTGTTTCTGTTGCACTTGAAACTGTTCGTACACTGGAATCACAAATGATGATGCGTCATCACAAAGGATTCTTGGAATAAGAAATTTAAAGGCTGACATAAATTGATTTATGTCAGAATGGTGATTAACAATGAATCTGATTTTATTAGGAGCTCCGGGAGCCGGTAAGGGAACACAAGCCGAGGTTATCTGCAAGGCTTTGAATATCCCTACTATCTCAACGGGTAATATGCTCAGAGAAGCTGTAAAGAACGGAACAAAAAGCGGTCTTGAAGCTAAAAGCTTTATGGACAGCGGAAAATTAGTTCCTGATGAAGTTGTTATCGGAATTTTAAAGGACAGAATTGCTGAGGATGACTGTAAAAACGGTTTTATCCTTGACGGTTTTCCAAGAACAGTTCCTCAGGCAGAAGCACTTGACAATATGGGTGTTACTATTGATAAAGTTATTGAAATCTATGTTCCTGATGAGAAGATAAAACAAAGACTTTCAGGCAGAAGAGTCTGTGAAGGCTGCGGGAATTCTTATCATGTTGACTTTAAGCCTACAAAGGTTGAGGGAATCTGTGATGCTTGCGGTGCTAAAACTGTTATTCGTAAGGACGACGAGCCTGAAACAGTTAATAACAGATTAGCAATCTATCACGAGCAGACAGCTCCGCTGAAAGGCTATTATGAGAAACAAGGGAAGCTTGTCACTGTTGAAGGACAAGAAGAGGTTTCAGAAACTTCAAAACTGACACTTGCTGCAATTGAGGCGTAATTGATGTTAATTATTAAATCTGCTAAAGAGATTGAAAAAATGAAGAAGGCAGGTAAAATCACTGCCGGGGCATTAAAAATTGCCGGTGAGTCAATCAGAGCGGGAATGACAACTAAAGAACTGGATAAGATTATTCACAAGTTTATTACTTCGCATGGTGCTGTACCATCATTTCTAGGGTACGGCGGATTTCCGGCTTCGGCTTGTATATCTGTAAATGATGAAGTAATTCATGGTATTCCTGACGGAAGAAAACTCGAAAACGGCGATATAGTTTCTGTCGATGTGGGAGCGTATATTGACGGCTTTCACGGAGACAGTGCAAAAACCTTTGCTGTCGGAGAAATTTCAGACGAAGCAAAGGCGCTTATGAAATCGACCGAAGAAAGCCTGTATCTTGCAATAGATATGGCAAAACCGGGTGTAAGGCTCGGGGATATCGGTCATGCTATTCAAAAGCATAATGAAGACAACGGATACAGTATTGTTAAGCAGTTTGTCGGTCACGGTGTGGGGAAAAATCTTCACGAAGATCCTGAAGTGCCGAATTTCGGCAGGGAAGGACACGGTCTTAGATTAGTTCCCGGTATGGTTATTGCAATAGAACCTATGATAAATATAGGGACCGAAAATGTAAAAACCATGTCAAATGACTGGACTGTTAAAACTACAGACGGTTCGCTGTCAGCTCATTTTGAGCATACAATCGCTATTACTGATGACGGTGCGGTTATTTTAACCCAAACCGATTAGGAGGAGCGTTGTGAATATAAAGGTTGGCTCTATTGTAAAAAGCTGTGCAGGTCGCGATAAAAATTCCTTTTTCGTTGCAGTAGGAATAAGCGACGGCTTTGTGGAAATCGCAGACGGAAAAGTGCGTAAGCTCGAAAAGCCGAAGCGGAAAAACATAAAGCACATTTCACCTACCAACACAGTGATTTCGGTAGAAGCTTTAACAAACAAAAAACTCAAAAAGGTGTTGAATGAGTTCTCGACCCAAGAATTCAGACAAACCGTAACCTATTAAGGAAGGGTGTAAACATTTATGTCAAAAGAAGATGTAATCGAGGTTGAAGGTACAGTTTTGGAAGCGATGCCTAACGCAACATTTAAAGTTGAGCTTGCAAACGGACATCAAATTCTCGCACATGTATCAGGTAAACTAAGACTTAACTACATTCGTATTATTCCGGGCGATAAGGTAACGGTTGAAATGTCACCTTATGATTTAACAAAAGGAAGAATTACTTGGAGAGCAAAATAAATTGAGCTTTCCTAAATCCAATCGTTTGAGAAAGCGTAACGCTTTCGTTAATTTAAGGAGGTATTAACATGAAAGTAAGACCTTCAGTTAAGCCAATTTGTGAAAAATGCAAGGTTATTAAGCGTAAAGGTAAAGTAATGGTTATCTGCGAAAATCCAAAGCATAAGCAAAGACAAGGCTAACGAATCAATAATGGAGGTGCAGCTAAATAATGGCTCGTATTGCTGGAATCGACCTTCCGAAAAATAAGAGAGTTGAAATCGGACTTACTTATATTTACGGAATCGGTCAGAACACTGCAACAAAAATTCTAGAGGCAACAGGAATTAATCCTGATACAAGAGTTAAGGACTTAACAGATGATGACGAAGCAAAGATTCGTGATTATATCGATAAGAATCTTACAGTTGAGGGTGACCTTAGAAGAAATGTTGCTTTAAATATCAAGAGATTAACTGAAATCGGTTGCTACAGAGGACTTCGCCATCGCAGAGGACTTCCTGTAAGAGGTCAAAGAACAAAGACTAATGCAAGAACTCGTAAGGGTCCTGTAAAGACAATCGCTAATAAGAAGAAGTAAGGAGGGTATGAACAATGGCTCAGAAGAAACCTATTCGTCGTAGACGTGAAAGAAAAAACATTGAACAGGGACAGGTTCATATCCAGTCTACATTCAATAATACAATCGTAACAATTACTGATTTGCAAGGTAACGCTATTTCTTGGGCAAGTGCCGGCGGACTTGGCTTCAGAGGCTCAAAGAAATCAACTCCTTTTGCTGCACAGACAGCTGCAGAAACAGCTGCTAAGGCTGCTAAGGAGCACGGCCTTAAAACTGTTGAGGTTTATGTTAAAGGACCTGGTGCAGGCCGTGAAGCTGCTATCAGAGCACTTCAGACAGAGGAGCTTGAGGTTAGACTTATCAAAGATGTAACTCCGATTCCTCACAACGGATGCCGTCCTCCAAAGAGAAGACGTGTCTAGTAATCAAAACTAAGTTTAAAAGTTTGCTTAGTGTCCAATAATCAAGATTGGATATTAACTTAAAAAACGGAGGTAACAACTTATGGCAGTAAGTAGAGAACCGATTCTAAAGAGATGTAAATCTTTAGGTATCAGCCCTATGGTAATGGGTGTTGGTAAAGAAACTAAGAGAGAACCAAATAAAAACTCAAGAAGAAAAGTATCAGAATACGGACTTCAATTAAGAGAAAAGCAAAAGCTCAAATTCATTTACGGTGTTTTAGAAAAGCCGTTCAGACACTATTATGAATTGGCTGAAAAGCAGGAAGGTCAAGCAGGTACAAACCTATTGACTATGCTTGAGTCACGACTTGATAACATTGTTTTCAGAATGGGTCTTTCAATGACAAGAAGAGAAGCTAGACAGCTTGTTGTTCACGGACATTTTGAGGTTAATGGAAAGAAAGTTGACATCCCTTCATACAGAGTAAAAGTCGGCGATGTTATTTCTCTGAAAGAGAATAGCAAAAAGAGTGTTAAGTTCAAGGAAATTGTTGAGGCAACAAAGGGCAGAACAGTTCCTTCATGGCTTGACAAGGACAACAACACTTTATCTGCAAAGGTAGTCAGAGCTCCTGAAAAAGAAGATCTTGACTATGATATTGAAGAACATCTTATCGTCGAGTTATACTCAAAATAATAAGCTTTTGTTTATGGCTTCAGCTTGTTGTTTGGTTGAAGTCATAAAAACAAAACTTTTTATCATTCGTTAAAACAATTGTCGTTATTACGAACAGGAGGGTTTTAAATGCTTGAAAAAATTGAAAAGCCAGAAATTGAAATAGCAGAGCAAAAGGGCGATGGAACATATGGTAAATTTGTTCTCGAGCCACTGGAGCGCGGCTATGGTATTACCCTGGGTAACAGCCTAAGAAGGGTATTACTCTCCTCATTACCTGGTGTTGCTGTTAATTCAGTTAAGATTGACGGTGTGCACCACGAATTATCAACTGTTCCGGGTGTTAAGGAAGATGTAACTGAAATCATTCTTAACTTAAAGGGACTGACAGCAAAGCTATACGGCGAAGGACCAAAGACTATTTATGTTGAAGCAGAGGGTGAATGTGAGGTTACTGCAGGTGACATTAAAACAGACTCTGAGGTAGATATTCTTGTTCCTGATATGCATATTGCAACATTGGGCGAAGGTGCAAAGCTTTATATGGAAATCGTCATCGACAGAGGACGCGGATATGTTTCTGCCGAGAAAAACAAAAGTTATATGCCAAATGCTCCAATAGGTGTTATTGCTGTCGACAGTATTTATACGCCGGTATTAAAAGTAAATTACACAGTAGAAAACACTCGTGTAGGACAAATTACTGATTATGATAAGCTGATTCTTGAGGTTTGGACAGACGGCACAATCTCAGCTAAAGAAGCGGTATCATTAGCAGCCAAACTCCTCAACGAGCACCTAAATCTTTTTGTTGACCTGTCTGAAGAAACAAGTGTTGTCGAGATAATGGTTGAAAAAGATGATAAAGGAAAAGAAAAAGTACTTGAGATGACCATTGAGGAACTTGACTTATCTGTGCGTTCCTTTAACTGCTTGAAGAGAGCGGGAATAAATACTGTTAATGACTTGATTGAAAAGTCAGAAGAAGAAATGATGAAGGTAAGAAACCTTGGAAAGAAATCCTTTGATGAAGTTAAAGAAAAGCTCAGAAGCCTTGGATATGACTTAAGCTCAGAGGAAAACAACTAAAAATATCATTTCGTTTGAAATAAAATATAAGGAGTGAATATCATGCCAGGTTCAAGAAAATTAGGTAGAACAAGCGACCAAAGAAAAGCAATGCTTAGAGCTATGGTTACTTTTCTTCTCGAAAACGGTAAGATAGAAACAACTGTATCAAGAGCTAAAGAAGTTCAGGCTATGACCGAAAAGATGATAACACTAGGTAAAACTCCTGAACTGCATAATAAACGTCAGGTTTTTTCATATGTTACAAAAGAGAGCGTAGCAAAGAAACTATTTGATGAGATTTCACCTAAGTACGCAGAGCGTAACGGCGGTTATACAAAAATCATTAAGATTGGACCACGCCGCGGTGATGCTGCTGAAATGGCAATTATTCAGTTGGTATAATTAAAAATAAGACAGCTTTTAGGGTTTTCTAAAGGTTGTCTTTTTTGTTGGATAAACAAAAGTTTTATAACAATTAGATTTTATAAAAGAATTATATTTCTTCTGCGGGGAAAAATAAATCAGCAGACCATAATAACAACTTAATATTATCTTGTTAATTTGTTAGTTGTCCTATAAAAAGATACGAAGGCTTTGTCGTCAGATGTTTTGGTATATATGTTAAAAAAACCTTGAAATTTTAATTAAATTTTACTAAAATGGTACTAGTCAAATAAAATATAATAGTGTATAATAATTGAGGGTTTATAAACAAGAAGGGAAAAATGATTAAGATATGGACATTTTTGCAGTTTTAACTCTAATAGGCGGACTTGCCATGTTTTTATATGGAATGAATGTAATGGGGTCCGGTCTTGAAAAGCTTGCCGGCGGAAAACTTGAAAAGCTGTTTGATAAGCTGACTTCAAATCCTTTTAAAGGCTTTTTGCTGGGATTTGTTGTTACAGCGATAATTCAGTCGTCTTCTGCAACAACCGTAATGCTTGTCGGTTTTGTAAATTCGGGAATTATGAAACTAAAGCAGACGATAGGAATTATAATGGGTGCAAATATCGGAACTGCTGTTACCGCATGGCTTTTATCACTTACGGGAATAGAAGGCGGAAATATTTGGCTTGAGATGCTGAAGCCTTCGTCATTTACACCGATTTTAGCTCTTATAGGTATAATTTTTTATATGTTCATGAAGGACGAAAAGCATAAGTATATCGGAATGATTTTACTCGGATTTACGGTTTTGATGTATGGAATGGACATAATGAGCGGAGCAGTTGAACCGCTTAAAGATATGCCTGAGTTTTCAAACATTCTTTTAATGTTCGACAATCCTTTGCTCGGTATTTTAGCCGGAGCTGTTTTGACTGCAATTATTCAGTCATCATCGGCATCTGTTGGAATTTTGCAGGCTCTTTCTTCAACAGGGGCAGTCCACTTTTCGACAGCTTTGCCTATAATTTTAGGACAAAATATCGGAACTTGCATTACTGCGGCAATTTCAGCTATCGGAACAAATAAGAATGCAAG
>ENA-ORLW01001698-ORLW01001698.1-human-gut-metagenome-genome-assembly--contig:-NODE-1698-length-22824-cov-27.680705_pt1 | contig 22824 bp, 23 predicted proteins | sample MGYA00243017_ERZ508829 | MGnify/ENA primary metagenome ERZ508829 (study PRJEB26277, sample SAMN04329776) | human gut metagenome | biome: human-associated habitat | host: Homo sapiens | place: USA...
TGACGCCCAACAGCATCGGCTGGAACGCCAGCCCCGCCGCCAGCGTACCCAGCGCCGCGGCCAGGCAGTAGGACGGCGGGCAGCCGATGACCAGCGCCAGCCCAAACGGCGCTGCCCCGCCGTAGACCTGCCCGGCCCCCAGCGCCGCGCCGCCCAGCACTGCCGCGCCCTGCCACAGCAGCGCCGCGCTGCGCGCCCCGGGCAGCAGCCTTTCCATTGTGTCGTGCATACGTTCCCCGTTCAGTACAGCCATCGTGCAAGCCCTCCGTAAATGTACAGTATATGTCTCGGACGCTTTGCACTATACCACCCCCGCACGCTGTTTTTTGCCGCAGAGCGTGGAAAACCGAAAAGAGCGTATAAACAAACAAAAAAGAGCACCGCCACCCATAAAAAGGGGCGATGCTCGCAAAAGGCTTCCCCCGAGGGGGGAGCCTTCCTTAGTGTCTCCAGCTCCACCACAAAAACTTGGTGTTCGTCACGAAATAGCGTTTGAAAAGCCGCTTCGGGTCCTGCATCAGGCGGTACAGCCATTCCAGATTGCAGCGCTGCATCCAGGCCGGGGCGCGGCGGATGTTGCCGGCCTCGTAGTCAAAGGCCGCACCCACGCCCAGCATCAGCGCCTGCACGCGGTTTTCATGGGCGGCCATCCAGCGTTCCTGCTTCGGCGCGCCCAGGCCCACCCAGACAATATCCGGCTTTGCCGCGTTGATCTTCTCCACGATCTCCGCATCCTCGTCCGCCGTCAGCGGGCGGAACGGCGGAGAGTACATCCCCGCGATGACCGCGCCGGGGTACTTTTCCGTAATTTTTTCGCGCAGGATGTCCAGCGTCTCCTGCGTGGAACCGTAGAAATAGTGCCGGTAGTGCTTTGTCCCGCTCTCCTTCAAAAGCTCTCGCATCAGGTCGGGGCCTGTCACGCGGGCGGCGTCGGCAAAGCCCTTCTTGCGGCTGTATCTGGACAGCGGCCCGCCGTCCGGCAGGGCCATGACCGCGCCGTTCTGCACCCGCAGATAGGTCGGGTCGTCGTGGGCCGTCACGGTGGTGTGGACGTTCGCCACGCAGATATATTTCCCGCGCCATGCCTCGCAGTTGTCCTCCACCAGGCGCAGCGTTTTGTCCATGTCGGTGACGGCGATGTTCACGCCCATAATATTGCAGGTCTGCATGCCGCTTCTCCTCACTTTCCTGTTTGGCTTTTATTGTATCACACTGCCGGGCGGCTTTCAACCGGGCGGGGAGAAACGCACATTTTTTGCCGTTTCGTTGGGTCCTTCGCACATTACTTTATAACGCTGGTACACATTTGTATGGCGCACGTCAGTTTTTACCGTTTTGACACTTTTTTCTTTGTTCAATTTTCTAAATTCCGAAAAATTCATATCATTTTACGGATATGTGCTGGAATTTTTCCCGGCATTGTGCTATAATTTGAGAACCATATTAAAAGGGGAAAGTATGAATTTCCTGCAGTATGGTATATGGGCAATACATCCATATATCTTTAGAAGAAAGGAGGATACCACCAATGAACAACTTCAAGAAGTTCGTTGCCGTTCTGCTGGGTGTTGTGATGGCTTGCGTCTTCGCTACCTCCGCTTTCGCTGCTGATTTCAACAAGCCCAATAACGCAAAGCGCGCGAGAGAGGAAATCCTGTCTTTCGCTGCCAGCTACGGCGTCACCACCATCGACAACACGGTCAACAAGCTGACCGCTGACCAGCTGAACGTCATCTATGCCAACATGGATTCCCTGAAGGCTGTTGCCGCTAACGCCGTCAACACCATCAAGGGCACCACCGACGCCAATGTCGCCCTCAAGGCTGCCAACGACGCTGTGGCCTCCATGAACAGCATGCTGAGCGCTGCCGGTATCGTCATCTCCAACCCGGCGCTCGATACCAGCGACTCTTCCCAGTTCGTTGTCAGTGCTGACGTCACCGTCAACGGCACGACTGACTCCGGTGCTATCGCCCGGCCTCTGTCTACCACCACCACTGACAACAACACCTCTGCCAGCGACGCTGTCAGCAGCGCCGCCCAGAACAGTGCTGCCGCTTCCAGCGTCAAGACCGTTTCTTCCGCTGCGAACCCCATCACCGCTTCTTCCGGCGCTGTCATCAAGGCCACCGGCGATAACACCGCCGTTGTCTTTGCTGTCGCTGCTCTGGCTGTTGCCGGCGTGCTCGGCATGGCCGTCCGCAAGGAGCGTGCACTGTAAATCCAGCTGCATAAGTCCGGTTTTTGACCGGCAGCGGGCAGAACCTCTGGCTCTGCCCGTTTTTCGTTGCTTATACGGAATTGGTCAATTTATTCCTGTTTTAGACCTTCCTTTTATATAGAAAATAGTTTATAATGTAGAATGCGGTAATTATCAATCATATCAGGGGGGGGAAGCATATCACCATGCAGGCAAGCAAGAACCACTCTTTTCTGCGCCGCAGTCCACTGGCTTATGTAGTGGTCCCGCTGGCCTTTGTTCTGGTCAGCACCGCGCTGGTCTTTATCGTGGGCCGCACCATGCTGGCCCCGTACCAGGCCCTGCTGGGCTGGTTCTTCAGCACAACGGAGGTCGCGCAGCCCAGGGATCTGCTGGACAATGCCGCCACTGTCATCAACGGCGGTACGGTGGATGAGCCGGACGCCCAGCCGGACAGGCTGCCGCTGAGTTCCGTCACCTACCCGTCCGAGAGGGACCGCTACGCGACGATCACGATCTCCGGCACCAACGTGGACGCCCCGGTCTACTACGGCGACACGAACAAAATTTTGAACGCCGGCGTCGGCACCTACAAAGACGACGCCCGCGTCGGCATTCCCGGCGAGGGCAAGACCATCCTGCTGGCCGGGCACAACAACACCTTCTTCAATGACCTGCAGCACGCCGAGGCCGGCGCGACGGTCACGATCACGACCCACTACGGCGTCTACACCTATGAGGTCACCGGCACCGAGATCCTCGACTATCAGGACGAGACCGCCTACGACTTCACCCGCACCGACGAGAATCTGATCCTGTACACCTGCTATCCCTTCGATGCGCTCGGCTTCACGCCGAACCGTTTCTTCGTCTATGCCAAATACGTGTCCGGCCCCGTGCTGGACGCCAACAGCTAAGGGGGTGTAGGTATGGCACAAAAACAAGCTCCGCACCCCCGCCGCAAGGGCAGCGTTGTGTGGGCCACGGTTTTAAGCTGGCTGTCCAGTCTGCTGCTGGCACTGCTGGCGCTCTGCCTTGTCCTGATGACAACGATCTGCAGCGCCTCCTACATGAAGGAGCAGGTCAACCGCAGTGATTTCAGTGAGGCCGCCTACAGCTATCTGTATGACAACTTCATCAGCTACGGCGCATCGTCCGGCTTCTCCGCCGACGTGATGACCGCCGCCCTCTCCCGCGACCAGATCACGGCGGATATGGCGGATTCCATCACCCGTCTGTACCAGGGCGACACCGCTATTGACACCCGCAACGCGATTCTGAATACGACGTACGACAACCTGATCAACGATTTGAACAGCCGCGGCGTCGAGGTCACATCCGATGTGGAATCCGCCGTCGTCGTCGTCGCCGACGCCTGCCGTCTGGACTACGCCAACTATGTCACGGTACCCCTGGCCAGCCAGCTGTATACTTTTATTGAAAAGTGCAGCCGCGTTGTGCCGGTGGCCGTCGCCATCATGGCGGTGCTCTGCGCAGTCAGCCTCTTTGTGATGCTGCGCTTAGCCGGCAGCTCCCGCTACGGCGTGCGCTGCCTGACGTTCGCTTTCACCGCGGCTGCGGCGCTCTGTGCGCTGGCCGCCACCATTATTTTCCCTGCGATCCACATGGAGGCGCTGAGCATCAATCCCGCTTCGGTCAAGCAGCTGATCGTCACCTATGTGCAGAATCTCTTTGGTCGCTTCGGCCTGTTCGCCCTCATCTACGGCGCAGTCGCCGTGATCCTTCTGGCCCTGACCGCCACTGCCAGAAGCCGCATGAAACGCCGTCAGAACATTTAACAGGAGGATCCACACATGGAAAACGAAGGTTACGAAACGATTGACCTCTTGGAGGTCCTGAACGCCGTCCGGCAGCACCTGCTGGCCGTTATTCTCACCACCGTAATTCTGGCCGGTGTCGGATTCGGCGTCTCCAAGTTCCTTATCACCCCGCAGTACGAGGCTTCCGCCCTGATGATCGTCAACACCCGTCAGGATACGACCTCCAACGTCACCAGCGACCAGATCAACTCCGCCACCAAGCTGGTCTCCACCTACAGCATCATCATCAAGAGCGATACCGTGCTGCAGCAGGTCATTGACAACCTGGGTCTGAGCCTGACGTATGAAAAGCTGGCTGAACGTGTCACGGTCAGCGCCGTGGATGACACCCAGGTCATGAAGGTCACGGTCAAGAGCGACAACCCCGAGTGGGCGCGCCAGGTCTGTGAGCAGATCACCGTCGTCTCCCCTGACGTCATTCTCGAGTCCGTCGAAGCCGGTTCCGTCAAGGTCATCTCCAGCGCCGCTGTCAATCCGACACCTGTCTCCCCCAACGTGGGCCGTAATACCATGCTGGGCGGCGTGCTGGGCCTGGTCATCAGCGTCGGCATCATCCTGCTGGCCGTCCTGCTGGACAACAAGATCCATACCGAGGACGACATTGCCAAGTATCTTGACCTCGCCGTCGTGGGCGTCATTCCGGAATATCAGGGAGGTAAAAAGAAATGAGCAAGGCAAGCAAAAACACCAGCCATCGCAAGCTGTTTACCGTCGGCGGCGACGCCCCGTTCCAGTTTGTGGAAGCCTACAAATCTCTGCGTACCAACCTGGAATTTCTTTCCTCTGCCGGCAACTGCAAGACCATCCTGATCACCTCCTCCGTTCCCGAAGAAGGCAAGACCAACGTGGCCGTCAACCTGGCCATGACGATTGCGGCCTCCGGCAAGCGCGTTGTCCTTGTGGACTGTGACCTGCGCAAGGCAACGATCTCCCGCTATCTGCGCATTCCGCGCAACCATGCCGGTCTGACGAACGTCATCACCTCCAAGGATGAAGGTGCGCTGGCTACGGCGCTTGTCCGCGTCAAGGATTCCGGCATCACGGTCCTGACCGCCGGTACGATCCCGCCGAACCCCGCCGAGCTGCTCTCCGCCCCCATGACCGAGAAGATCTTTGCCTCCCTGCAGAAGGCATTCGACTATGTTATCGTGGATACCCCGCCCGTCAGCCTCGTCACCGACGCTGCGGTCCTCTGCCGCATGGCGGACGGCGTGCTGCTGGTCGTGCGCCCCGGTGTCACCACCATCCAGAGTGCCCAGCTCAGCAAAAAGAACCTGGAGGCCGTCAACGCCCACATCCTGGGTGTTGTCATGAACGGCTACAACGGCAAGCAGAGCGGCCGCCGCGACGGCTACTCCTACGCTTACTCCTACAGCTATTACGACGAAGATAAAAAGGGAAATGATGCATGAGTAATGCCCTTGTAGAGCTGCACTGTCACATCCTGCCCGGCATTGATGACGGTGCCAAAGATCTGGATATGTCAATGTCGCTCATTCGCAAGGAATTACAGGATGGTGCGGCGGGCATTGTGTTCACGCCGCACTTCCATTATGAGCGCATTTCCGTGGAGCAGTTTACCGCGCGGCGCAAGGCAGCGTTCCTGCAGGTGTCCGCGGCCTGCAAGGCCGAAGGCCTGCGGCTGGCCGGTAAGATGGGCGCCGAGGTGTTTTACTCCACCGCGCTGCCCAGCCTTGACCTGCGCCAGCTGGCCTTTGCGGGGAGCAACTATATTTTGATCGAGTTCCCCACCACGATGCACCCGCCGGGCATCGACGAAACGCTCTACGCCATCCGTGCGCAGGGGTACACGCCGATTCTGGCCCACGTGGAGCGCTATCCCTTTGTGACCGAGGATCCGACGCTGCTCTACAACTGGGTCTGCGACGGGTGTTTGGCGCAGATCAACGCCACCGGCCTGATTCGGGACGGACACACCGCCAAGTGGCTGCACAAGCTGATCGAGTGGAACCTTGTGCACATTCTGTGCAGCGACTGCCACCACCCGGTCAAGCGCCCGCCCAACCTGGCTGAGGGCTTTGCCCATCTGCCCGACAAGGTCGCCCGCCGCATGCAGCGCAACGCCATCGACATCTATCTTGGCGACGACCTGCGTCCCCCCGAGCCGACGAAGCCGGTCTACCGCTTCGGACATTGGGTGTAAAACAGAAATACGTAGGGGAGGGTTAAAAACCCTCCCCTACGCTATTTTTATTGCCCGTTTTCCACCCTACCGCGTACTATTCGCCGCGCTCACGCCTCTGCCACCGCCACCAGATACTTGTAGATCTGCGGCTTGTACTCCTCATACAGGCCCAGATGCTCATACAGCTCCTTATAATATGCAAACAGGGTCGCGCGGGTCGCCACGATGTTCACCGGGTTCAGCGCCGTGTGCACCGCGCTGCCGGGCGTGTTGAAATAGTTGTAGATCGGCGTCGACAGCGCGTAGAACTTCTCCGCATAGCGGATATAGCTCAAATTGAAATACAAGTCCTCCGACCAGTCCATGTCCTCGGCGCATATAATGTCATCGTGTGCGCGGACAATGTCGGCGCGGTAGAGCTTATTCCACATCACACCGTAATAAAAGCTGGCCGGTTCCTGCATCAGGCCCGCGGCGAATTCCTCCTTCGTCATCGGGCCCTCCATCAGGAAGCCGTAGGTCTGCACCTTGGTGAGCCGCTCGGGGCGGGGGTCATCCTCGGCACGCGGGCGGGGCGGCGTAATGCGGTTGTAGTGCGCAATGACCAAATCTGCGCCGCTTTCCTCGGCCCGCTGCACCAGCAGCTCCGTGGCGTAGGGCTGGATCGTGTCGTCGGCATCGACGAACTGCAGATACTTGCCCCTGGCCTCCCGCAGGCCCATGTTGCGGGTCGCGGCCACGCCGCTGTTGGCCTTGTCGATGAGCACGATGCGCGGATCGACGTTGGCATACATCTTGCAGACCTCCAGGCTGACGTCCTGGCTGCCGTCGTTCAGCAGCAGAATTTCAAGGTTCGGGTAGGTCTGGCGGCGGATACTCTCCACACAGCGGGCGATATGATCCTGGGCGTTATAAATCGGCACGATAATACTGACAAGCGGCTGCTCCGGCATGGCGGGTGACCTCCTTTTTGTAGTAGTATATCCACAATACCACACTTTTGCCCGGTTGGCAATGGAAAAAGTTCGTGAGGTGTGGTATGATGCTTATAAGGGCTTCCCCATCGGGGGAAGCTGTCCGCAAAGCGGACTGATAAGGGTCAGCCTTCCGCCGCAGCCTGTTCATGGGCTGCCCCCGCAGACCTGCCCCTCATCCGGCCTTCGGCCACCTTCCCCCAAGGGGGAAGGCATCACTATGAAACGAGGTCACCACCATGAAGCCTTCCATCATCCGCCTGCGTGCGCTGGAAAAGCAGCTGTACGCCTACCTGTATGCCATGACCGTCATCGACTTTGACGCCGAGACCGTCGCGCCCGAGGGCAGCGCCGATGGCCGCGCCGAGGCCACCGAGGTTTTGAGCCGCGCCAGCTTTGACCTGCTGGTCAACGACGGCACCGCCACCCTTTTGAAGGAGGCCGCTGCCGACGCCGAGACCGAGCAGGAGCGCGCCGAGGTCCGCAATTTGCAGCGCCAGTACGACGAGATTGCCCGGATCCCCGCCGACGAGTACGCCGCCTTCACCAAGCTGTGCAGCCAGAGCGTGCCCGCTTGGACCAAGGCCAAGCGCACGAACGATTTCAGCCTGTTCGCGCCGTATCTGGAAAAGCTCATCGCCGCCCGCCGCGCCCAGGCCCGGTATTTTGCGCCGGACCGCGACCCCTATGAGGTCCTGCTGGACCGCTACGAGAAGGGCCTGACCATTGCCCAGTGCGATGAATTTTTCGCGACGCTGCGCGAAACCATCGTCCCGCTGCTGGCGGACATCCAGACCCGCGGCAAGGCCGTGCGCACCGACTTCCTCGACCAGGAGTGGCCCATCGACGCCCAGCGCCGGGTCAGCAAAAAGATCATGGAGCTGTGGGGCCTTGACCCGGCCCACTGCTATCTGGCCGAGAGCGAGCACCCTTTCACCACCGAGTTCTGGCGCGGCGATGTGCGCATCACGACCCACTACATGCCCCGGGACATCTTCTCGAACCTCTACAGCGTCGCCCACGAGGGCGGCCACGCGCTGTATGAGCTGAACATCAACCCCGACTACGACTACACCGTCGTCACCCACGGCGCGACGATGGGCATTCACGAGAGCCAGTCCCGCCTGTTTGAGAACCTGGTGGGCCGTTCCCGCGCCTTTGTCCACTACCTGTATCCGACGCTGAAGGAGCTGTTCCCCGCGCAGCTGGCCGACGTCTCCGCCGAGGAGATTTGGCGCGCCGTCAACCGCGCCGAACCGGGCCTGATCCGCACCGAGGCCGACGAGCTGACCTACTCCCTGCACATCATGGTGCGCTATGAGCTGGAAAAGGCCCTGATGCAGGGCACACTGGCCGTGGCCGACCTGCCCGCCGCCTGGAACGCCAAGTATAAAGAGTATCTCGGCGTCGATGTGCCCGACGATGCCCACGGCTGTTTGCAGGACATCCACTGGTCCATGGGCGACATCGGCTATTTCCCGAGCTATGCCCTCGGCAGTGCCTACGGCGCACAGGCCCTCGACGACCTGCGCAAAACAAACGATTTTGACGCCCAGTGGGCCAACGGCGACGTGGAGCCGCTGAAGGCCGCCTTAAAGGAGCGCGTCTGGCAGTGGGGCAGCATGAAGGAACCTGCCTGGCTCGTCGAGAGCCTCTGCGGCGGCCAGTTCGACCCGCACCACTTCACCGATTATTTAAAGAAGAAATACACCGAGCTGTACGAGCTGTAAAGCCGTCAGCTTCCCGGGTCGATGCAAGCATCGACCCCTACACCGTAGGGGCGGATTCCATATCCGCCCGTAGCCGTTCGCCCTGCCTCCCCTTCCGGGCCATGCGTAGGGCGGGGTGCCCCCACCCCGCCTCCGTTTGCCGCTATACCGCACAAAAAATCCCGTCGGATGCCCTTTTCCGGCGGGATTTTTTCAGCATAATACGCTGTCCGGGAAATTCAGGCAGGTGTACAGGTACCGCAGTGCCTCGTCCATCGTGTCAAACTCGCCGCCGTCTGCCTCGCTGGGGCTGGCGGCGATGGTCGACTTGTCAAACGGGATACCGTTCTCCCTGCGCCATTCGTCCACCTGCAGTGCTATGTCATTGGCATAGCCCGGGCGGTCCTGCCTGCTGCCGTCTGCGTCAATGTAAACGCAGGCACCGTACTTTTTCCGGTCCGGCAGGCGCACCAGCTCGGCCAGCGTGTAGTAGTCGCGGTCAAAGTAAAAGAGCATCTGCCCGCGGTAGGCGGCGATCTCCGCCGCGCTTTCCTCGCGGTTCGTGATCTGGGGCACGGTGTCCACCAGCCGGTGCAGCTCGTCCAGCAGTGCGTCTCCGTCCTCAGGGTAGGCATCCGTGCCCTTGGCAGCAGCGATTTCCCCAAAGCAGTAGGCCTGCCAGTGGGGCGGGCACTTGCCCAGCTTGGCACGCTCAATGTAGTAGAGCAGGTCAGCGCGGTAGGAGGCAGCGAGTGCGTTCAGACTTTGTTTTTTCATAGCTTGTAGGCCTTTCATTTTGTATCATTTATGGTGTCCGTTTCTCGGAACACCCTCATCTTACCATAACCGTTTGTCGAATCCTGCCGCATTATAAGACCGAACGCCGTTTTATTTTAGGGACAACTGTTTTCCGCTGTCGAAAAAACAGCAGGCACGCAAAAGCCGCGTACCTGCTGTCTTTTTTGTTATGGCTGCCCCTGTGCGCACAGCACTGCGTCCAGCGCCGTCAGCTTATCTGGCACACCGCCCAGCTCCATACCGGGGAAATCCGTCTCCACACCTGCGGACGCCAGCTCATCGGCACAGGCCGCGGGGTCGGCACAAATCGCCTGTGCTTCGGCCAAGATGCCCGGCCAGTTCAGCGCCAGCCGCTCCTGCGCGTCGCCGCTCAGCCCGGCCCGCCAGGTATCCGCTGTACCATCCTCAAACTCCGACGCGCTCAGGTACTCCACCAGCACCGCCGCGGCCCGGGCCGTTTTCAGGCTGCAGCCTGCCGTGTCCGCGCCGAAATCCACCAGCCCATCCAGCACGGCAAGCTGCTCGGTCCGGCTGCCTGCGTGCCCGTTGCCCGCTTCGGACGATACCGCCTGCACCGCGGACGCCGCCTCCGGCACCGCCGGGGCCGCGCACCCGGCCAGCAGGGCGGCCCCCGCTAAGAGAATCGCTAACCTACGCATACCAACGCCCCCAATCCTACCTTATACTATTCACAGCAGGTGTGGCGTGTTTCCTGCTTGCAGCAGTCGCCGCAGCTCTGGCGGCGGATATATTTTTGAATATCGTCAAAAATCGGCATCAGCGCCTCGCCGTTTTCGGTCAGGCGGTACTCGACCCGGGGCGGGACCTCGTTGTAGTCGATGCGCTGCACCAGCCCGTCCGCGGCCAGCTCTTTCAACTGGTTCGACAGCATCTTGTGGGTCACGCCGTCCAGCAGCTTGCGCAGCTCACCGTAACGCAGCGTACCGTGTGCGCCCACCATGAATAAAATGCGCATCTTCCACTTGCCGCTGATCTGGTCCATGACCTGCTCCATCCTGTCACAGCCCACATCCGCATAGCGGCAGTTACAGTGTTCGTTCGGGTGCATTGCTCACACTCTCCTTTTGGGTAGCGGTTTCTAAAAAGTGCGTACTTGTCAAAAGTGCCTATTTGAATATACTAAGTATAGGGTATTTTCCCCGCGTTTGCAACTTGTTTCTTGGGAATGTTTGCGGTAATATAGTTGTGTATGATTATAAGGTAGGGCAGCCTGACCTCACCCCGCCCTACAATATTCACCGCCAAATGTGCGGAAAATCACCCAAGAGGAGAAAACAACCTATGTATGACGATTTAGTAGAATTTCTGCAGGAGTCCGTCACCCCGTTCCACGCTGCTGCCACCGCCGAAAGCTGGCTGTGCGCCGCCGGCTTCACCCGGCTGGAGGAGGCCGACTACTGGAACCTTGAGCCGGGCAAGGGCTACTACACGACCCGCAACGGCTCGTCCGTTGTGGCGTGGCGCGTGCCGCAGCACGCCATCGGCGGCTGGCGCATCGTGGCCAGCCACAGCGACTCCCCGTCGTGGAAAATCAAGGCCGACACCGTTGAAAACGACGGCTGCCGCCGCCTGAGCGTCGAGGGCTACGGCGGGATGATCATGTCCACCTGGCTGGACCGCCCGCTGACCGTCGGCGGGCGCGCCCTCGTCAAGACCGAGGACGGCATCGAGAGCCGCCTTGTGTACCTTGACCGCGACCTGCTCGTCATCCCGTCGCTGGCCATCCACTTTCAGCGGGACATCAACAAGGGCCACACCTTCAACCCGCAGGTCGATATGCAGCCGCTGTGGGGCCCCGCGGGCAGCCGCACCCTGACCGACCTCGTCGCCGAGTCCCTCGGCGTGGAGGCCGCCGACATTCTGGACAGCGATCTGCAGCTCGTCACCCGCCAGGCCCCGACCCAGATCGGCCCCGACGGTGAATTTTTCATGGCCCCGCGCATTGACGATCTGGAATGCGCCGCCACAACGCTGCTGGGCTTTCTGGATGCGTCCGAGGAGACCGACAGCGCCTGCGCCCCGGTCTGGGCGATGTTCGACAACGAGGAGGTCGGTTCCTCGAGCCGGATGGGTGCCGCGAGCAGCTACCTGCGCGACGTGCTGGACCGCATCCTTGAGGCCGTGCCCCACAGCGCACAGGCCAGCCACCGCGCTATGGCCAACAGCTTTATGCTGAGCGCCGACAACGCCCACGCGACCCACCCGAACTTCCCGCAGAAGTCCGACCCCTGTGCGCCCGTGCGGCTGGGCGGCGGCGTGGTGCTCAAGTACAACGCCAGCCAGAAGTACACGACGAACGCCGTCAGCGGCGCGATCTTCCGCGCCATCTGCCGGAAGGCCGGCGTGCCGGTGCAGGTGTTCACGAACCGCGCCGACGAGGCCGGCGGCAGCACGCTGGGCAATTTGCAGAGCCACACGCTGCCCATCCCGATGGCAGACATCGGCTGCGCCCAGTTCGCGATGCACAGTGCCGTTGAGACGGCCAGCGTCGCCGACGCCGAGGCCATGACAAAGGCCGTGGCCGCCTTCTACCGTGTCCATCTGCGTGCCCTTGGCGACGGCACCTACACGCTGGAATGAGCACGGGACGCTACGCGCCCAGCCCCAGCGGGCGGATGCACCTGGGCAACCTGATGTGCTGCCTGCTGGCCTGGCTGAGCGCCAAAAGCAAGGGCGGGCAGGTGCTGCTGCGCATTGAGGATCTGGACACCCAGCGCTGCCCCCGCAGCTATGCGGACGCCATTGTGGACGATTTGGCGTGGCTCGGCCTTGCCGCCGACGGCCCGACGCCGCCGGTCTACCAGAGTGACCGCGACGAAATTTATCAGCGGTACTTCGACGAATTGTCCCGCCGTGGGCTGGTCTATCCCTGCTTTTGCAGCCGCAGTCAGCTGCACGCGGCCAGCGCGCCCCACCGCAGCGACGGGCAGGTCATCTACGCCGGGACCTGCCGCGGCCTGACGCCCGCTGAAATTGCCGAGCGCTCCAAGACCCGCGCCCCCGCCTGGCGCGTGCAGGTGCCCGACGAGGTCATCGCCTTTGAGGACGGCCACATGGGGCACTATGAAGAAAACCTCGCCCGCGACTGCGGGGATTTTTTCCTGCGGCGGGCCGACGGTGTGTTTGCCTACCAGCTGGCCGTCGTTGTGGACGACGCGCTGATGGGCGTCGATGAGGTCGTGCGCGGCAGCGACCTCTTGTCCAGCACACCGCGCCAGCTCTGGCTTTACCGGGAGCTGGGCCTGACCCCGCCGAAATTCTACCATCTGCCGCTGCTTTTGGCCTCCGATGGCCGCCGCCTCTCAAAGCGCGACGGCGACCAGAGTCTCGAGAACCTGCGGGAGAAATACACCCCCGAGGAGATCATCGGCAAGCTGGCCTTTGCCTGCGGCCTGCAAGCCTCCCCCGCCCCTACAACGCCCCAGGCCCTGGCCCGCACCTTCGATTGGTCCCAGGTCCCAAAAAGCGACATCGTTCTGCCGGAAAATCTGTTTTAATAAGATAAAAGATAATAGATAAAAGATAATAAAGCAGGTGGACTGCGTCGCTTTCGCTCCGCTAAAAAGTGTCCCGTAGGGGCGCATTCTATATGCGCCCGGACAGTGCCCTCTCCGCACAGTGCCACGGGCGGATATAGAATCCGCCCCTACGATTTTGTTTTTGCCCTTGGGCAAAAACTCCACCGTTTTTATTATCTATTATCTTTTATCTATTCTCTAAAAAGGAGTCCTTCCCCATGCAACGCTACGAAATCACCGGCATGAGCTGCGCGGCCTGCGCAAGCCATGTGGAAAAAGCCGTTGCGGCGGTGCCGGGTGTGGCATCCGTCGCCGTAAGCCTGCTGACCAACTCGATGCAGGTAGACTACGCCCCCGACGCCGACCCCGATGCCACCGCCCGGCGCATCCTCCGCGCCGTGGACGCTGCCGGGTACGGCGCGTCCCTCGCCTCCGCCGAGAGCGAAAGCGCCGAGCTCGAGGACACCGAGACTCCCAAGCTCAAAAAGCGTCTGATTGCCAGCCTCTGCTTCCTTGTCCCGCTTATGTACGTCTCGATGGGCCACATGATCGGCCTGCCGCTGGGCAGTGTGTTCCACGGCGGCGGCTGGCACGCCATCCTGTACGCGGGCACCCAGCTGGTGCTGACCCTGCCCGTCTGCTGGATCAACCGCGCGTTTTTCCTCTCGGGCTGGAAGGGCATCAAGACCCGCGCGCCCGGCATGGATACCCTCGTCGCCCTCGGCGCCGGCGCGTCGCTGGCCTACGGCGTGTTCGCCATCGTCATGATCTGCATCGGCCTGTCCACCGGCAACGACGACCTGGTCATGCAGTACCGCCACGACCTTTATTTTGAGTCGGCGGCCATGATTTTAACGCTCATCACCGTCGGCAAAACGCTGGAAGCCTACAGCAAGGGCAAAACCACCGACGCACTGAAAAGCCTGATGAAGCTGGCCCCCCAGACCGCCTGCGTCCTGCGCGGCGGCGAGCAGGTCACAGTCCCGGTCAGTGAGGTCAACGTCGGCGACCTCTTTTTAGTCCGCCCCGGTGAGAGCATCCCCGTGGACGGCACCGTCACCGAGGGCATCTCCACTGTCAACGAGGCCGCCCTGACCGGCGAGAGCATGCCGGTGGACAAGTTCCCCGGCTCCCCCGTCAGCGCCGCGACCATCAACCAGAACGGCGCGCTGACCTGCCGTGCCGAGCGCGTCGGCCAGGACACGACGCTGTCCCAGGTCATCCGCCTGGTGCGCGACGCCGCCGCGACGAAGGCCCCGCTGGCCAAGACCGCGGACAGGGTCTCCGGCATCTTCGTGCCCACCGTCATCTGTATCGCCGCGGCCACGTTTGTCATCTGGCTGCTGCTGGGCCAGACCTTTACATTTGCGCTGGCCCGCGGCATCAGCGTGCTGGTCATCAGCTGCCCCTGTGCCCTGGGCCTGGCGACGCCCGTCGCCATCATGGTCGGCAGCGGCGTGGGTGCCAAAAACGGCATCCTGTTCAAGACCGCCGCCAGCCTCGAAACCACCGGCTACACCGACGCCGTGCTGCTGGATAAGACCGGCACCGTCACCACCGGTGAGCCCAACGTTGTAAAAATCTGCGGCACCCGCAACGTGCCCGAGAAATTCCTGCTCAGCATGGCCGCCGGTCTGGAGCTTCGCAGTGAGCACCCGCTGGCCCGCGCCATCCTGCAGCGCGCCGAGAAGGACCATCTGTCCTACGCCACTGTGACCGACTTTGAGGCCGTGCCCGGCAAGGGTCTGCGCGGCAAGGTCGCGGGCAAGGTCATTGCGGGCGGCAATGCCGATTTCATCCGCGAGACCTGCGCCCTGCCCGACGACCTGCAGCAGGCGGGCGACGAGATGAGCGCCGACGGCATCACGCCGCTCTACTTCTCGCTGGCCGGTAAGGCCGCAGGCGTCATCGGCGTGTCCGACGTCGTGAAGGAGTCCTCCGCCGCAGCCATCGCCCAGATGCAAACGCTCGGCCTGCAGGTCGTGATGCTGACCGGCGACAACGCCGCTACGGCCCGCCACATCGGCGCGGCTGTCGGCCTCGACGCCGACCATGTCATTGCGGGCGTCCTGCCCGCGGGCAAGGAAGCCGAGGTCCGCGCACTGCAAAAGCAGGGCCGCGTCGCCATGGTCGGTGACGGCATCAACGACGCCCCTGCCCTGACCCGCGCCGAGACCGGCATTGCCATCGGTGCCGGTGCGGACGTCGCACTGGACGCCGCCGACGTTGTGCTGGTGCGCAGTGACCTGGCCGATGTGCCCGCCGCGGTGCGCCTGTCCCGCGCGGTGGTGCGCAACATCCATCAGAACCTGTTCTGGGCGTTCTTCTACAACGCCATCTGCATCCCGCTGGCGGCGGGCGTGTTCACGGGCTTCGGCATCACGCTGAACCCGATGATCGCCTCCGCGGCCATGAGCCTGTCCAGCGTCTGCGTCGTCACAAATGCCCTGCGGCTGAACACCTTTGACCCGCGCAGCGCCGCCCACGATGCCCCGCCGAAGCGCAGAGCCCCGGTCCGCGCGTCTGCGCCCGAAATCCCCTGCCCCACCGGCAGCTGCCCCGTGCAGCCTGCCCCGGAAAATAAAACCACCCAAACGGAGGGAACTGCCATGAAAAAGACGATTCACATTGAAGGCATGATGTGCGGCCACTGCGAGGCCACCGTGAAGAAGGCATTGGAGGCCCTGGACGGCGTGCAGAGCGCCGAGGTCAGCCACGAGAAGGGCACTGCCGTTGTGTCCCTGACCCACGATGTGGCCGACGCCGACCTCAAGACCGCTGTCGAGGCCAGGGATTACACCGTCACTGGCATCGACGCATGAGCGCCATCCGCCGCCGCTGGCGCTTCACCGGCACAGTGCAGGGCGTAGGCTTCCGCTATTATGCCCGCGCCGCAGCCCTGCATCTGGGTCTGACCGGCTGGGTCGCCAACAACTGGGACGGCAGCGTCACGCTGGAGGCCCAGGGCGAGCGTGCCGCCCTCGACGCCCTTGTCCCCCTCATCGAGCGCAGCAACCGCTGGGCCCGCATCGGGAACGTTGAAGTCACTCCCCTGCCCGTAAAGGAACACGAATACGGGTTTGAGGAGCGGAGCGGAGAGTAATTTTCAGAGAGGAGATAGGAGTTAGGAGAAAGGAGAGAACCCTGCTGTGGGAAAATCTCCTATCTTCTCACTCCTATCTCCTCTCTTTTTGGCTTGCACTTGTCTGTTATTGCAGGTATAATACTATTATATCAACATCAAAAGGGGTTTTCACATTGCCCGGTACTTTATATCTTGTCGCCACACCTATCGGCAATCTGGATGACATGCCGCCGCGTGTGGCGGCTACCTTCGGCCTGGCGGACTTTGTCGCGGCTGAGGACACCCGCGTCACGCTGCGGCTGCTCAACCATCTGGGCCTCAAAAAGCCGATGGTCAGCTACTATGAGCACGCGCTCCACCACGGCGAGGCCATCCTGAACCGCATCGAGGCCGGGGAGAATTGCGCCCTGTGCAGCGATGCCGGTATGCCCTGCATCAGCGACCCCGGCGAACAGATCGTCCGCGAGGCCCACGAGCGCGGCATCAGGGTCGTGCCCATCCCGGCGGCATCGGCCTGCGTCACAGCGCTGGCGGCCAGCGGCCAGCCCACGGCCCGCTTTGTGTTCGAGGGCTTTCTGCCTGTCCCCAAGCGGGACCGCCGCGAACGGCTGGCCTTTTTGCAGAACGAGACCCGCACGATGATCTTCTACGAGGCCCCGCACAAGCTGCGCGGCACGCTGGACGACCTGGCCGCCGCCTTCGGTGCGGACCGCTCGGTCTCGCTCTGCCGTGAGCTGACCAAGCTGCACGAAGAGATCAAAAAGACGACTCTCGGCGAGGCCGTGGCCTTTTATAAGGACAACGACCCCCGCGGCGAGTATGTGCTGGTTCTGGCCGGTGCCGACCCTACCGCCGTCGAGCAGGCCGCCGCGCCGACCCTGGAAGAAGCCGTCGCCGCCGCCCGCGCCCTGCAAGCGGGCGGTCTGCCCCCCGCCGCCGCCGCCAAACAGGCCGCCGCCGGGACACCGTTTAGTAAGGGTGAAATATATAAAGAGCTTATAAAATAAAAAGCCTTCCCCCTTGGGGCTGCGCCCGCAGGCGCGTGTCGGAGCGCAACCGCCGTAGGCGGCCCTTAGCGCGGAGACTGAAGGCGGCCGAGGCCTCGCCCGAGGCCGGATGAGGGGCAGCCCTGCGTCATCGCCCATTCACGGCCATACCTCCGCAAGCTCTCCCCTCATCAGCCGCCTGCGGCGGCAGCTTCTCCCCCAGGGGAGAAGCCTTTTTCAACAGGAGTCTATTTCTATGTGTAAAATTCTAGTCATTTCCGACGTCCATGGCCGCCTGCGCGACCTGCGGTGGGTGCTGCAAAACGAGACCGCCGACGCCATGTTCTACCTCGGTGACGGTCTGTACGACCTGAACGCCGCGCTGGAGCTGCGCAGGGAGCCGGTGCCCTATCCCATCTACCGCGTGGCCGGCAACTGCGACGTCAACTACAGCGAGCCGTCCGAGGGGCTCGCCCCCTTCGGCGGGGTGCTTTTCTTCTACACCCACGGGCATCACTACGGCGTCAAGATGGGCAGTGAACGCCTGGCCGAGTGTGCCGGTGAGCGCGGCGCAGATGTGGCGCTGTTCGGCCACACCCACCGGCGCGAGCTGGTGCGCGGCGTCGGCACGGTGGCCACGGTGTTCAACCCCGGCAGTCTGCGCGACGGCGGCAGCTACGGCGTCATTACGATTGAAAACGGCAAATGCAGCTTTACCTGGAAGAGGGTGCCTGAATTTTGAACGAGAGCGTTATTTACCTGCCCGAGGTAGACAGCACCAACCTTTGGGCCAAGCATAATCTGGACAAGTTCGGTCCCATCGGCGCGGTCTACACCACCCACCAGACCGCCGGGCGGGGCCGCCTTGGCCGCAGCTGGCTTGATGCGCCCCACAAGGGCCTGTACTACACCGCCGTCATCAGGACCGATCTGGTCCAGCCCGCCACGCTGCCGCTGTTTGCCAGTCTGGCCGTCTGCGACGCCCTGCGCGAGCGCTACCGCATCGACTGCCAGATCAAATGGCCGAACGACCTTTTGCTGAACGGCAAAAAAATCGTCGGCATCCTGTGTGAGGTCGGCCCCGACGGCCACAGCATCGTGGTGGGCATCGGCATCAATCTGGCCCAGCCGCAGGAATATTTCGACGCCGCGGGTCTGCCCCACGGCACCAGCCTGGCTCTGCAGGGCGTGCCCGTAGACATGGACACCGACCCGGAGTGGCTGGCTCAATACATGACCGACTTCGGCTTTGACCGCGCGCTCTACACCTACGAGGCCGAGGGCTTCGCCCCCTACCGCGAACGCTACAAGGCGCTCTGCGTCAATCTGGGCCGCCGCGTCACCTACGACGGCGGCGCCGGAACCGCCGTTGACGTGGACGACGAGGGCCGTCTCATCGTCCGCGACGAGACCGGCGACACCCGCGTCTTTACCGGCGAGGTCAGCGTAAAGGGAATTTACGGAGCGGTGTAATCATTGCCGCCCCGTAGGGGCCGGGCATGCCCGGCCCGCAGCTTTCCCGCCGGCATCCGCCCACTGTGCACCTCCGGGCCGCACATGTGCGGCCCCTACTGCTCTATAAAAAACACAGAGCGTCCCTCCCATCCCGGGAAGAACGCTCTGTTTTTTTAATTCATCTTCAGATATTTCCGTACCGGCAGCGACACGGCACCGGCAACGACGCAGCAGAGGACCCACTCAAAAATAGCCTGCACGCCGACCAGCAGCACAATGAACATAAACGCATTCTGTGCGCCCAGCGTGTTGGCCAGGTTCTGCACATAGTCACAGTTATAGAAGATCAGTACCAGAAAGCCCATGAAGAACACGGTGTTCAGCACCGGCGCAGACAAGCCGCCCAGGAAGCAGACCAGCTTTTCATTCTTGGGCATAGCCTTGCGCAGCGCGTTGAAGATCAGCGCGGTGCACAGTCCCATCAGCACACGGGCCACAAAGCAGACCACAAAGGTGCCCGCAGGGCTGACCTGGAACAGGGCTGCGCCCATGGCGGACTTGCCCTCAACAGCCTGAATAAAGCTGGTTGCGCCAAAGACACCGCCCAGAATAGCACCTGCCATAGGGTTCATCGTCATAGCGCCGATGGCCACGGGCACAGTGAGCAGCGACGCCGACAGCGGGCCGATCTGCAGATAGCCCAGCGGCGTGTAGTTCAACACAAGCAGAATGGCCACCAGCAGCGCAAGCTGGGTGAGCCAACGGACGTTGGTACGGTTTTTCATATTCAATTTTCCTCCTGCTGCCGTCTCCTACAAATCGGGAGTACAGCGCAAATGTACGGTCCTATCGGACCGCCGAAACCAAGTATACAGCAAACAGCAGGAAAACGCAAGCAAAAAATCGGCTGCCAAAAGGCTTCTCCCCACGGGGGAAGGCGTATAAATTACAGCTTCCCCTCGATCAGCAAGTCTCTGACTTCCAGCAGATCCTCACATTTTCTGTCATACAGCTGCGCGATCTCCTCCGTCGGCTGCATCAGATCCGGCACCATCACGGTCACACAGCCCGCGGCGCGGCCCGCGCGCACGCCGTTAAAGCTGTCCTCCAGCACCAGGCAGTCATGCGGGTCAAGGTGCAGCTTTTTCGCCGCGACCAAAAAGGTGTCGGGTGCGGGCTTGCTGTGGGCGACCTCCGTACCGGAGACAACATCGTGGAAATACCGCGCCGTGCCGGTGGTCTGCAAATTCATCTCGATCATATTCCGCGGGCTCGAGCTGGCCACAATGCGCGGCAGGCCCATGTCCTCCAGTGCGGCCAGCAGCTCCTTCAGACCCTTTTTGCAGGGTACGCCCCGGGCAAAGCGCTCGTCCGCCAGCTGCCAGATCTTGTCCAGCACCTTCTGCGGGTCGCCGGGGATGTACTCGGCCACATGGCGGCGCAGGTTGTCCCCCGCCAGGCCGCGTCCCCCGGCCCGAAACTTCTCCATATCCGCGGGCAGCGGCAGACCCAGCGCGGCGCACGCGGGTTCCCACAGGGTATCCCACAGGCGCTCGGTGTCAAACATCAGCCCGTCCATATCAAAAATAACGCCTTTTACCATCGGTGTCATCCTTTCGCAGTACAGTATACAGTTATTGTACCGCAGTCTGCACAAATAAGCAAGCGGACGAGCCGTCCCCGTCCGCCTTGTCTTACGTTTCCAGATACCCCCGCACCTTGTCCAGCGCCTCGCGGCCCTCGCGGTGGCCGCGGTTGTACAGGTCCAGCAGCTTGTTCTCGTCGCCCTCAAACCGGCCTATCGTGATCGGCTCCTGCGGGCGCACGCAGCAGATGCGCCCGTCCGCCTCCAGCTCATCCAGCTGATCCATCAGGGTGTTGTAGCGCAGCTCCTGGGTCAGCATATCGGCCAGAAACAGCGGCTTATCGCTGTAAAAGTCGTCGTACAGGTCCACCATCTTCTGGCCGGGCATCGCCTTGCGGAAGCCCTTCTGCCGCGTCGTGATGACAACGATCTTTTCAAAGCCCTCGTTCAGCGCCCAGTTCAGCGCGATTGGGCAGGAGCATCCGCCGTCGAGGTACGGCTGACCATCCAGTACGACAGGCACAGATGCCAGCGGCAGGCTGGCCGACGCGCGCACGGCCTCGTCGAACGGAAAATCCGTCTTTCCCTTCTCAAAGTAGGCGGGCTTGCCGGTCTCGACGTTCGTCGCCACCGCAAAGACCCGCATACCGCCGTGGGCGAAGGTCTCCTCGTCGAAGGGCACTTCCTTTTTGACGTCGTTCAGCATAAATTTCAGGCCAAACAGACTGCCGCCGCGCAGCGCCGCCTTGGGGCCGAAGTACCGGCTGTCGTGGCGGTAGCGCAGGTTGATGCTGGCGGACCGCCCCGGCTGGTGGGACGCATAGTTCAGTGCGTTCAGTGACCCGGCAGAAACTCCGGCCACCGCCGGGAAATAGACGTCGTTCTCCATAAAGGTATCCAGCACGCCCGCCGTGAACAGCCCGCGCAGCGAGCCGCCCTCCAACAGCAGGATCGAATTGTCCGGTATCGTGATTTTGCTCATAAACAGCACCCCCTATTTAGCTATTTTACCGTATAAAATCCGCAGGTGCAAGCAAAAAAGTGCCGCAGTTTTACACATCGGGCAAATTGTGCTAAAATAGAGAAAACGCTCCGAGAGGATGATTGCTATGGTATCCCTTCGCGGTCTCACACTGACCGCCGCCCGGCCGCGCATCATTGTGCCGCTGTTTGCCCGCGATCCGGCAGCGCTCTGCCCTTTGGCGAAAGCCGCCAGCGCCGACCCCGCCGCCGAGCTGGTCGAGCTGCGTCTGGACCCGCTGCCCGCGGATGAATTTCTGAACGCGCTGGCGCTTGTGCGCGGCATCGTGGACAAGCCGCTGGTCGTCACGATCCGCACCCGGGCCGAGGGCGGTGAGCTTGCCCTGACGCCCGACGCCTACGCCGCGCACTGCCGTGCCCTGCTGGCACGCGGCGGCGTGGACGTGCTGGACATTGAGTGGCGGGCCTGCGGCGCGTTCCGCGCCGAGCTGCGCGACGCCGCCCACGCCGCCGGGGCCGCAGCGCTTTTCAGCGAGCATCACTTTGACGCCACGCCCGCCACGGATGCCATGGCGGATACTCTGACCGGCATGGCCGACGCCGGAGCCGACATTGCCAAGCTGGCCGTTATGCCCCGCTGTGCCGCCGACGCCGCCCGCCTGCTGGAGGCCACAGCCCGCGCCGCCGACGCCCGCCCGGACACGCCGCTCATCACAATGAGCATGGGCCCGCTGGGTGCCGTCACCCGCTTCTGCGGCGGTGCCTTCGGCAGCTGCGCGACCTTCGGTGTGACCTCCGGCACCTCCGCCAGCGCCCCCGGCCAGCCGCCCGCGGATCTGCTGAAGGCAAAGCTGATAACCGCGCCCCTGTAACGCGCCTGTAATGCGCCTCTGTAGGGGCCGGACATGTCCGGCCCGCGGCCTTCCCGCAAGCGCCTGTCCGCCGTACACCGCCGGGCCGGGCATGCCCGGCCCCTACGGCACTGCTACAATAAAAAACGCCTGTTTGCCCTTTGCATCGTAGGGTGGGGTCTTGACCCCACCGCGCCGCCTCCCGTTATTTCAACGTAAAAGCATGACCGAACTGTAGGGGCCGGACATGTCCGGCCCGCGGCCTTCCCGCAAGCACCCGTCCGCCGTACACCGCCGGGCCGGGCATGCCCGGCCCCTACGGCACTGCTACAATAAAAAACGCCTGTTTGCCCTTTGCATCGTAGGGTGGGGTCTTGACCGCTCCCTACAAAGCAATGGCAAACAGGCGTTTTCCTGTTCTCAAAACAAAACGCGCGGCCCCCTTTGCCTAGGGGCCGCGCGGAATGTGCTAATGTAGCTTACTCAGCCTGGATAGCACCGGTGGGGCAAACGCCCTCGCAAGCGCCGCAGTCAACGCAGGAAGCTGCATCGACAACAGCCTTGTCCTCCATGGTGATTGCGCCAACGGGGCAGGTGTCAACACATGCACCGCAAGCAACGCACTCGCTGGAAACGGTATGAGCCATCGTGAACTCCTTATCTCCGTGCTGAAT
>ENA-ORLW01001699-ORLW01001699.1-human-gut-metagenome-genome-assembly--contig:-NODE-1699-length-22809-cov-22.792055_pt1 | contig 22809 bp, 20 predicted proteins | sample MGYA00243017_ERZ508829 | MGnify/ENA primary metagenome ERZ508829 (study PRJEB26277, sample SAMN04329776) | human gut metagenome | biome: human-associated habitat | host: Homo sapiens | place: USA...
ATAATGGGACGCATCGGAAGATGCTTTGGCTTTTTTCGGGCGCTTGATTTTGCCTTCGGCTATGAGGCGTTCTTTCTCGGCGCGGATGCGGGCGAGAAGCACTGATGCGGGTTCGTCGTTCGGGTCCTGGGGAACGAGTTTGCCACGAATCGCAAGGTCGAGTATTTTCTGTCGTAGTTTCTTTGTATCCATTATTTGTCAAATAACCGTCAAATAAAACAATAGCTGACTATCAACGTATTAGTGGTTATTGCTCCCTGGTAATCAAATAGCCGTCAAATAACAATCAGTCTTCTTTGAGGTTGAGTTGTGCGAAAAGTGCGTCGAGTTGAGCCACGGCTGAGGCGATGTTGGCGCTCTTCTCGCGGATGTCGGCCATCAACTGGCCGAGGGTCACGTCTTCGATGTCGTTGCCCTGTCGAATCCATGTGATGTCGAGGCTGGTTTTGTCACGCTTGAGCAGTTCGTCAACCTCATAGCGGCGCCAGCGGCCGTTGGGGTTGGTATCGGCGTTGTAGGTCTCGGTGCGACCATTGATATTATTGGTGGAGTAGCACGTCACGAAGTCGTCGAGATGGTGACGCTGCATGGGGTTGGTGGCGAGAGTGTGCTTCACGTCGGTGCGGTAGTCGTAGAACCAAACCTCCTTTGTCGGAGTGCCTTTGGTGAAGAATAGCACATTGGCCTTCACGCCCTGGGCATAGAAGATGCCGGTGGGGAGGCGGAGAATGGTGTGCAGGTTGAAGTCGGAGAGCAGGCGCTTGCGTATAGTCTCGCCAGCGCCACCTTCGAAGAGTACATTGTCGGGCAGAACCACAGCAGCGCGGCCTCCGCTCTTGAGCGACAGCATCATGTGCTGGAGGAAGTTGAGCTGATTGTTCTTGGTCTGCACATAGAAGTCGGGGCGGTCAATCTCCACAGACCCTGCCGGACGGGTGCCGAAGGGCGGGTTTGCGAGAATCACGTTTGCCATCACGTCAGGCTCCTTCTCGAGCGAGTCTCGACACTCTATTGGGCTGCGGTCGGTGCCGATGCCGTGGAGATAGAGGTTCATAGAGGCAAGGGTAACGACGAGAGCGGTGTTGTCGACTCCGTGCAGAGACTTGTTTTTAAGGAAGTCTTGTTTCTCGCGGTCGGCCGACTGCGCCTTCATATAATCGTAGGCAGCAAGAAGGAAGCCACCGGTGCCGCAGGCGGGGTCGAGCACAGTCTCGCCTATCTGCGGACGAGTGACATCCACCATGGCCTGAATCAGCGAACGAGGTGTGAAGTACTGGCCTGCGCCGCTCTTCTTATCCTGGCCGTTCTTTTCGAGAATACCCTCATAGATGGCGCCTTTCACGTCTCCGTCCATCACAAGCCAGTCTTCTTCGGCAATCATATCTATTACCTTCTTGAGATAGACAGGTTTGTCGATCTTGTTCTGGGCCTTGGTGTAGATAGTGCCAATCAGATTGTCCTCGCGGCTGAGAGTGTCGAGTATTTTTTCGTAGGCATCAACCAAATCTTCTCCCTTCTCACCGACAAGGTCGGTCCAGCGGCAACCGACCGGGAGTGCTGAATCTTCGCCAAAAGTATTGACGTTCTCATCGTCCATTTTAAGGAAGAGGAGATATGTCAATTGAGTGATGTAATCGGTGAAACCAATGCCTTGTCCGGCGAGGGTTGTGGCGAGATTCCAAACTTTCTTGGTCAATGTTTGTGGGGAGGATATGGGTGTTGCCATTATGCTGTTTTCTTATGGAAGATTAAAAACTCGGAGAGAGAAAACAAAGCTTCTTTCGCTTTTTCGGCGTTGCCGAACTGTTTGATTATCTGTGCGGCGATGGTTTTGTCGTAGTCGCGCACATCTTTCAGCGACGAACTGCCGTTGGTGACGATGTAGCTCACCACCTGCCGGATTACGGACTTCTGGGTCTCGGAGAGCGGGCGCTGGGCCTGGCCGCACCATAGCTCGAAGCGTTGGGCGGCCATCGACGGGAGGCTGCGCAACTCCGGCGAAATTCGCATGGCGAAGCGCACCAGCTGGATGATGTTTGTAAGAGCCTCCTTCTCGTCTTTCGAGGTGAAGGTGGTAACGGCCGCCGGGTTGAGGATGGAGTAATTGTTCCACAACTGCGAAGCCCGGAATTTATGGTTCACTTCGAGCAAGCGCTGCTGTAGCTCTTTGAGCATGGAGTATGTGAGGGGTTCTCCGGTATTGTTGTAGATGATGCGGAGAGCCTCAATTTCATCTTTATGGTCCTCGAGATATTCCTCGAACGCACGGGTGGTTTCGCGAGCTTCCTCCTGCGAGAATCCTTTCTCGATAAGGTCGTCTTCGCCGGGATCGAGAATCTTGACAAATCCGGCATTGAGGATAAGCAGATAGTCGCGGGCCTCGGGATGGATAGCCAATGGTCTTACAAGCCCCTTGCGCTCGTTGTTGGGGTCGTTGACATTGACGTATGGCGGCAGGTTGCCCGATTCGAGTGCCTGATAGATGTTTGATGCAATGTCTGCCATCCCGGCTTTCGACAGTTTCTCGAAGTGGCTGCGCTCTTCTTCTTTGGCGCGGTTATGAATGCGCGACAAGCGCCCGGCAAGGAGTTTGAGGTAATCATCGGGGAGCTCGCCGTGGCTTATGCGTTCAAGCAGCTGCTTTAGCGTGATGGTTTGAGTGGGCGGCTCTAAATCTTGTGTGGGCATGGTCTGGATATGCTCCGTTACGCCGACGGCATCAACGAGATAGAAGCAGTCCTTGCTGAAAGCATTGGGCGTCACTTCGCGGAGCTTGTCGTCGCCGATCGTTCGCACTCCGCGGCCTTTCATCTGGATATACAATGGCTGCGATTCCACATCGCGCATGAACATCACAACCTCGAGAGGCTTGACATCGGTGCCGGTGGCCACAAGCGTAACCGTAACGGCAATGCGGAATTCCTTGTCGTTGCGGAAGGAGCGGATAAGTGCGTTGCTGTCGCCTGCGGAATATGTAATCTTCTGGACGAATTTGTCGTCGGTTCGGCCGAACACCTCCTTGGCGATGTTCACGATATTGGTGGCGTGGGCATCGTTGAGCGCGAAGATGAGAGTCTTGGGGAGGTAATCCAGATTCTTCTCGCGCTGCGGGTCGGTGAACATCTCGTCGAACACCGCGTCGCGGTAGGTCTCCAGCACCAGTTTAATCTGCGCCGGGTTGATGATGCTTCGGTTCAGCTCCTTGGCTGTGTAGGTCTCAACCTCCTTGCTGCGCACATCTTCCACTTTGCCGGTGTAGCGGGTTACGCGATGAAATTTGTCCCCCTCGCGGATAGCGCCACCATCTTCGGCCTTGGTCTTGATACGGTAGACGCGCTCGGGCACGTTTACGCCATCAACAATCGACTGTTCGAGGGTGTAATTGACCACGCGGTTGTTGTTGAAGAAAGCCATCGTCTCGGGCACCGGGGTGGCCGTGAGGCCGACGAGTTTAGCGGTGTTGAAATACTCCAGCACCGCGCGCCAGTTGCCGTAGATTGAGCGGTGACATTCATCGATAATGATCATATCGAAGAAGTCGGGCGGCAGAAGCGGATTGGGAGGAAGCACGATGTTGCCGCTTACATCCTCGGTAGCTTCGTCATCGTCGGAGTCCTCGATGGGTTGGCCGCTCAGGAGTGAGAAGAGGCGTTGGATGGTTGAGATGACCACCTGATCCTTGTCGCTGACCTGGGCTGATTTCAGGCGATTTACAGAGAAAATAGTATTCAACGGGTCGCCGCTCTCGGTAAGTTTGAATGTGCCGAACTCTCCCTCTGCCTGCTTGCCGAGGTTGTTGCGGTCAACGAGGAAAAGCACACGCTTCATTGGCGTGTAGTTGAGCATTCGGTAAGTTGCCAGACATGCGGTGTACGTCTTGCCGGCGCCTGTCGCAAGCACCATAAGAGCGCGGTTTTGCCCCGCACGGAAACTCTTCTCCAGCTCGGTTATCGCCTCATACTGGCAATCGCGCAGACCGCGCTTTTTCAGCGTCGGCAATCCGGCGTAGAAATCAGTGATGCCAAGCATCTTCACAATCTGCTTGGGGGTGTGAATTCCTTTGATAGCTTCATAGGCTCCCTCAGGGTCACGCATATCGCGGCAATAAAGGTCCTTGCCGTTGGAGACGTAGACCAAGGGAAGTGGCTCATACCATGCCGGGCACCATGAAGGAACGCTCTTGGTGTAATGCTCGGCTTGTTCGCATACCACAGAGGAAGTGACGTCCACCTCCTCGCGTTTGGCCTCGAGCACACCGACGGCTTTGCCGTTGATAAACAGGAGATAGTCGGCCTCAAGATTGCCGTTCATCAGCCCCTCCGCTACAGCCACAGCAGAGTCTTCGGGTGAGAAATGGTCGCGGTCGACCACTGCCCATCCGGCATCCGCAAACATGCGGTCAATCTTCTGTCGAGCTATTTCCTCAGGCTTCATGTCTAAGTTCCGATAACGTTAGTATTATCCGAAGTTTGCAAAGTTAGCAAATATTTGGCAATCACGCCTCATAAATTTAGGATTTATTCACGTATTGTCCCGAAAAATTAGTAACTTTGCGAAATGAACAGCCAATCAAATACCACAAACACCACTGTCGATTCTCCGACCGACGAATCTTCTGTTGACTCTAATGCCAGCAGCGAAAAAAGCGTTGGGCAGATACAGAAAGACTCGCAGAAAAAGGGATTTTGTATTCCTTCATATCAACGCGGATACAGATGGCAGAAGGTCAATGTGACAGACCTCCTGAACGACCTTGATGAATTTCTTCAAGGAGATAAGAGCACCTATTCTCTCCAACCCTTGGTTGTGGCTTCCCCGAAGAATGAGAAGAATACGGAGAAAAGATGGAATGTGGTAGATGGCCAACAGCGCCTCACCTCCTTGGCCATTCTTTTCGGAGTGCTTGGGTTGAATGGTGAGACAGGTATCAAAATTTCGTGGGAGTCACGCTCTGACCTTCAATTAGAAAGCGTGGAGACCAACCTCAATGTCGACAACATTGACAAGTATCACGTTATACAGGCGCGAAAAGCCATTAAAGAATGGTTCGCGAAATTTGAGGATAAGAAAGAAGATAAAGAAGATACGTTCAGAAAATTACTGACTGACCAACACCCCGACGGTAAACGCGTGTCTTTCATCTGGTTCGTGACGAAGGACGATGAAGTACGCACATTTATACGACTAAACAAAGACAAAATAAGCCTGACAAACGCCGAGCTCGTAAAAGCATTACTGCTGAAACGCGGCAATTTCAGTGGTGACAGTCAAATGGCTCAGAAGTCGATAGGTGCAGAATGGGATGCAATTGAGAGGACCCTTTGTAACGAATCGTTCTGGGGCTTCCTTAATCCAATCGATTATCGTCCTGATACCCGTATCGATTTTCTGCTCGACACCATTAGGAATAAAAAATATTTTGAGAATAGCTATGAATTCTCGCCTCAACAAGACCTTATAGGCGACGACAAATATGCTTCGTTCCGATATTATTACGAGTTTTTCAAAAAGTTTAAGGAAGACGCATTCGGCCATATATGGAGTGAATTGCAAAGGCTTTTCAACACATTCACTACTTGGTATAACGATTCCGAGCTGTTCCACTATGTTGGATATCTTGTTGTTTATAACACAACTGTGTCCGACCTTTTGGATGATTGGGAAAAATGCAATACAAAACAGGAGTTTGTAGAGCTGTTAAAAAAACGCATTCAAAGCAAAATTTCAGGTTGCAAGGACTTGAACAAATGCTACAAAACCAACGGTAGTGATTATAAGGGAAACACGCGTCCGTTATTACTGCTTTTCAACGTTGAGCAAACTGTGATTCAAAATCGCATTTTAGCAGATGGCGAAAAAATGGGTCTGCTCACATGGTTTCCATTCCATCTGTTTAAACAGGAGGATTGGGATGTGGAGCATATCGCTGCTGCAACAGATAATCCTCTTGATAAAGAAAAAGACCAGGAGGAGTGGCTGAAAACCTTCCTTCTTGACGAGAATCTTTCTTCTGAGATTCGTCAGGCCATAGTCTTGTTCATTCTTGGGAAATCAGGCATTGGCTTCGAAGAATTGAAGGAGCACCTTGGCTCTGAATTAAATAAAACCAAGGAAGGAGAACTGCTGAAATCTGAGGAAGATAAAAACAAGATATGGAATTATTGTCTGCTGGATGCTTCAACCAATCGAGGCTATGGTAATTCTATTTTCCCTGTGAAACGTCGAGTGGTCATTAGCAAATCTTTAGGACAGCAGTTCAAAATAGTAAAACGCAAAGTTACAGTGGAATCAGAATTATTAGTAGAACGTTATTTTGAAATAATTCAGGAACCCACAAGTGTTGCCTACGTTCCTATCGGCACCGACTGCGTGTTTAAAAAAGCGTACACAACCATGAGCACCTCAGCGCGATATTGGACCAGACAAGACGCCGAGGAATATAAACGCAAGATTTATGAAGTCCTAAAGAGCTTCGGAGTAACAAAATAAAATTATGGAGAAAGAAACTTCTTTGTGGAGGCTCTTAGGCCAATATTCAAAAATAGTGGTTCCGGCCATTCAGCGTGACTACGCTCAGGGGCGAGACGAAAAGTCGGATCTCAGGGCCAGATTTCTTCAGGCGATTTATGATGCTCTGAGAGGAGAGAGCAAACCGTTATTGATGGACTTCGTGTACGGAGCCTGCGAGGATAATCGTTTTATTCCTCTTGACGGCCAGCAGCGACTCACCACCTTGTGGTTGCTGCATTGGTATTTGGCCTATAAGCTCGGCTATACTGAATCTAAGGATATTCGAAATACATTGAGCAAGTTTGCGTATGAGACAAGAACGTCATCTACGACATTCTGCCAAGACCTTTGTGGCTTATCGAGTAAGCCTGATGAAGAGGGGTTATCGTTGAGAGACTGGATTGTTTCGCAGACCTGGTTCTACAATCATTACAAGGCCGACCCGACCATCCGTGGAATGCTCAATATGATTTGCGGCACGGAAGATACACAGCTGAAAGATGGAATCGACAAACGTTTTGAAGGCGCTGATTACAAATTCCTTTGGAATAAACTGACAAACACCACTGCGGTAGGCTTTTACAATATACCCATTAAAATTGACGACAGCGATGAATTGTACGTAAAAATGAATGCTCGCGGCCGACAACTGACCAATTTTGAGAACTTTAAGGCCGAGTTGATAGAGCGTGTCAAGGAGCTAACGGGAGATGCTTATGCCGTTGAATTCGCGAGCAAGATAGACGTCGACTGGACGGATATTTTCTGGCCAAACAGGTACAAGACTGAAAGAGAAGAGGTAACAATTGACGAAATATATTTTGCCTTCATTAGACGATACGCCTACAACGAATGGCTCAGACGCGGGAATGAGAGGCAGGAGAATCTGTTCCCCCGAATCTATTCTGCGTTCGACAATTACGCTAAAGTCTTTGAAGAAGCCATAGATATAGAACGCCTTACCAAAACGCTTGACAATATCCAGAAGGCTTTGAAAGATACAAGTGTCTCGCTTGATCACGCCTCTGTTTGCGCAGCCTGGGACAAGGAGGACAAGGGCATTGATAGGTTTGAATTCATTCCTTCTTATCAAGCTATAGGAGCCCCTGAGATTCACGGCATTCAGGAAAAAGATCGCCCAGCGTTTTATGCCCTTTGCCGATATTTTGAGCATGGCGAATACGACGAAACGTCATTTAACGACTGGAAACGAGTCGTCTGGAACATCTGCGAGAATTCATCAAGCGAAATCACGTCGTTGCTGGATTTGTTTGATAAATTGGCACCGTACTCACATGATGTCCTGACCTATCTGAGCCTCCCCAATCTTTCCTTCTCCAGCAATAGAGACCAAATGGAGGAAGAATGCCAAAAGGCACTTCATTGGGATAAATACAAGGATGATATCATAGAAGCCGAAAACTACGCCTTCTTCAAGGGCGTCATCCGATTCCTATTCAAGAACAAAAGAGGAGAATACGACTGGAGTGATTTCATTACGAAATGGCACAATGCACAATTGTATTTTGATAATAGCACTTCAAATTCGTATATGAAAGAGAGTATACTTCTACGAAGATATATTATATTGTCGGAGAACAATTTAAGTCACTTTGTATTTGACAATCAACCATTATCGTGGAGAGAAAGGCTAATAGATACTCGCTGGAACATTTGGCACTCCATAAATCATGTCATTTTGACTTCTAATGAGATTCCGAATTTTGAGGATTATACGTCGGTGCTTGAAAATCCAAAGATGAAGTATGCGGTAGAATTTTTGGTAAAACATAATATATACACAGAGTTATACTCAGGATGTTTCCTGTACTATTCGGATAAAATCTTATACGGAAGTTATTATCTTACCCCATTTAGATGCAGCGCGGCCTATAAGCGATATGTCTTAAATCCAAGGGTGGAGATGCTATACTGCTGTCCGCTTATCTCTATGCGACAAGAGAACAGTTGCTGGCGATTAAAAATGGTTATGTCAGGCCTTGACATTGATTTCATATACAAAAATTGCAATTTCAGGTGGTGGGGGTCACCAAATAAAAAAGAACTCGATTTATATCTTATGGATGAAAATTGGGAGTATCGAGCCAAACCCGAAGCCTCCGACAATTACGAGGTCGATGATGAGTACTACTATTGTGTCAGATTTGATGCTTTTACACAGACACAAGACGAACTGCTCCAGACTTTGGATAAGTTAATTACCCAAAGAGAAATAGACAACATTACATTTGGGAAGGATTAATGCCGATTACTTCGCGCTAAGGAAGACTTAAAGATGTGGTAGCCTCTCACATCACTTGGCGGCCGGAGCGGATGAGGATGTCTTTCATGATGCGACGGAGGCCGATGATTTGGTTGTAGCGGACAATGGTGCGGTCCATGACTTCGTAATCATCGAGGTCGATGCTGCGGCGTCCGTCTTGTACTAAGCCGGTGTTGTAGTCCCTGCCAATAAGCACGAGCTCCGAGCCGTCGAGAAGTTTCTGGTTATAAGCCATCACAACCGGGATTTCTGCCTCAAACCAAACTCGGTCAATCCCTTTCGCTTCCTCGATGTAGCAGTCGTATAAATCCACAGAGCCGGATATAAAGGCTGTGCGAATGAGAGGATTATTGGGGTCTTGGGCCATAGCCCAGTCGCGGTTGAAGCGTAGAGCTTTTTCCATGAATATGGCTATATAGTCACCCTTTTGGGGCCGGTAATATCTGAGAAACCCACGCATAAGTATAATGGCAACTGCCTCATCATCCATTTTTGCAAGCTCTTTCAGAAACTTGTCGAACGCACCGAAGTCGGCATTTTCAAGTATGTCATAGAGGCGTCGAACGTAGGATTCGTTCTTGGCTATTTCATTCTCAATCATAGTCATAGAGTTATTATTCCATTTCTCTCCAAGGGAGGGATTTGATTTGGTCGCCGTGGCCAAGAGCATAGCCTTGAGCTCCGAGTTCGTTGAGTTCGTCCATGAGTGCCAAGTATTTGCTGTAATTTCCTATGAGTGCTGGGATTTGCGAGAGAATCTTTTCCTTGGTGCCACGCATGCTATAGGCTGAGGCGTTACCAGTGCGAATATAGATTTTGAAAAGATTCTTCGTAAAATGAACAACGCAAAAGTCGCCGTCCCATCCGGCGTCGGCCAGGAGAGGTCGCGCTGCGTCTTCGATCTCTCGGATTGCATTCAGAGCAGCTTGTTTTGCAGCGTGCTTTGCCTCGAAGTTCGCCAGAACCGTTGCAATAACATCAGGCACTTTTTGAAAGAAGCTTTTTATCCGGTTAAGAAATGCTTCAAGTTCTTTGGTTCCGGGAAGGGCGGTCAACGCACTAACTATGCCGAAATAATTTGAGATTTTTCCGAATATCTCAATATAATTGAATTCAGGTATAGGCTCATGGTTATTAGTTTCGGCGAGAGAAGCAGTAAGATAATCGATGGCACTTTCCCGCGTCATGCCATAAAGGTCGCCGTATTCAAAATCTGTATCTTTGTCTTCAGGATAATATTCAAACGTTTCGCATGAGAATTTTATGATCAACTCGCTGAAAATTGGCAGACTGCTATATCTGTTCGGCAGATGCAGAGTGACGTTAAGTCCATTGAGGTCTACTATACTATTTAGGTTATTGTCACTCTGCAGTTCTGACACCAGAGCACGCCATATCTCCGGGGTGCAGACAGGGATGTCATTAGCGAACGAAACAGCATCCTCATATTCTTGATCGTCACCGGGGAGAGAGTAAAGAGCCTCATCGACAAAAAGTTCTTCGATGGGCTTTCTGAGTGCTTCGGCTATTGCTTTTATGAGTTGTTTATCCATAAGCATAAGGTCCATTACTATTGCAAAGTTACGAATATTTTGCTGAAGAGCAAGTGTTCTAAAACATGTTATTACGCATAATTTGGCCGCTGACTATTAGAATCTTACTATTTGTTGGCGGTCGGGGATGTCTTGGGTGTCGGTGCGGAGCGATTGGAGGCGTTGTTCGTTGGTGAGGAAATGGCGCAGGCAGATGTTGCGGGCTTCGACTTCGCCGGCCATTCTCATGTACTTTCGGCGGCCGAGGTTCTTTGGGCTTCCTCCGCGGGCAAATCCTTCGATTTCTTGAATCAGGTGCTGGATTTCATGGAGGAGCATGCCTTCAATCTGAAGGTCAAAGTTATCGGATGGTGTGCCCATGGATATGACCATTCCGTTGGTGTCGGGAGAATAGTATCCCGCCATTCCTCGGCGCGGAGAATATATAGCATAGAGTTTCAGTTCTTTAAATTCTGGATAGGCTACGAGAAGTTGCGGTGTCTTGAGCAGGAAGCCGATATCTATGGGTTCGCCGAAACGTGGTTTCACGTAAGCCTCGATGGCCTCGGAGTCAAGGAATGGGTCGGGAATCTCGAAGCGCCATTTGGCGTCGATTCCTTTCTCCCAGCCTGTCTGCACCTTTATCACTGTTGGGTCATAGCCTTCCTTCTGCATCTGCTCGGCCTGCGCAAATCCGCACTGTCCTTCCGGGTCGAGACGGAGTGCACCTTTCTTTCCTATGTAACTCATTTGTCTATAATTATATCTGTTTCTCCGGCAATGTAGCGTTCAAGGCTCACGCGAATATATGCTAAGCGGTCGCTACAAGGGCATGTGTATAGGAAATCCTTTGCAGCCGCCTTGTCAGGGGCAAGGAATAAAAATTCGTCATAATAGCGTTTGATTGTTGTCCCAACAGGAGAAAGTGTCTCACTTTCAATTTCATCTTTCAGCAAACGTAATTCTTCTTCGCCAAAATGAATCACAGACTGTTTAGACCCATTTGAAAGAATGCTGTGAAGCCCGTGTGTCATAGACCAAATAATCCCGCTCTTGTGATACGGAATATTCTCATCTTTAGATAGATTGCACCACTCGAAATATAAGGCACGAATCTGCCCCGGCATAGTGTTTTCGCGGAGTGACTTGCCTTCATAGGCCAATGTTTTCCGAGCCAGAAGCACTATCGGAGAATATGAATCGACATAGTTGATATTCGACCCCGGAAGAACAGGGGCCGAAATGCGCGCTTGAACTTCTCGCCGGACAGGAGGGATTATATCTGCGTTGCGCCAGTCGAGCGCCGGCCAGTTGGAGTTTTCATCAACGATACGATCTTGGGCGAAATCCTTCATTTCGCCTACGGTTAGGAACTGGCGTGGAATAAGGATTGCCGCTCTCAGGGAAGCCAAGAGCGTCAGTATTTCAGTAAATTCCGAGGATACTGATGAAAGAGGCTCGGTGGCGTAATGCGTCAACTTCTTTTTGGCCGACTCATTCTCTTTGTTGCGAACCGACGCCACCTGTGTGCCCTTAAAATAAGTGCGAATGGAGTCGAACCGAGAGTCTGTTTCAAATTTCTTGGAATCCTTGTTGCCGACGCTGATTATAAACAGCATTTGCTCGTCGCGCCTTACCGGCATTATGGAGAAGCCGATGCCCAGTCCGGAGATTGGATAGGAGTGGTTGACGGCGTTGGCATACTTCAAGCCGTTAGACAGGGGTAAGGTGACATCAGACAGCAACTCGTCGAGGTTCTTGCTGAACATTGGCAGGAGCAGACCGCGTTCGGTTTTCACCACTCCATTCTCATCGGGTGCAAGAGTGAAGGAGATAAAGTGTGGCTTTACTTTTTGAATCAGCGGGTTGGCAAATGCTCCGAGGATGTTGCCGGTAATGATATAACGCTCCAGTACACGATTGTTATATCGCGCAATCTCGGTGTCCCACTCATGCGAACTAAAATCCTTGGTGGCGGAATTCAGTAGTTCTACAAGCCGATCGTAGTTGTTCTGGCTACCCTTGTCCACAAGGTTTAGGACTAACTCTTTATGTGCGGCTGACAGTGCGAAGACAAACTGCACCTTACCAGGCAAGAACCTCCGCTTGGAGTTCTTGTCGAAACGTATCTCCTTAAGCACTGCCATGACTCGATTATAACCTTCATTTACGGGCAACACGCTAAGGATATTAGTGAAGCATTGGCCGATAACGGCTTTTGATAGAACTTCGAGGAGATGCTTTTTCTGCTGTGCTCTGGTGCGTAATTCTTTCTTCTCGCGCTCTTCCAGATCGTTATAGTCGCGGTTGTATGAAATGAGTTTATTTACAATTCTGTCAACTTTGGGGTGCGACGACAATGACGTGCTGACTTCGGTATGCCAGAATTCGAGAGGACGCTGGGCAAGCATCATCAATTGCTGTGCCATCTTCTCATCGTCGATATATTTCACAAGAACTCTAATGGTTTCATCCCACAGAGATTGCTTGCGTTCGCTGATTTTTGCCCGGATTTTTTTGTTGGCTTCGCGGAAGAATGTTTTGATTTCGTCATTCAACTCGGCGCATTCAATAGGTTTTGCACCATATGGGATTTTCCCTTTTTCTACCTCGCTCAACAGCGACTTTGCATCGTAGGGGAAGGTGCGATGCCGACACATGAAGGTGCCAAGCATCGAGGCGCCTCCAAGTGCGGTTTCGTCTACTGAAGCGGTGAACAGTTCCTCTCTGACGAACTTAGCCTCGAAGTCGCGATGTTCGCGCTCAAGGTCCCATTGGTTGATGCGGCGCAATTCCTGCTCCAGATTTTGGTAAGCCGAGAAGAGGTCGTCGATAATATCCTGTTGGGCCGCCACGCTGAGCATGGCAATGCGCGCCAGCATCTGGCTTGCCGTGGTGTTCTTTTTTACGCCGAGCACGAAAGCCAGCTCAGGGTTGGCGGCGATATAATCGGCCGTTACAGCGTTGCCATACTTATTGCTGATGTCGATGAAATCGGCCTGCCGCTTGTCTTGGTCCTGATTGGCGGTAGTGTTGGCGCTGAGAGAACGCAATTTGGCACGGAGCATCATGTTGAGGCGCTTTTCCGAAGGGATGGCCGTGATGATGTATTCGTAGAGCGGTGGCAGATGCTCAACCTGACCGGTGCGGTTAATGCGTCCACGCTTTTGGAGGTCGATGTTCACGTCGAGGTCGTTCTGCACAATCAGCATCTTGCGTTGGCGCACTTCCGATTCATCAACCTCGGCCGTCGCAACCGCATGGGCGCTCGCACCGATTGCTCCGCAGGCGTTTATGAGGATAATGTCGAGCTTGTTGTTCTGAAAGTCGTTATAGATAAGGTTGGAATGACGCTTCTTGCGGGGCTTGACCGTAACATTCACGAACTCGTCATCACCCTCGGGAGACAGATATTCCAGCTGACGGGCACGCCCCGTGCACTCCTCAAAGCGGATATAGCGACGGGTGCCTTGACTGTCGACAAAAGTTTCCTGAGTAATCAGCTGGCGGATAACGTCAATTGGCGACAGTGGAAGATGGAACACATCCTCCATGATACCGGCTCTGATTTGCTCGGAATAAATTCGTATTTCGTTAATCTTCACCTTCAACTCGGAGATTCCGATCAGCTCAGGCAGGTCGAAATCAAAGACGGTCATAGATGGAATCAGCGGATTGCGCATCGTCTTGTCAAGGATTCTCAGCAGTATGGTCGAGAAATCCCCGCGCCGACACTCGCCGGTGTCGGGGTCAATACTGTCGCGGAGTACACATTCGAGGGTGTCGCTAAGACCGATGACCACGCTTTTGCCATCTTTCACATCGCGCACAGCGGCCTCGGCCACATCGCGTGCCTTCAACGCGAGCAAGAGAATTTTGTTGACGTAGAACAGTTGCGCTCTCGCCGGATAAGGCTTGAACACAGGAAGCTCCAAAAGAGAGGCCATAGGCATTAGACGCTTCACCATGTCGGACAGTTTCACTATCTCGCGAAACCAATACAACACTTTGTCGAAGAGTTCGCTATGAAGCGTCAGCTTCTCGTCTAGGTAAGTGTATGCCGGCTCCGGCATCCCTTCGTTGGAATGCTCGCGACGAATCATTTGTCCCTCGTGGGCCAATTTTGAAGCCACATACTCCTGCATAGGGACACCACCGTTGGCGAAAGCTGCCTGTAGGGTCTCATTTGTGGCCAACGAACTGAGCACAGTCTGACGCATGAACGTTATCATGCACTCCGGGCGTTTGGCAAAAGTCGCTGACAGAAATACGCATTGAGTCTGCTCGTTGGCTACAAGTATGGAGTTGATGCTCTGAGTGATGACAGAAATGTTGCCGCCAGTGACACTGCTGCTTTTGTGGGCCTCGTCGAAGATGAAGAGCACCCTATGTTTCTCGCAAACCGACGTCAGGAAATCCAATCGAGTCATATCCTTCTTGGCGTCCTTTAGCTGCGAGTAGGTCAGCATCATATACTCAAAGCGCCCGTCGGGAATGTCACCGGCGCGGTACATCAACTCCAGTTCCTTCTTCTTCGGAGATTTGTACACCTCCTCATAGCGCTGCTGATACTCCACAGCCTCTGCCTCGCCGTCATCTTCATCGTCTTGGTTCGGCGACCAAATCTCGTCGTCATCAGGTTCAGGATCATCTTCTATAATTTTGTCAAAATCGACCACCGACACCTTTTGATTGAGAATCAGTGGACGCGCATCTTTGATACCGAGAGCCTTGCAGTCGCGGTACATGTCGCTGAAAAGCGTATAGCGGTCAGTGAGGAATATGGGAAAATACCCGGCAAGCATACCGTAGCGAACCATCGCTGCAGCCTGACGGCCCTTGCCGATACCGGTTTGGTCACCGATGATCACCGACTGGCTCCGCGCCTCGATGTTATATAAGGCGAGTGCAACCCCCTCGACCTGCTCCGCGGCCAAAGCCACAGCAAGTTCTTCGGTTGACAGCTGAAGACGATTGGCAACAAAACCTTCGATGTCGTTGCCAAGAGCCTCGCGAAGCTTAGTCAGTGCGTGAGAGGTCTCATCCGACAGCTGTGCCGGAATGGTTGAGCCGAGTGATTTAATTGTGTTTTGTGTATTTTCGTTCATTTCAACCTTTTATGATGTCTTCTTCGTCGGGGTAGGAACCATCGAAGATGTTGACAAGGGTGCTGGCGCACAGTTCCTTGCACTCTGCTACAGAACTTATTGCCAAATGGCCGTCGTTGCCCATGATTACGTAGTATTCCTCATAATCAGTAAAATCGAGCTGGATGTAAAGCGAGATAATGTCTTCCCCTTCGTTTACCTCCACGCCCCATAGTTCCATTTTTTCACGCCAGTCGTGGAGAAAATCGTCGAACGAGGTGTAGTCCTTGACTATCTCGGTAAAATGAGCGTGGCGCTTGCGCATACTCGTTGATTGCTGTTCCTTCATTGCAGTGTAAAAATCGCGGAATCGGTCTCGATAGATGCGTGCCCGTTCTTTTCTTAATTGAGATCTATCCATATAAAAATTAATTTTTTAGTCCCACCAGGTGTGGAGGGCGTGGGTGCGGATGTTATTGTATAGGCGCAAGGCTTTGTGCCAGTAAATCTTGCGGCCGTAGTGGGCTTTGTCGGCAGTTTCCTCCGGTGAGTTGAAGTGGTCGAAATGCCATTTGCTCAGAGGGTGGCGGATGTTGCGTGGGTTAACGGCTATTGCCTTGCAGTCGGGAATCTGATAGTCATCGATGAGCCAAGGCAGCAATTTTATGCAGAGACGCAGCCAGCGGCCACCGGGATAGTTGCCCTCGGCATCAGCGGTGACGGTGTGTGAAAGGTAGGCGTCCATGCAGCGGAGCTTGTGAAGTTCGAGGCCGAGGAGATAGGAGCCACTATATTGCGGTACTTCGAGGGCATAATCGGCCATCTCCTTCACCATCGGGTCGAGAACCTCTTTTTCCCAAACGCGGTATTTTTTCTTGTGGTAGTAAAACGAACGATAGTAGGAGGTGTATTCTGCCAATTCCTCATCTGTAGTTTTCTCGGGATAGCCGCAGTTGTAAGGCAATGCACATGCCAGGGCGAGTTCAAATTCTTCGTCAGATTTGAATTGTTCGTAATCGTATGTGCCGAAGGCGCTCATACCTTTGCTGCGATAGTTTAGCCGCTCCCGCTCAGATAGGTGCGAGATGTCGGCCAGAGGGCCATAGTGACTTTCGCCGCCGACGGTCATCAGTTTGGGATTAGGATCGCTCATTGTCGATATGGGAGATTATATTGTTCGCTATTAAATTCACATTGGAACACGAGCCATATTCCACGTCAAGCCATTGGTTGACAAGGACATCACGGTCGGGAGACTCCGCGAGACCCAAAGCCTTGAGTGCAGCGCTCAGATAACCTTTGACGCTTGTGCGAATCATCTGAGCCTGCGCGAGAGTGTAGCGAAATCTTTCACCTGACTGACTGATCTTCTCAATTTCGGCATCTTCGTCAGCATCGTATACCTCGCCTTGAGCAAAGAGCTTCAGCCCCTTGCAGATGTCGAAAGTCCGCTGGGTGCGGTACCCGGTGAGTCCCACGGTTACATCGTTCACCGCGCGAGGGTCTGCCTGCAGGAATATTTCTCTTCGTGTCATAACCTTATTATTTGCTTCTTCGCAAAGTTACGCCTATGGGTGTAGCAAAAGGCGATACACCCTGTCTCAAAATTCCATTTTGCCATATTTGATAGGGTAAAGTATATGGCAAAATTAGGAAGCGCGACTGCCAAAAACTGTCGTCGCGCCAGGAAGTTTACAAAGATTTTAGTGAATCAGCATTTTTTGACAAACTGCTGTTGGTCGAAGTCGTAGTGCTCGCCTGACTGGTTGGTGATGCTTTGGGCTTTAAAGGTGACTTCTGACCAAAAGTCGTTGAGGCGCAGGAGGTCAGGGATGGAATAATATTTATGGATTGTTAGGTCGTGTACGGCATAGCAGATGATGATGTCATCGAATTCCGGATACCCCATAAATGGCGGCTCATTCCAACTTTCGCCGTCATCGAGAGGCCCGCGGTGTTCGTTGGCGGAGACTATGCTGTTTAAGGTTGAATCATTGTAAACCTCGTAGAGCGTCTTTATCATCAGCGGGAAATTGGAACCATACTCGGCGTCATCGGGAAGCTTACAAACAGAGTCTTCGTCGTTAAACACGAATTTAAGCGTCCCCTCCAGCTCATAATCATCATCAAATTCCGGAGAGTCGAGGAGCATGGGTTTCTTGGCAGCCATACGCTTCACTCTCTCGTTCAGAACTGCTGAGAGTCGATAAAGCTCGTCATTGACCTTACGCAACTGAGCAATGTTGGCCTCGGTTGGCCTGAACATGCTGTTGAGAATGGCACACCGCTCCGAGAGCAGGCGTTTCACCTTCTCCTTGTCGCTCTTGTCGAGGTCGCTGAAAGGAAAACATTCAAGGTCTTCCCCCACAATCTCGACTATTTGCGCCTCAATCGCGTTAAGCTCGTGCCGACTCTTTTCAGAGCTCTCCATCAAGATAATCCTGGTAATCTTCTTCGTTGGGAAACATCATATTGGCGATGTCATGGTTTAATTGTCTCTGCTTAGACTCATTGCAATTACGAGTTTGCCCAGCAGGATACCCATAGGCAGCTTTGCACGCCTTCATTTCGGCGGTATATTCGTCAACGCCCTGGGCGAGAATTTCACGTTTTATCCTAACAAATTCCTCATCTTCAGGGGTCAGAGGTTCATTTACCGGCGGCAACTTGAGTCTTTTTCTCCAATTGCTTTTACACAGGGAGCTCATGTTTCCTTCCGCATCAACGAGCAATGCGAAATACAATTCGCGCTGCCACACTGCATTATACCGCTTCATAAAATCTGACACCTCGGTGTAGAAATAGCCGTTGACAAAAATTTCCTCTATTGAGTCGGCAAACCTCCAGGCATCCCCGGCCGACGCTCCGTTTTTTAGAGCCGCCTCGTATGCCTTATAAAAGGACTTGTCATGGTCTCCATCGACAAGGTTAATGGCATGACGATAGAGCTCGTCTGTATCGGTAACCGTATTACGTAAACGGTCGTATTGACTTACCACGCCTGATGCAAATTCGGCTATCTTATCAACACTATCATACTCAAGGCAGTAATCAAGAAAAGCCTTTCTGAAAATAGGGTTGTTCCCCATTGGTAATGAATCAATAAATATTCCCAATTCTCTTCGAGCCTCCTCCTTATCCTGGTTGTAAAGAATGTAGTGCGTACGCATTGTATGGTCTCCTGACTCATACGCAACTTGATCTGCATAGATTGATGACCAGGAGTGGCCATGACCCGTCACTCTTTGTGACAGGTAAGTTTTCAGTTTACCATCGCTTATTGTAAAGAGCCATGCATATTCTCTGACAGTGTCTACCGTCCAGCCGTCATTTGCTCTTAAATCAGCTATAAGTTCTTCAATGGTTATGTCGATGCAGTAAGAGCCATATTCTTGAGCGATATCTCGTTGCGCCTCTTCATATGATTCTATAACATAGAGCCACACCATATCATCGAACCCGGCTTCTTCAAATTTATTTCGGAGTTCGTCTTCTGAATAAGGGCGTAAAAATTCTTCTTTTGTCATATTCGATGGGGTTAAAGGATTTTCAACGCGATGGCGGCGCAGGCTTCGGCATCGGCGAGGGCGTGATGATGGGCGCGGAGGTCGTAGCCGCAGGCGGCCGCGACGATGTGGAGCTGATGGCTGGGCAGATCAAGGGTGCGCCGGGAGGCAGCAAGGGTGCAGTGGAATTCATACTCAGGGTACTCCATGCCATATTCCTGGAAAACCGAGCGAAGGCAATTTTCATCAAAAGGTTTATTGTGAGCCACAAGCGGAAGCCCTTCAATCTTGGGGGCAATCTGTGCCCACACCTCCGGAAATGTGGGAGCAGAGTCGGTGTCCTCCTGCGTAAGGCCGTGAATCTCTGTTGTCCAGTAAGAATAATAGTTGGGAGTCGGTTTTATGAGACTGTAAAATGAGTCTACAATTTCCCCGTCTCTGACTATGACGATGCCAACACTGCAGACGCTGCATCGGCGCCCGTTGGCTGTTTCAAAATCTATAGCTGCAAAGTTCTGCATCTTCAATCTTTGTTATATACGTAATACAAATCGTTGACCCACTCTTTCATAAGGTCGACAACCTCCTTGGGTGAGATAATCTCGACGAGAGAGCCGTTTTTCAGCATTTCGAAGAAGAATTCATCGGTGGGCACCAATGTCACCTCAAAATCGGCATAGCTCCCTTCGTCGGCAATAAGTCGCTGACTATGGTGCATCGGCAGCGTCATGAAATAATATTTCTGACGTTCCTGCACCCGAAAGACTATTTTATAAGGCTCCTCTCCCTCAACGTGGCTTACGCCGTAGGTGTTTGCAAAATACTCCTCGGGAACAAAATCCTCAGGCATTTCAAACTTCTCGTCAAGAATCACAGCCTCCTCGATGCGATCGAGACAAAATGTACGTATGCCCCAACCTTTGTAGTATCGCCTGGCTACCATATACCATCGATTCTGGAATAGTTTGATGAAAAGAGGCTGCACCGGGAACGTGCTGCTGTAGATCTTGCCGAAACCGCGGAACGTAATCTGCACTTGCCGATTGCTCTTCATAGCCGTAATTATCGTGGTTAGAAACTCGTTGGCAGTAGGCACGTTTTCCAGCATTATACGATCCTTAATATCAAGACACCCCATGAGAGTAGTGCCCATAGAAACTGATTCCATCAGCCATTTGTTCATCCGGTCATCATTGATGTCTTCGGGATTGGCGATGAAATAGCGGTAGGGCGGTCGCTCCTCATGACTAATGTCAATTTTGAATTGCTCGCAGATAGCGTCTATCCATCGGTAGAAAGTGCCGCGAAGGATAGGTGGATTGCCCTCACGCTCCCATCGGTCAGACAATTCACGTAGCGAAATGCCGTCGCGTGAATGGTATATTTGTTTGATAATCCAAACGTATTTTTGCGTCTGTGTCATGGCGATTTGTTTATTCGACGGCAAAGGTAATCAAAAAGGTGTTACATTTATTGGTACACCTCAAAAAAAGATTCTTTTTTCCCCTTTATTTTAGGGTGTAATAAGTTTTGCAACACCACCCACAGTACCTTTGCGGTTGAAAAATCTAAACTCTATGGCAGCAAATCAGTTGAAGCAAAGCTTGTGGTTCATGAGGGAGATCCTCCAAAGTTCCCCTTATGGCATAACCCGCGAGGAACTCTGTTCCAAGTGGGCAGTCTCGTCTATGAACGATTATCCCGGCGAGGAAATCTCTGAGCGCACCTTCCATCGCATTCGCCGTTTGCTCGAAGATGCCTTCCAAGTTAAAATCGAGTGTTCTAAGGATGGGAACAAGAGGTATCGTCTATCGGCCGAAGATCTTACGCCCGGGAGACCAAGCCTGCTTGATTTAGTGCTGATGCGCACGGATGTTAAAGACGCGGATAAATCCTTAACCTTAAATGAGGTTGCATTGCTGTTGACAACCGGCCGTGAGCTGTCTACTGACGACAAAGACGCACTTAGTAACCTTGCTTTGCAACTCCGTAGAATCCCATTCGACTACGGAACACGTCTTATTGCCGACGTCGAGTCAGGAGCCATCAACGGCGCAAGATATGCCGAATGGGATATGGACTATAAATATTATGTGTCGATATGGGATGAAGACACTTTTCAACGCACCCGCCAATGGCTTTCTGTTGGCATCTGCCCCGAAGGCATCTTCTTTTACATAGTCAGCGATGAGCAGGACTATGAACTCCGTGAGGGCCGAGCTGCCAAGGTTGGCGCTGATGAAGGTGTCCGTTATCGCCGAGGATTCTGGTGGCATGAGATGAGGGATAAATCGCTGTTCACAATGCCGGCATCTATTGTTCCTGATTATGATGAAATAGTAAAGCGCTGCAAACTAATTCTAAGCAGAATAAACAATGTCAAAGCATAAACTATGGACTACGTAACAGCATATATACATCCGCTGAAGTGGACTCAGGGAAACGTCTATGGGATGTCGTTTATCCTGGAAGGCGACAACCCGTCGATGCGCATTGACTGGGGTGACGGCAAGAGCAACTCCTTCACAGGCAAAAACGTTTCTGCAAATCATATCTATCCCAAGCATTCCACTCAAACATATATGGTGACCGCCACGGCGACATCCGGAAGAATCATCCATGCCTGTCCTTGCGGCGGCGATTGCTATTACGAGTCGGTAGACCTTACACACGCACCGCTCTTGACGTCGGCCTGTATCGAGAGTTTCGTCGAGGTGAAACTCAACAACCCTCTCATTGAGGTGTTGGCGATGCGCATATTGCTGGGCACGGAATATGACCTGTCGAGCTGCGTGAATCTACGGAAACTAACCTTTGATTGCGAAAGCGACTTCCGGCGATTGGACCTCTCGATGTGTCATAAACTTGAATGGCTTGAAAGCTGGGGCTTTCTGTCTGACAAATTCACGCAGATTGCCATTCCCAACGACGCCCCGCTGCGCTATGCCGATATAAAAGGTCATCACTTCACCCCGCAATGCCTCGGCGCCCTTCGCCGCATAGTAGAGCGCAACGGAGGCACAATAATCGAAGAAATGGAACATGACACGGAATAAATCTTCACCACTGACAGATTTTGGCAGTCGCGCCGCCTAACTTCGCAAACAAAAACTCTTAAAATCAACAGATATGTACTCTTTTCATTGGACAGTAAAATGCGTAAAACAAGCGGGTAAGATTCCTGCCGGAGCCTGGGTGGAAATCATTAAGACTACCACGAGCTCCAAGCCCACTCCCCTCGAAATATTCCGTGCTTTCGAGCAAAAATACGGCGTCAAGGTGCCGAACGTTTCAACCGACCAATATTTCACCTGTATCAAAGGATAACCCAATAAAAACCTCTACAACTATGACAATCTGGAAAGTATCTGCAAAAAAGAAATTCAACAATGGCTCTGTATCTTTTGAGCCCGGCATGAGCGTTGAAATCTCTGCCAACACCACCTCATCGTCCTTCTGGACGCAGTCGCAATATCGTAAGGCTATCGCCGAACGATTCGTTTCACAGTATGGTCTCAGCTGCCCCACTTCCAAATTCGAGCAGCAAGTCAACAACGTGAATTTCTCCTACACATTAGTTTCCAAGTGACCAATCAATCCAGGGGGCAAGAAAAATTAAGCCACCCGAAAGAATCAAAAACAGATATGAACGACGTAATGATAATAGGCGTAGGAGGTGCAGGCTGCAATATGGCCGAGGCCTTCATGCGCAAGGCAAAAACATCTGAACTGAAAAATGCACGTTATGTCTTTGCCAGTATGGATCCAGAGGCACTGGATAAGCTGCAAATCGACGCAAACAAGACATGCATTCACTAGTGTCTCTTAAAATTAGTTAATTCTGATTTTTATTATCTGATTACGCGATTTTTAGGTCTTGAACCCCCTGT
>ENA-ORLW01001718-ORLW01001718.1-human-gut-metagenome-genome-assembly--contig:-NODE-1718-length-22632-cov-19.897318_pt1 | contig 22632 bp, 15 predicted proteins | sample MGYA00243017_ERZ508829 | MGnify/ENA primary metagenome ERZ508829 (study PRJEB26277, sample SAMN04329776) | human gut metagenome | biome: human-associated habitat | host: Homo sapiens | place: USA...
CCTCCAGAAGGAGAGAGGGGGCTTTTCGTCGATACAGATTCCACCTCAAATTTTGCACTTCGATTTGGAATCTGCAGTGCGCGTCGGGCGGCCTGTGGCGTTGGGCGGTTATGCCTTATTCAACGGCAACCTTCACTACGGTTTGAGCCGCTTTGACGATATAGACGCCGGGGGCGACTCCGATAGAGGTCTCCTCGTCGGCGATGGCGTCGAAAATGGTCATGCCATTGACGGCCGACACCGTCACTTGGCGGCCGGCGGCGCGGCGGATCACGATGGTGCGGTCGACAACTTCTATGGCAGGCGCCGAGGCAATGTCGTCGATGCCGGAATTGTCGTTAAGGTCGACCGACACGCTGTTCGAGGGTGCCGACATGCCCTTGTTGTAGCGCACAATGGCGTTGTAGGTGTGCACCGCAGGGGTAGCCGTAGCGTCGACATACTCGTTTGCGGCCACAATGGTCTCATTTATCTTGAGGCCGTCGCGGTAGATGTCGCACCCGAGTACTTCGAGCCCGGCAGTGCCGTCGACGCCTTCGTAGGTGATGTCGTCTATCATCAGCATGAAGCCGCCCACGGCGCAGCTGTTTATTGCGAAATGGGTCGTTCCTTCAGGCAGTTCCAGCTCATAGAGAGTCCATCCGCCGGGCACCTGGTCGACAACAAGCAGAGGCGTCGAAGCCTTCATCTGCTCGATGTCGGTGCTTGCGCCGGCGTAAACAGCCAGTGCTTCGGGATATGAGGCATAGAAGCTCTTTGCATAGAACGAAATGGTCTGCGCATTGCCGCTCAGTTGAGGCGATACGGCCCAGTCGTCGACCTTACCGTCGTCGTAGCGGTACATGCTTGCCAAATATTTGCTGCCCGAGTGAGCAACGAGCATCTCGTTGACGAGAACATCGGTGTCCCACACGAAGAACGAGCCGGTGGAGGCACCGGCGGTGATGCCGGGTATGGTAACGCCGCTTATGCCGCCCTGCAGGGCGCCGTCGGCGTCGACGAAGGTCCATCCGTCGATTTCTTGTGCCCACGAGGAATAGCCCTCGAAGGTTTCAGTAAGCGTGCGGACAGCCGGCTCGGCAATGGCGGGAAGCGTCCACTCAAGTTTTGCGGCATTGCTCTGGGTCTTTTCGCCGGTGAGATTCTCTATTGCCGGAAGAGTGCTTGCCACAGGGGCCACTTCAGCCGCTCCGGTTTCATCGTTGGCGGCGCTTTCGTCGCCGGCGAGTTCAACCTTGGCAGTGTATACCACCGAGGCAGCCGCCAGCGGGCTCATTGTGCAGTCGAAAGAAACCGGCACGGAAGTTCCGGCCGCAAGAGCTTCTATCGTTTTGGAAGCGGCGGCTTCGCCGTCGGCGTAAAGAGTAACGGAGGCAGCGGCGACGTCCTGAGTGCCCACGTTGGCAATGGTCACATCCACTATGAAGTCGCTGCCGGCCAAGGCCTGCGAAGGAGCTTCGATGGCTGTGGCAGCCAAGTCGCAAGCCTTGAGGTCGCCGACCACGATATTGTCGACAAATGTGTAGACATAGGTTTTGGTCTCGGCTTCAATGCGAATCATAACCGTCTTGCCGGCAAAAGCGCTCAGGTCGGCCGAAACATAGCCCCAACGGCCGCCGTCGGCAACGGTGCCGACGGTCTTGGTCGACAGGAGCGTCCATTCGGTCGCCTCCGGCTCGCGGGCATATATGCCGACCTCATTTTCATTGGGCGTGTTGTCGGCCATAAGGTTGTAGGTGTAGTAACCGACACCGGGGTTCTGCATTTCGGCCAGATTTATCTTGCCCGAAATCATCGAGGCTTTGCTGCCAACATTAATGCCCTTCATGCCGATGAAGCCATTGTCGGAATCCTGCGATTTGACTCCTCCGATGATTCTGTCGTTATAGACACCCCATTCGCCGTTGGAGGCGTAGCCGGTAGCCCAGGAGTATCCTCCGGCCGTACCATCGGCAAAGGAGCATGTCAGGCCCGCGTAGGGGGTGCCCACGGGGATGACGGGAGTGGGAGTGCCGTTGCCAAGCATTCCTTCGTAGTTCGCGAACACTGCAAACTGAACGAAGGCCTGAGCGCCCTCGGCCACAGCGCGGCCTTCGGCTTCGGTGCCGGCGATGTCGGTAATCATCGGCATCCAGCCTTCCGAGCTCTGGTAGGCGATGATATAGGTCACGCCACCGTTGACATAGGTCTGTCCTTCGACGTCTTCGGTGACCGGCGCCCAGGTTATCTTCACAATGCCCTCGGAGGTCTCCACCATATTCACGCCCGTGGGAGGCACAGGTTTCTGATAGCCTACATAGGCCGACACCGTGGCGGGAGCGCCCGCGCTTTCGGTATTGTATGCGGTGACGGTCCAGGTGTACTGTCCCGAACGGGGTATTTCATCGACCACCGTCTGAGCTGAACCGGGTGCTACATTTTCAAGGACCTTCACAAGCTCATCATTGCGCTTGATTTCTATTTTGGCGATTTCGCTGAGGGGGATTTCGGTGAAGGTCGCCGAGGGAGCGGTGAACTCGAGCTGTGCTTTGAGGGGCTCACCCTGCACGGGGGCAAGGGCCGAAACGGTCAGGTTTTCCACCGCGGCCGGTCCGTTGACCGCAGAACCTTCGGAGAGCACAACGTCGTCGACAAAGAGATAATACTTGTCTTTGTCGGAGATGGCATGGAATCCGATGTAGTAAACGCCGGTTTCTTCGGGGGTTATGAATTGAACAAATTCATGGAGGTCGGAAGCTCCGTTGCCGTCGATTTCCGTAGGGGGCACAACCTCGTTTGTGAGAGCGGCCGGATTGGGGGCTGCTCCATATTTAACCTCGAGGCGCTCCACATTGCTGCGGTTCTGATTGTTGGCGTTGAAGGTGAGTCGGTAGGCTTTTCCGCCCTCAAGACGCATAGGGGGCATCAGGGCCCAGTCGTCGGCATCGTAATTGGTGCTGTAGGCGTACCGCAGTTTGCCGCCGGTAGATTCCCAAGTGCGGTTGTCGCCGTTGACATTGAGTATGGTCCAGTCATTGATGGCCTGGCCGTAGGCGCTGAAGTCGTTTGAGTATGGCGGTTCCGTCGAACCCAGCACTATCCCGGACGTTTTGCCGGCCACCGAAGTGATTTCGGCGCTATGAGCCGTAACTTCATAGTAGTACTTGGTAAGCTCGGCGGGCATAGCGATGGCCTCGGTAAAGGAGCACTCCCTTATTTCCCGGCCAACCTTCTCTTCGCCGGGATAGCGGACCACATCGTATACCACATTTTCAGGGTCGATATATCCGCCGTCGGTGGTGGAAGCCACCGGCTGCCATGTCACGGTAAAGTTTCCGCCGGCATATTCAAGCATCGGCGCCGGAGCGGCCGGTATGCCGTAGCCGACAAACAGGCTGACATTCACCTTGGGGCTCGGACCATTTTCGTTGGAGACCACAACAGCCACAACAGTGGTGCCGCTTGCCGAAGCCGTCACCTCGGCATCCACATGCTGGCCGTAGGCAGCGGTGCCGGTCTTCACCTCGGCATTGTTGAGGGTGATTGTGTAGTTTACGCTTCCGGTGGCCGGCGTGCCGTCGAAAAGTGTTGCGGGGCAGTCGAACGACACCGTTCCCGTGAGGCTGCCGTTGGGAAATTCAGCCGCCAGATTCTCTGCCGCGGCCGGAGCGTTTGCTTCAGCCTCAGGCACCACAACGTACATAAAGGCTATTTCGTCGTTTTGCTCAAACTGGAAAAGGTCGGTGGCCACACCGGTGGCAAGGTCAACTTCGCAGAGAACGCCCGTCTCGCTGGCATCGCAGACATTCCAGAACATGCGGCCGGTAGTGGGGTCTATGCACGCCGACGAGCGGTAGAGCGGGTCCTTGCCCGTGTCGCCTATCATTGTGACCTCACCATTGGTCTTGTCGACCGTGGCCAAATAGGTGAATTGGTCGGTAATCTGGCCCGACTCGTTTCCTAAAAATTCATAGAATATTGCGTAAAGCTGACCGTTGGCGTCGCAGGCAAGGGCGTTGCAGCCGTCGCCGGCGCCTTCGAGATCGGCGATGCGGCTCACACTAATTCCATATTCGTCGAATGTCAGTGTGCCCAGCGAAAGTCCGGTCTCATAATCGTCGTAGCAAATCACATAGACTGTTCCCGACACCGGATCTTCAGCGGCGGCGAAGAAACTGTTGTAGCGCGACGAGCCGAACGAAGATGTTTCCTCTCCGGAGGCTATATCGTATGCGCTGACGTAGTAGCTCTCGTATGGACCCATCTTGCGGGTGTACTGGTTGTAGAGCAGATTGTCGTGGACCACAGAACCTTCCTTGCCGCCGGTGGCGTAGAAGAGGTTTTCTGTCTTACCTTCGATTATTTTCGAATAGCCCACTGTTGAGGCATCGTTGTAGATCACCATGCCGTAGAGCATGGGAAGTTCGGTCGACGATGCTTCGCGGCGGGGAGCGTTGACATCGGCCAGCGACGTGGCCGAAGTGAGCTCCTTCATAAAAGGAGCCGCAATGCCGTTGTCGCCTCGCGCAGGAAGCATCTTGATTCGGCTTGTCTGTGTTGGCTCTCCGGGCACCGCCCGGGCAAGAGCTTCCGAAGGCACGGCGCTCAACCGTTCCATCTGTGGATATGCGACCGCAGCGGCGAAACTGCCAAGCGTCAGCGTTGCAGCCACAATTCCCGATAGCAGTTTTCTCATAATGATTATGGTTGGTTTCATTGTTAATCAGCCGGGGCGAAACCTTTTTACGCGGCTGATGGTGAAAATATTGAGGATAGGATTTCTGCTATGGTCAAAAAACGAACGACGTTTGCACGACGCCGCAAATATACAAATATTTTTTATTTATCAGCCGCAACGCACATTTTTTTTCGTCTTTTTGCCTCAATTTCGCAAAAAGAGTTCAATTTATTACTTTTTGCGCGCCTTTGCTTAGACTTGGTCGGAGGGGGTATGAGCGGCCGAAACGCAGTGTAAGTGATATTTTCTGGTAGAACATGAAGCTGCCGGGGGTGAAGCGGAAGTCGAGGGCGGTGCGCAGGTCGAGAAAGCTGCGGCGCACTATGCCGTAGCTGAGTTCGGCGCGGTCGTAGAAGCTGGCGGCGTAGTAAGGCTCGCCCTGGTAGAGCAGTGAGCCGAAGATGCCGTAGCTCGGCAGGAGGCGTCCGCCGGCGTAGAGCATGTTCTTGAGGCGGAAACCGCGCCATCCGGCTGTAATTTCCAGCCATGCGCCGGCCGGGGTGCGCCAGCCGCCCGCCTCGCGGTTGCGCTCTATGGTGATGGCCATGCCGGCGCGAAGGCGCAGGCTGTCGAGCGGAGCGACAAGGGGCGTGAGGTCGGCGCCGACGTAGGGCGCGGCCAGGAAGTTGTCGACGATATGCATATTCTCCGGAGCATGCTTTGTCAGAGCCAGATGGTTCATTGTGAGATATGCTCCGGCCATCCAGGGTCGCTGAGGATGCTGCCAGCGGCCGTGGGCCACTATGGAGAAGGATTCGCGCTTGGTTTCGGTCTGCTTTTGGCGCCAGTCGAGGTAGATTTCGGCAAAGGACCGTCCGCCGCGCCACTGCAGGAGAGCCCCGCGTATATCGGGCTGAAAATAGGCCGTGGAGTCGCCCCACATAAAGGACGGCAACTCTTCGAAGAGCTGGCTGCGGGGAAATATACCCAGCGAGCCGCTCCAACGCTGCGAGTCGTGGCGGTAGTAGAGCACGGGGCGAACGCGGCGACCGGACCAGTCGTAGGCGATGGGCTGAATCCACTCTATGCCGCCGGCGAAGGTGTCGCCCGCACCGAGGCGCACGCCGACGGTGGGCCGCAGACGCGTGAAGAATATGGTTTCGGGGTCGGTGTGGGTGCGGTCGCCCTCGCGGTTGTCGAAAACGGTCTCGAAGTCAATGTCCCACACAAAGGCCGTCTGGGCTGCCGCGCCCAGCCAGAGACCCGCCAGGATTGCTATGAGGAAGGCTCGCAGTTTCATCGGGATGAGGTTTCTTCGGGGCGTTCGCGGTTGGCAAGAATAACCATTGCGTATGATAAAGCCAAAAGCTGGGCGCCGATAAAGCGCGTCGGCGAGGAAAAACCGCCCACGCCCATCACCAGCACGAACACCAAGGTGGCCAAGTAGATGTAGTTATACCTCAACCGGCAGATTGTCAGCCACACACCGAAAAGAAAGACATTCATCACAATCAGGCCTGCCCATCCGGCTTGAACGAAGATTTCCAACGGTATTACCTCAATACCGGTCGAGACCTCCGTACTTTTGGTAACGTCGGTATAGTATTCGTTGTCGACAATAAAACGAGTGCTTTTGGTGAACTGCGGATGAAGAAAACCCAATCCTATCCATTCCTTATGGTAGAGTTCTACCAGCTCGAGCTTGGGAATGGCCTGGGCCATACGTCCGGAACCGAATTCGGCTATATCCTCATCGTCGACCGCATTGGCAAGATCAACAAACTGGTCGATGGTACTCTTTATTCGCAGTGTCGACGTTGTGTAATTGTATTCGTCGGTCGTTGTGGGCAGCAGGCAGTCGATGCCGAACAGGAGCAACCCGCAGACTACAGCCACTCCGGCGATTTTTGCAAGTCGGCGTAAAGAGCCCTGAAAGAGGAGCAGGGTCACCGTGAGGGCGGTAAGGTAGGTGAAGGTGAAGGTTGTCAATGCCGATACCACCACCAAGAGCCAAACCCACTTCGGAAGGCGGAACATCCGCATTGCCGGCACCATAACGATTGGGATAAAAAGCAACCCATGAGGGTAGATTCGGGTCGGCGACAGCGAGAAAGGATTGAAATAGACCGTAGAGATGGTCACACCTCCGCCCCACGAGCATACCGGCATGAAGAAATAGCCTTTGAGAATCAGGCTGTCGAGGATGTAGAAGACGCAGACTATTATCAGAAACACCATCAGCCTGCGCACCATTTCTTTTATTTGGAACGGATGGTTCGCAAACGTACCTAAGAACACAAAGACAATGATGAACGAGAAGTAGCCGCGCATCACGATGAACTGCGTGCTCATACTCTCCCACGACTGAGTGGCTATCCAGAACAATGCCACTACATAAAGCAGGTATAAAACCAGCATGCGCCGCACAGGCACCGGCTTGCGCAGAAGTACCGCGAAGGCCAGCGACGCAAGGATGCCCAAGTCGTAGAATTTCACCGGGAACACATCCTGCGGCATCTGCCCATAGCCGCCCATCAGGAAGAACAGCATGATGGCGAAGTCATAGCGGTTCTCGCGGAAGGCCTTGAGCATAACGGCAAGGCACACCAGTATGGCCGGGTAAATGTGCAGGCCCGTCAGGCTCAGGCACACCATAAAGATGGCGGGCCACAGAAAATCGGACTTTGCCAGCTTCAGGTCAGCCTTTTCCGTGGTGGCGGACTTGGGGCGTTCGCCGAATGCGGAAGGTATGTAGAGAACGGAATGGCTCACTTACCTTTGGCCTTGTAGCCGTAGCTCTTCTTGGCGGCGGTGCCGTTGATGACCAGACTGATCTTCTTGAGACGTCGCTGCTCGTAGATGTCGTTGATAAGCTCGAGGTCGCTCAGGGAGGTATAGTTGGCGCGGCATACGTAGATTGCGGCGTCGGCGATGCGGTCCAGGGTGAAGGTGTCGCTCACCAGGCCGATGGGCGCCGTGTCGACGATGATGTAGTCGTAGTTGTCGCGCAGGGTGGCGAAGAGTTCGTCGACCCGCTTGGAGATAAGCATCTCGGCGGGGTTGGGAGGCACGGGGCCGGCGCAGATCACGTCCAGCCCGGGAGCATCCTGCAGCGGGGTGATGATGTCCTTGAGCTGTATGTCGTGCGAGGCCAGATACTGGGTGAGGCCGAAGCGCGGCGACAGGTGGAGGTAGTTGGCCAACTGCGGGTTGCGGATATCCATACCTACCAGGAGCACCTTCTTGCCCAGAAGGGCCAGCGAGGCCGACAGATTGATGGAGATATAGCTCTTGCCCTCGCCGGAGGAGGTCGAGGTCATCAGCACTACCTTGTCGCGCGGGTCGGTGAGCACGAAGAGCAGGTTCGAGCGCATCAGGCGGAATAGCTCGGCCGACGACGACGTGTCGTCTGCAGTGACCACGAGATTGCGGCCGGTCTTGTCGATGCACATTTCGCCGAGAATGGGCACGTCGGTCATGCGTTCAACATCCGAGCGGGTTTCGAAGCGGTTGTAGATAAGCTTGCGTATCCACAGCCAGAAGGGGGGTATGCACAGGCCCAGAAAGAAAGCCAATGCAAGAATCATTTTCTTGCCAAGTCCAAGAGGCTCGCTCTCGGTGTAGGCCTCGTCGATAATCTGACCCTTGGGGGTGGCGTTGGCAAGAAGCATGGCGTTTTCTTCGCTGCGCTTGAGCAGGAAGAAGTAGAGCTGGCTCTTGACGCTCTGCTGGCGGCGAAGGTCCATGAACTCGCGTTCCTGCTGCGGAATGGTGCCCAAGACGGCATATGCGGCGGTCATTTCGTTCTGCACCTCGCGCACTGCCACATCGGCCGACTCCTTGGCGCGCCGCATCGTCTCGGCAAGGTTCCGACGGGTAAGGTCTATGCGCGCCTCCAGGTTTTGGACGGTGCGGTTGTCGGGCGACGCTTCGCGAAGTATATCGTCGCGGCGTATTATCAGGTTGTTGTAGTTGTTGACCGCAGTCTGCACACCTTCGTTGTCGATATTGATCGGCACAAGACTGAATTGATTGGCGGGGTCGGCAAGGAATTCATTGGCCATGTTGAGTATCTCGGCATTTGTCTGCGCTCCCAACAGGGCTTCCTCAAGGCGTCCGCGCTTCTCGGTCTGGTAGACGGCCTCAGCTCCGAGGTCGGTGATGCCGTGATTTTCCTTGTAGTCCTGAATCTGGCCTTCGGCGGTACTGAGGTCGCGGGCGAGTATCTCCAGTCGGCTTTCCAGGAAGTCGGCCGTGAGTTCTCCCTGGCGGTTCTTCTGGTGTATGCCCTGCTGGTTGTACTTTTCGATGATTTCATTGAGAATGGCCATGCCGTATTCCGGCACCGGGGTCTCTATGCTCATCTTGATTACGTTGCTTCGCTTGGAGGCGATTTCGTTGACCACGTTTTGATCGAGCACTTCGGCGGCGGAGTCGTAGCCGCGCACTGAAATAACCGTGGTGAGCTTTTCGCCGGTCGGGTAGTGCTCGGTGGCGGCTATGGTGAAGTCGCCCAGAGGTGTGCTGAGGGTCTTGGGTAGCTCTACTTCGTCGTAAGAGCCGACCTTCTTGCCGCGTATGCGCACCGTGATGTTGGCCTTCATGTCCGGATGCACCTTAACCTTAAAGGAAATGCCGGTGCTGAGAGTGTCCATAATGCCGGGGCCCGGGATAATGTCGACGGGGAAGTCCGGATAGACGAACTCATAGTTCATCAGGCTCTTGCGGACAAAGTGGTCGACGTTGAGCCGGAGCGCCTTGGCGACATCGCGGTAGACGGAGTGGCTGGATATGATGAAAATTTCGTCGTCTACATAGCCGTCGCTACCGAAAAGGTCGCTCAGTGAGCCCATTGCTTCGGCCATTGCGTCTTTCTGCTGCGAAATGAGCACGTTGGCGTGTACGGCGTATTTTTCCGGTGTGCGCTTTATATATATGAACGCGAGGGCGACGCAAACAATCACCGAAATCGCGAATAGGTACCAGTGCGCCTTGTACTGATGAAAGAGAGATTTTACGTCTATGAAGTCGGAATTCTTTTTCTTAGCCATGTCTTGCGGTTTATTTTACCGTCAGTGCGATAACGAGTGATGCGATTACGGAAGCTGCGCTGACTGCAGTCGAGATTACGGAGAGCTTGAAGCCGTTGTTTTGGTTGTACTTGGAGTTCTCCTGACGAACGCGGTTGGGAGCCACGTAGACGTAGTCGTTGGGCTGGAGATAGTAATAGGGCGAGTTGAGAATGTCGCTTTCGTTGAGGTTGAGATGGATATACTCGCGCTCGCCGTTGTTTTCGCGGATGAGAAGCACGTTGGAGCGCTCGCCGTACTCGGTCATATCGCCGGCAGCCGAAAGGGCCTCAAGGATGGTGAACCGATTGCGGGGCACGCGCACTGTCTGCGGTGTCTTTACCTCGCCGGCAACCACAACGGTGAAGTTGGCCATCAGTACCGTTACCTGCGGATTGGCCACATAGCGCGATATTTCTTGGGTTAGCTTCTGCTGCAGCTGCTCCACGGTCATACCGGCCACGTGGATGCGGCCCAGTTCCGGCATGATGATGTCGCCTTGGCTGTCGACGGTGTAGGTCAGCATCTTGGGCTGGCTGGTGGCCTCGAGCACGGGGTGCGTGGCCGGATTGACCTCGGGGAGGTTGAAGTAGGCCGTCAGGGTCGGGTCGGACGACGACACCGAAATCTGAAGCTGGTCATCCTTTTGTATTACAGGCAGATAGGACATAGCCTCCAATGTTCCTGCCGAGGGTAAATCCTGAAAATAGGGCAATATGGTCTTTTTCGACGAGCATCCGGTCGCCATCAGGACGACGGCTAACAGCAGTGGGAGTAGCTTGCGGGTATTCATTGAGCGATTAGTGTCTTTGTAGGTTTTCCGCACGGGCGGACACAGAGGCCGCACGCGTTCGCGCGCGCTCCGTCTTAAAGAACTAACGCCGCATTTTAAACTTTATTATACTTAGCCTCTTTTTTTCGGTCCCGGAGCACCTTCAAGCCCGGTTTTTCGAAAAGTTGGGCTGCCGGTTGTGATATTTTTTTTGCTCCAAAGTGTTATAAAGAGTAACTTTGCACCTTCAAAACGAAGAAACCCAGATGTCAGAAAAACAGCATTACACCGGATTGTCCGAGGCCGAAGTGGCCCAAAGCCGCGCCAAATACGGCTCCAACATCCTCACCCCGCCCGAAAAAGACCCGCTTTGGAAACTTTTTTTGGCAAAATTTTCCGATCCCCTGATTATTATCCTCCTCATTGCCGGCGTGCTCTCGGTGGGAATTTCGTGCTACGAATACTGGGGTCTGGACGAAGACGCCGGTGTTTTCTTCGAACCGGTAGGCATTTTCATCGCCATTCTGCTTGCCACCGGCCTGGCTTTTTTCTTCGAAATGAAGGCCGACAAGGAATTCGCCCTCCTCAACCAGGTCAACGACGACGAGCCGGTTCAGGTGGTCCGCGCAGGAAAAGCCATGCAGGTGCCGCGTAAGGATATCGTCGTGGGCGACATCGTGGTGCTCAACACCGGCGGCGAAGTACCCGCCGACGGCGAGCTGCTCGAGGCCGTTTCGCTAAATATCGACGAGTCCACTCTCACCGGCGAGCCTCTTGCTCATAAGACCACCGACCCGGCGCAATTCGACCCCGACGCCACTTTCCCCTCCAACCACGCCATGCGAGGCACTAAGGTAATGGAAGGCCACGGCGTGATGAAGGTGCTCGCCGTGGGCGACAACACCGAGAACGGCAAGGTTTTCGAGGCCGCTCAAATCGACGACAGCGTCAAAACACCCCTCAATGAGCAGCTCGACGGCCTCGGCAAGCTCATTTCGAAGATTTCGTACTCTCTGGGCATAATAATCGTGGTCGGGCGTCTGATTATGTATTTCGTCAACGTGCCCCACTTCGACCTGCTCCCATTCCTGGGGTATTTGCTGCAGAGTCTGATGATTGCCGTCACGCTCGTGGTGGTGGCCGTGCCGGAGGGCCTGCCGATGGCTGTGACGCTCTCGCTGGCATACTCCATGCGCCGCATGCTCAAAACCAACAACCTGGTCCGCAAGATGCACGCCTGCGAGACCATGGGCGCAACCACGGTGATATGCACCGACAAAACGGGTACCCTCACTCAGAACCAGATGCAGGTGTTCCGCACCAACTTCTACGGCAGCCCTTCCAACGACGTTCTCTACGAGGGCATCGCCGTGAACTCCACCGCACAGCTCGACCTCTCGGGCGATAAGCCGGCCGTGCTCGGCAATCCCACCGAGGGCGCCCTGCTGCTCTGGCTGCGCGAGCGCAGCGTGGACTACTCCTCCCTGCGCGACAACACGATGCGCATCGAGGAACTGCCCTTCACCACCGAGCGAAAATATATGGCCACGGTTGTGCGCTCCGCGGCCGGAAAGACTATTCTCTACGTCAAGGGCGCTCCCGAAATCGTTTTCGCCATGTGCTCCGACACTTCCGGCGTCACAAAACAGGAAGTTGACGCACAACTGCTTGAGTACCAGAACATGGCAATGCGAACTTTGGGCTTCGCTTACCGCGAGATGCAGCCCGGCGAATCGGCTTTCGCCGACGGCCGCCTGGCAGCCCATAACCTCACTTTCCTGGGCATTACAGCCATCTCAGACCCCGTGCGAGCCGATGTGCCCGCTGCCGTGCGCGAAGTGACCGACGCCGGCATTCAGGTCAAGATAGTCACGGGCGATACTCCCGGAACAGCAAAGGAAATCGGACGCCAAATAGGATTGTGGAACGACGGCGCCGACTCTCCCCGCAATATCATCACAGGTGTGGAGTTCGCCGATCTCTCCGACGAGGAGCTCCGCCGACGGGTCGGCGAAATAAAAATCATCGCCCGCGCAAGACCTATGGACAAAAAGCGCCTCGTGGAGGCCCTACAGGCCAATAATGAGGTGGTGGCCGTCACCGGCGACGGCACCAACGACGCACCGGCCCTGAAGGCCGCACACGTCGGCCTCTCCATGGGCGACGGCACTTCCGTGGCCAAGGAAGCTTCCGACATCACAATCGTCGACAACTCCTTCGCCTCCATAGGTCGCGCCGTGATGTGGGGACGCTCCCTCTACCGCAACATTCAGCGCTTCATTCTCTTCCAGATGACGGTCAACGTCGCTGCCTGCCTCATCGTGCTCTGCGGTGCCTTCATGGGCATGCAGTCGCCCCTCACCGTTACCCAAATGCTGTGGGTCAACCTTATTATGGACACCTTCGCTGCCATGGCTCTGGCCTCACTGCCTCCCAGCAGCTCCGTGATGAAGGAGAAGCCCCGCAAGCGCACTGCATTCATAATCAACCACCCGATGTGGAAGGCTATCATCGGCACCGGCGGCATCTTCTTCATCCTCCTGCTTGCCCTGCTCTACTACTTCGAGCACACCGACATTACCTGCCTCACCCAAATCGGGCAGGTGCCAATGGGCGCAAACACCGGCCTGACACCCTACGAGCTGTCGCTCTTCTTCACCATCTTCGTTTTCCTCCAGTTCTGGAACATGTTCAACGCCCGCGCATTCCAGACCGGACGCAGCGCCTTTCACTTCAAGGACTGCGGAGGCTTCGTCTTCATCGCCCTGGCTATTCTGCTCGGTCAGATTGCCATCGTCAGCATCGGAGGCGAATTCTTCAGCGTGGTGCCCCTCAAGTTCATCGACTGGGTGATTATCATCGGCGCCACCTCGCCGGTTCTATGGATTGGCGAAATTCTCCGCCTCTTTAAGAAATAAACCATGAAAAAGACCGACTATAAAGCACAAATCCAAGAGCGGATTGATGCTCTTAAAGAGCTTCTAAACGCCTATTATCCTGAAGCTACGGAAGAGATTGCCGACTTCGACGAGCCTCAGTTCCGGGAGTTAGAACCCATAACGGCCGACGAATGGGCGCTGACTCATCCTCTGAGGCAGATGGCGGCCTCCGACAAATTCTATGCCGCCCTGGCTACCAAGCTGCAGAAAGAATTTGTCCGGATTCCTATTGGCGCACAGGTGCGCGATGAAGCCATACCTCTCGTCGCTATGATGATGGCCGCTTATCTGGAGGATATCGTCAGCGAAACCGGTATCTGGCAAGCTACCCGAAACCTCTACAAAGCCCGATTCGGCGCTACTCTGCCTTTCTACGACATCGACCCCGATAATTACTTCGAGGACGACATCAACATGGAAGACCTCAAGCTGTTGTGCTGGATTGCCTTCAACCGCGCCGGCGCATCCTGCGACATGTCCTATTCACCCATTAGCCCGGGATGGGAGATGTTGGCCGAGGTCGGTTTCGAAATTCTCGTCGACAATTTCGAAAAAGCACCGGTTTGTTCACGCGCTGCCCGAACTCTACTCTCAATTCTGCAAAGTGGCGACTACTACAAGCTGCGCTCGCTGGGTCTGTGGCTGTCGGCCGACTGTCCGCTGACAAACGATCCGGAATTGAGATTTTCCATCATTGACTCTACAGAGTCTTTTCTCCGGGAAAGCGAGGAAAACGAAACTCCCATATCGGCACCTATGGCTGCTTATATCTCGGAATCGTCCGCTGCATGGGCCAAATATATGAGTATGCTCGGATGCCCGGCCTCGAAATATCTGGCCGAAATCGCACGTATTCACAATATGCCCGAAATGGCCGCCAAGCTCGAAACCGTCAAGACTGTTTCTTATTCTGCCTTCCAAATTGTCGACTCCGACAGCAAGTATTTCCACCTTGTCGACCTGGCCGGACAAAAATTCAATGTCTGCCGTTCATCCTTCAAAACGATGCCCGACCTGCACAAAAGGCCCTGGGTATTAACATCTCTGGCTCAGTTCGGCAACGAATACGTCGTTTCCGGAATGGCCGTTTTCACCGACTCCAAACCTTCATACGAAGAAATTACGACTCTTTCGGAATTCCCGGAAGAAAAGTTGGAGGAATTGCGCCGAGTGGTGAAAAAGCATCGCGGGCAGCGTGTTTTCTACCTCAGGTCCGTGGACGAAATCTCTGAGCTGCTCGAAGGCGCCATGACTATTTCCTGCACCGAGGACGGCGCTAATATAGAGCCGCAGAACTTGGTCCTGCTCATCAGCGACACCGTGGCGCCCGTGGTGATTCCCGACAGGGCATCCTGCTTCAAAGACCGCAAGAATCCTTTCTACGACAGCTCGAACAAAGAGCTCAACGGGAAGAAGGCCTGGGAAATTGTAGGCACGTACGCTTTCGCCGACGACGTCATCGACTACATAGTCGAAAAAAAGCTGCTTTCGGACGCCACCATGTATGCCTCCCAGGGCAAACGGGTTGCCAAGCGCATCACTCAGGACAATCTCGCCTTCCTGATGCGTTTCTACCGCTCCTGCTGAACGCAGACCCTATATAAACACAGCGCGCCGCCGCGAGAGATGGTCTTGCGGCGGCGCGGCGTTTGGAGGGGGCGGGTTATTTTTCGATGGCGGCGACGATGGTGTCGACGATGTAGCGCACGTCGTCGTCGGTCACGTATGGCCCGGCGGGCAGGCAGATGCCTACGCGGAAGAGGGCTTCGCTGACGCCGTTGGTGTAGGCCGGGGCCGTGCGGTAGACGGGCTGCCGGTGCATGGGCTTCCACAGCGGGCGGGCCTCGATGTCGGCGGCGTCGAGGGCTATGCGCAGGGCTTCGACGTTGGCGTTGGGCTGGCAGTCGGTGGTGGCCGACGAGGCGGCGTGGGTAACGCCGGCGGCTCCTCCTACGGCGCCCGCGACGACGGCCTTGTAGGCATTCTCCTGACCGCGTATGCGCAGGTCGGGGTCGAGGGTGGCCGTGCAGAGCCAGAAGTTGGAGTCGTACTCCGGCCCGGGGTTGCGGTGCATGGTGATGCCCGGCACGTCGGCCAGCAGCTCGCAGTAGAGCTCCTGCACATGCTTATGATGCGCGATGTGCTCGTCGAGCACCGTCATCTGTCCGCGGCCTATACCGGCGCAGATGTTGCTCATGCGATAGTTGTAGCCGATGTGCTCGTGTTGGTAGTATGGATAGCTCTCGCGTGCCTGGGTGGCGTAGAAAAGTATCTCTTTGGCTTCTTTCTCGTCGTCGCAGATGAGAGCTCCGCCACCGGAGGTGGTGATCATTTTGTTGCCGTTGAAGCTGAGCACGCCGAAGCGGCCGAAGGTGCCCAGAACCTGACCGTTGAAGCGGCTGCCTAGACCTTCGGCGGCGTCCTCAATGACGGGAATTTCGTAGCGGGCGGCAATCTCCATAATGCGGTCAATCTGATATGGCATGCCGTAGAGGGCCACGGGGATGATGGCTTTGGGCTTGCGGCCTGTGCGGGCGATGCGGTCTTTGATGGCCTCCTCGAGGAGTTCGGGGTCCATGTTCCAGGTGTCTTTCTCGGAATCGATGAACACCGGCGTGGCGCCCAGATAGGTAATCGGGTGAGACGACGCGCAGAAGGTGAAGGACTGCACCAGCACCTCGTCGCCAGGGCCAACACCGCAGGCAATAAGAGCCAGGTGGACGGCAGCCGTTCCGGCCGACAGGCCGACAACCTCCTTGTGGAGGGGCTGGGCGCCGATGCGGTTGTTGACAAAGTGTTCCAGATCTTCCTCGAAACCATTGACGTTGGGGCCCATAGGCACGACCCAATTGGTGTCGAAGGCCTCCTTGATGTATTTCTGTTCGTTGCCGCTCATATGAGCCAGGCAAAGCAAAATCCTCTCTCGCATAATATAGGTTTAAATTATTTCGTTGCAATACTTCATCCTGCGGCCCAGGACAGTGCAAAAAATCATTTGGATGTCTTTTATGAAGCTGTAGTTATGCAGGTAATAGCGATTTATTCTGACTTTGTCAGGATAGATTACATTGTCGTTGTATTCCTCAGCGATGACTTGAACGGGACGCTTGTCGCCGCCTGATTGTTTTTTCTCAACATAATCTGAAATCATTTCATCCTCAAGTCGATACTTAAGGGTGGCAGGTCCCGTTATTCCGGGGCGAAGTTGAAGAACTTCGCGATCTTCACCTTCGAGTTGGTCGGCATAACCGGGTACATCGGGGCGAGGCCCCACAAAGGACATATTGCCAACAAGCACATCCCAAAGTCCCGGTAATTCATCAAGTTTATAATGGCGAAGTTTAGCGCCCAAGGGTGTTATACGGCTGTCTCCGGCCACACTGACAGTTGAACCATTATGCTTCACGTTCATTGTTCGGAACTTATGGCAAGTAAACAGTTTGCCGTCTTTCCCAACCCGCTTTTGTTTGAAGATTACAGGTCCTCCCGGCATCTTGATTTTTATTAGGAGTGCCACAATAAGGAACACAGGCCATAATATCAGTAGACCAATCAGAGCTATTACCCGATCAAAAATCCATTTAATTTGCATTAGCTAAATATTTTTTAATTCTTGCCGGGTTGCCTGCAACCATGACATTGGATTCGATGTTGCGCGTAACTACGCTACCTGCGGCTACCACAACATTGTCTCCTATTTCAATCCCGGGCAATATTACTGAGTTTGCGCCTATCCAGCAGTTTTTGCCGATTTTCACAGGCTCGTGTTTGGGTGGATAGATTTTAGACAGTTCGTTATAGGGGTAATTGGGATTGGCCGAGGTGAGGATAGTCACGTTATACGCAATCGCCGAGTTTTCTCCTATTGTAATATCTTCAGCGGTGAGAAAAAAACAACCACTGTTGATTTGCGCGTTCTTGTGGAGAATAATTTTACCCCCCCCTGTTTTGCGTACGCAATGCACAGATATACAGGCATTTTCTCCAATGGCAAATCCCTTCGTCCGATATTTGAGATTTGACAGAGCACGCAAGAGCGAGTAAATAATCTTTCTCATGGGTTTAGTTTGCGATTTTTTATGAGTTTGGTGAGATAGTAAGCCATTTCTCCCAATATCGCCCGCTTGTCGTCCTTTCTGAAGTCATCGAAGGCGTCAAAGCCGGAAAATGTAGATACTTTCTTTAACTCTTCTTTATTGAACTTGAAAGAAAGCAAGCGTCCGACAAGAGTTATTACGTCACCAAGAATCCATTTCGTTTTGGTGCCAATCCTTGCGTGGGTTGCCTTATCGAATGCAGTATCGGTTGCAAGCCAATAGAGCAGCAGAGGTAGATTGAAGCCGCCGGCTATGGGCGTGGCCAGACCACCGGTAAAACGAGCGTTCATTTCAATGAATGCAATTCGGTTCCGTTCGGGATCATATCTGAAATCCAGTCCGCACACGCCGTTATAATCCACGAAATCGAGAAATTGTTTGGCGTATTTCAACAAGATTGGCATATCAATAATTTCCCGTTGAGTTGTGGTTCCTCCTCCATCTGTTTTAGTAACTAAGGCGCGGTAGACCGATGCTTGGAAAAAATCTCCATAGCGTACACAATCCACACATACATCTCCGCCCCCTACCCATTCTTCGACTAGGGTTTCATCGTTAGTGTGTTTCCGAGCCAACAGCCTAAGCTCGTCAGCGTTTTTGGGAAAGTATACACCTTTGGCCGAGTTTCCAATCACAGTCTTAAAAACAACCGGAAACTCAGAGATAGATTCCACGTCGTTATAAACTTTTGGAATAGGGATTCCAGCCTGCCCGGCAAGCTCAGTCGCGATCTTTTTGTTCGAGAGTTTCAGCAATTTCTCCTCACTCTCAACAGGGATGATTAAATCTTTCGGGAATTTATTCCGGTGACGGGCTATTATGATTCCTTCATCGTGCGTAGGTATAAGCATTTTGGGCTTAAGCTCTGCTACTTTATCAATCAGACACTTGACGAAATCTTCCTCTGCTGTAAAGGGGTCCGGATAAACGAAACTGCCTTTGCAGAATTTGGACATACTGCATATGTTTCTTGCAGAAGTATCGGCAGTCCAAACGTTCAGTCCGGCTTGCGATAAGCTCAACAAGATATTATATCCGACTCTATTCCAGCAGTATGTGACAATTACATCGCATGGCGCTGTCTTTATTTTAGTCATGGTTATATACTTGAGTGATTCCTAATTTCTGTTTATTAACTCGTTACGTCACTAAAACCTTCCATAGACCTTTGTGGAGTTTGATTCGGTCAAATTTGTTGAAAGTCATGTGAGGATTACGGTATTTAAAGTAGTTTTTATCTTCGTCACCCCGAATATGCCCGATTGCGCTACATTCGAAAAGTACTCTAAACACTTCCTCCAAATCAAGATTGTGGTATTTGTTATCCCGATCAGCCAGTTGCTGAATATCAATAAAATTGAAAGTGGTCTTTCTTAACCTGGACAATAAATCAATGGTGAGTTCAATATTGTCGGCAGAAACGTATCCGGCCAATTCATCCCGAATTTCTCCGAGAAAATATTCCGACGAATATCTTTTTATGCCCGAGGTAATATTGCGTGGGCTGACATTCTCCGATGAACAGCTGTTCTGTATTTCATTCAACAACTGAAGGAAATCGCGAGGGGTATGCCGCGTATAGTCCAACAAAGCCTGATAGATATTGGTACCGTCGAAATCTTTGGGGAAGAACGTTTTAAACACATCCTCAATTTCAGGATATTTCAACCTGGCTCTAAGATTTGCCAACGCTATAAGATTTGAGGAGGCATAATCGTCGGCCTCGCTCTCGTCAAACCAGGTGAAGGTAAAGGATGAATCCCTTTTTATTTTGTTTTTGTTCGGGTCTGACAATCTGTCGAAAATATCAGTACGGCAAAGGACTATAACCTTGAATGGGACTATATTGTCTCTAAACCATTTATTTATATCTTTGGCTGTATTTATAAGGGCGATTATTGTCTTTTGCTGCACCTCGCGCGACGAGATGAAATCATCCAACCCATCTATGACAAGATAATGCCGATTATCGGTTCTGATTTCCTTGATTAAGTCTTTAAGCAGTTTTATACACAGACCGGTATCAAAACCTTTTTCAGCCGTTCTTTCATATTTATAGCCCAAAATTGGGGGCACGCCTACTGTAAATGTGTTCTTGTGCGCAATTTTGACGATATCAGTGATATTGGAAACAGGGAAGAGTTGCGCCTTTTTAAGCTCTTCGATTGTCGCTTGCCATTCGTGATTGAGGTTGCACATGGCCGAACAATCCTCATCGAAAGCATACATACAATAAACCAAAAACACCCATTCCCAGGCTAAAGGATATTTGGCTTCGGTTTCCGCTTGGCCTTTGACAACTTTATTAAAAAGTTTATAGGGGAATCGGTTTAGAAATTGGGGATGGACAATTTCACTCCCGGCCGGTTTAGCTCGAAGATTTAGATGTTCGGACAAAGCAGATTTTCCGGAACCCTTATAGCCTAGGAAGAGAAAAATTTCGGAACATAGAGCTTTCTCGGCAACTTCCATAATGTCAAAGTAACCTTTAGTAAGAAGGACGGGATAGATTGAGGCTTCTTCGTTGCCATCCGTTTTCCCGAATTGTATTGTTCTGAAGTCCAAGCTCATTTTATGAATTTTTCGAGTATGTCGGCCGTGGAGGGGGTGGTGTAGTTCGCCAGGAAATGGCGTCGGGCTGCCTGTCCCATGCGCTTGCGCAGTTCGGGGTCGGCCGCCAGGCGGTCGACGTTGGCCATAAACTTGTCCAGGTCGCCGTTCAGACACCAAAGTCCGAAGCCTTCGGCCTCGGCAATACGGCCCATATCGGTATTGGGGTCGGTGGCAAGGAGTACGGGCATTGCGTTCTGCTGGTACGACAGCAGGCGCGACGGGAAATTGGGAATTGTGAAGCGCGGGTCCAGAAAAATCAAGCCGACGTCGCAGGCCTTTGCAAGACGATTGTATTCTTCAGGCGGAAGCGCCTCCAGAAGGGTGGCGTTGGAGGGATTGTGCCGCCGGAACCATTCTGCAATGCGCGGACGCTCCGTACCGCTCCCTATCACCACGAAGTGGCTGTCCGTGCGGCCCTCGTTGGCCTCCATTGCCCGCAGCAGAAAGTCGATTCCCTGAGGTTTGCCGAGGTTGCCTCCGTAGATGAAAATTGTTTTGTCGGCCGGGAGGCCGTTAGTGCTCAGTATTTCAGCGCGCTCGTCAAGAGTGAACGGCTTAAGCGGAAGTTCATCGGTGCTGTTGGGGCACAACTCGACCTTTGCGGGGTCAACCTTGGGATTGTGGTCGACCACGTAGCGGCAATTTGCCGGGCTCATGCATCCTATCCGGTCGGAGATGGCATAAAGACGGCTTTCTTTGAGCCGGAACATCCTGTGTAGCAGCGAGCCTTCCTTCATCATACCCAGGTCGACGGCATTTTGAGGAAAGATATCCTTGAGCATCAGGTAGGAGCGGGCCCCGTCGCGCTTTTTCACCCGCTCGATAACCTTGTTGAACGTTATCGGAGGCGTTGCGTAGAGCACGAGGTCGAACTTCACCCCGCCCCAGTATTTCCTTATGGCCCGGTTGAACTGTGTGCCCAGCAGGAGGGTGCCGATGCCTTTTTCTATCACATTGGTTTTCTGAATGTTGAGCGTTTTGATTTTGAGAATGTGGCACTTGCCCGATGAAACAAGACGGGTCGGCTTGCCGAAGCGGCGTTCGGTAGGAGATGCGATATAAACCTCGTGGCCGCGCCGAACCAACTCCCGCATCAAGTCGGAATAAATGCCGGCAGCATTGATGTCGTCAAACCGGGAAAGGGAAAGAAAAAGAATGTTCATGCTCTATGCCTAAGGCCATTAAGACCGGGGTAAGTCAGGATTTGCGCCAGACCATGCGGTTGACGATGTTGGTGTAGGACTGGATGAGTTTTACGATTTTGGTGGATACGTTTTCGTCGACGTAGTTGGGGACGGGTAGGCCGTTGTCGCCGTTGCGAACCATCTGGACGGCAGTGTCGACTGCCTGAAGGAGTCCGGCGGTGTCGATGCCGGCGAGGATGAAGTCGCCTTTGTCGAGTGCCTCGGGTCGTTCGGTGCTTGTGCGGATGCACACTGCGGGGAAGGGGTGGCCCACGGAGAGGAAGAAGCTGCTTTCCTCGGGGAGGGTGCCGGAGTCGGAGACTACAGCGAAGGCGTTCATCTGGAGGCAGTTGTAGTCGTGGAAGCCGAGGGGTTCGTGCATGCGCACTCGTGGGTCGAGCTGGAAACCGGTGGCTTCGAGGCGTTTGCGGCTTCGGGGGTGGCAGCTGTAGAGGATGGGCATGTCGTACTTGGCGGCCATGGCGTTGATGGCGTTGAAGAGGGAGAGGAAGTTGCGCTCGGTGTCGATGTTTTCTTCGCGGTGTGCGCTCAACAGGATGTAGCGGCCTTTTTCGAGGCCGAGGCGGGCGTGGACGTCGGAGGCTTCTATCTCGGGCAGGTTGTTGTGGAGCACTTCGGCCATTGGGCTGCCGCTGACGTATGTGCGCTGTGGAGCCACACCGGAGGCGTTGAGGTAGCGGCGGGCGTGCTCGGAGTAGCAGATGTTTACGTCGGAGATGATGTCGACGATGCGGCGGTTTGTCTCTTCGGGCAGACACTCGTCGAAGCAGCGGTTGCCGGCCTCCATATGGAAGATGGGAATATGGAGGCGCTTGGCGCCGATGACGCTCAGGCAGGAGTTGGTGTCGCCGAGCACGAGCACGGCGTCGGGCTGTGTCTGGACCATTAGTTTGTAGCTTCGGTCGATGATGTTGCCCATTGTTGCGCCGAGGTCGTCGCCGACGGCATCGAGGTATACCTCGGGGTCGGCGAGCTTGAGGTCGCGGAAGAAGACGCCGTTGAGGTTGTAGTCGTAGTTCTGGCCGGTGTGGGCGAGGATTACGTCGAAGTACTCGCGGCACTTGTTGATGACGGCGGCCAGGCGGATTATCTCGGGCCGGGTGCCTACTATGATGAGAAGCTTGAGCTTGCCGTTGTTCTTGAAAGAAGCCATGTTAGTAGTTAATAGTGAATAGTGAATAGTGAATAATGAAAGCGCTCCGGGCGGTCAATTATTCACTATTCACTCTTAGTTTTTAACTCTTTGAGCCACCGGCTCAAAGGGAAGTTAATAGTGAATA
>ENA-ORLW01001721-ORLW01001721.1-human-gut-metagenome-genome-assembly--contig:-NODE-1721-length-22550-cov-2.666222_pt1 | contig 22550 bp, 18 predicted proteins | sample MGYA00243017_ERZ508829 | MGnify/ENA primary metagenome ERZ508829 (study PRJEB26277, sample SAMN04329776) | human gut metagenome | biome: human-associated habitat | host: Homo sapiens | place: USA...
TTTATCAGATACTGAAGAAATAAAAAATCCTGAAAAATTTTTTTACTGGCTCTTGACAAAAAATAAAATTGGTAAGATAGTAAATCTGATATTTCAGATCAGACAGCTATACAGCAGCATCTGGGATATTGGATAAATATCAGATAAAAGGATGGAAACAGATTATGATACCAAAGGACCCGGTAATGCTTTTAAGTTACGTAAATACACAGCTGCGGGATTTTTACAGATCCCTGGATGCTTTCTGTGAGGACAGAGGACTTAACAGGAAAGACCTGGAGGATAAGCTTGACATGATTGATTATGCTTATGATCCGGCTGTGAATCAGTTTGTATAAGAAAATCAGGAACAGAAAGAAGTACCCGTTTCGGATAGAAAAATTCCGGAGCGGGTATTTTTATTTATGCAAAAAATTGGAAAACAGCAGAAAATAAATTAGCTTGACAAATTAATTAATAGATTTCAGGTGGAAATTAAAGAAGCTGTAAATCTTAAAAAAGTGTAAAATTCACAAAAACCAGTTGCATTTTTTGTGCAGATGTATATTATATATAGTTAGCCGACTAATTAAAGATGAAAGATACTTCTGCCTGGAAGATAAGAAATAAAAAGCAGAAGTTCTGACGGAGGAAGGGAGTGACAGCGTGTTTTGTGAGGAGGACGATGAGAAAGAGAAGCAGAGCAGTGTTTTATCTCTGTTTATGAAGGTAGACCGTCATTTTATGACGAAATGCTTTGGTCAGATGCAGGAGCTTGGAATTTATCCGGGACAGATCCCGGTTCTGGGGCTTGTGTCCGGAAGGGATGGACTGAGTCAGCGGGAAATTGCAAAGATCCTGCATATCAAGCCGCCTACGGTAAATGTATCGATACAGAGACTGGAGAAAGCAGGCTTTCTTTATAAGAAACCGGATGAAAAGGACCAGCGTGTGACCAGGATCTACATGACAGAAAAGGGAAAGGAAATCAAGGCAAAAGCACTGGAACGGATCCATAAAAATGAGGCTGTAATGATGGAAGGCTTCAGTGAGGCGGAACAGTGTCTGCTTCGGAGATTTCTGGAGCAGATCCTGGTAAATATTGAAAAGATACAGCCGGAGGAAGCCATAGAAAAGCTTCAGCCGGATGAAATAACAGAAAGGAAGGAACAGAAACGTGATTAAACTGATGAAATATCTGAAACGATCTGCAGGTTACATCGTACTCATCATTGCGCTTCTTTTTCTTCAGGCATACTGTGATCTGTCTCTGCCGAATTACACATCCAATATCATCAATGTGGGAATTCAGCAGAACGGTATCGAAGACAGTGTTCCTGAGAAGATCAGAAAGACATCCATGGACAGTCTGAAGCTGTTTATGGAAGAGGATGATGCGAAAACTGTGGATGGATTTTATGAGGAAGAGGGAGATGATCTGGTATTAAAGGATAAAATCTCCAAAGAAGACAGAGAAGAACTCAACGATATCTTCGGCAAACCGATGGTGATCGTTTCTACTCTGATGTCCGACAGTGAAGAATCAAAGGCAGCTCTTGCAAAAATGGGAATACCGGAAGGGACTGATCCGCTGGCGGCTCTTTCTCAGATGCCGGCAGAGGCTTTGGCTGCTATGAAGGACCAGGTCGGAGAAAAGATCGACAAGATGCAGGAATCCATCATCACACAGGCAGGTGTTTCCTATGTTCGTGCAGAATATGAAGCCATGGGTGAAGATGTGGATGCCATACAGATGGATTACATGAAGTCAACAGGTATCCGCATGGTGCTTATGGCATTGGTCACTATGGTGGCAGCAGTATGTGTGGTATTTTTTTCATCCAGAGTTGCGGCATCTATGGGGCATGATCTCCGTGGGCTGGTTTATAACAAAGTCATAGGTTTTTCCAGCAGAGAGTACCATAAGTTTTCAACAGCATCCCTGATCACACGATGCACGAACGATATCCAGCAGATCCAGCAGGTAATGGCTATGATGTTCCGTATCGTGCTTTACGCGCCAATCCTTGGAATCGGTGGTGTGATCCGCGTGCTTCAGAGAGATTCCTCCATGACATGGATCCTTGGGGTGGCCATTGTACTGATCATGGCATTTATGGCAATGCTGTTCAGGATTGCAATGCCGAAATTTACAGCTTTGCAGACCATGGTAGATAAGCTGAACCTGGTAACAAGAGAAATCCTTACCGGTATTCCGGTTATCCGTGCATTCAGCCGTGAAAAACATGAGGAGGAGCGTTTTGAGGATGCAAATATCACTCTGACGAAGACAAACCTCTTTGTAAACCGTTGTATGACATTTATGATGCCGGTGATGATGCTGATCATGAACGCAGTTTCTGTACTGACCATTTACAGCGGTTCTTATGCGGTAGACAGCGGAAGCATGCAGGTTGGTGATGTTATGGCGTTTATCCAGTATGCAATGCAGATCATCATGTCATTTTTGATGATCACAGCAATGTCTATCATGCTGCCGAGAGCAAATGTATCTGCACGCCGTATCAACGAGGTGCTTGAGACAGAAGTCAGTGTCCAGGATCCGGAGGATCCGGTACAGCCTTCCCAGGATGTGAAGGGGACTGTAGAATTTGATCATGTAAGCTTCGCATATCCGGAGGCAGGAGAGAATGTTATCACAGATATTTCCTTTAAGGCAGAAAAAGGTGAGACAGTAGCGATCATCGGAAGTACAGGAAGCGGTAAGAGTACACTGATCAATCTGATCCCGCGTTTCTATGATGCAACAGAAGGATCTGTGAAAGTGGATGGCGTGGATGTCCGGAAAATGACACAGAAGGATGTCCGTGACAGGATCGGTTATGTTCCGCAGAAGGGTGTACTTTTCTCAGGAACCATTGATTCCAATATCCGTTACGGAAAGACAGAGATTCCGGAGGATGCAGTGAAAAAAGCAGCAGAGGTTGCACAGGCTACGTAGTTTATCGACACCAAGCCGGAGCGATATAAGACTCCGATCGCACAGGGAGGAAGCAATGTTTCCGGTGGACAGAAGCAGAGGCTTTCCATTGCCAGAGCTATCGCAAAAGATCCGGAGATCTTTATCTTTGATGACAGCTTTTCCGCACTGGATTTCAAAACAGACAGTACACTTCGAAAAGCTCTGAAAGAACATACAAAAGAAGCAACAACCATTATCGTGGCACAGCGTATCAGTACGATCTTAAATGCAGATAAGATCCTTGTACTGGACGATGGACATATGGCAGGGATCGGAAGCCATAAGGAGCTGATGAAGTCCTGCGAGGTATATCGCCAGATTGCCATGAGTCAGTTATCAGAGGAGGAATTGGCATGAGTCAGCAGAGAAGAAGAGGCCCGATGGGCGGACACGGAATGCAGCCAACAGAGAAGGCCAAGGACTTCAAAGGCTCCATGAAAAAGCTCTTTGGCTATATGGGCAGATATAAATTCCGTTTTATCCTGATGTTTATCTTTGCAGTGGCAGGTACAGCGTTTAATATTGCAGGCCCGAAGATCCTTGGAAAAGCTACCACAGAGCTGTTCAATGGTCTGGTTGCCAAGGTAAACGGTACAGGCGGTATTGATTTCGGTAAGATCGGAATGATCCTTCTGTGGACTTTGGGACTGTATGTGGCAAGTGCATGCTTTTCCCTGATCCAGGGATTTGTCATGACGGGGATTTCCAATGATGTCACATACAATCTCCGAAAGGATATTTCAAAGAAGATCAACCGTCTGCCAATGAATTATTTTGAGAGCAGAACAAACGGTGAGATCCTTTCCAGGGTGACAAATGATGTGGATACCCTGCAGATGAGTATCAACCAGAGCATGACACAGCTGATCACATCCGTAACAACACTGATCGGTGTATTTATTATGATGCTTTCCATCAATGTGTGGATGACACTGGCAGCAGTACTGATTCTGCCGGTTTCCATGCTTATCATTAATAAAGTAATGAAACACTCCCAGAAATATTTCCAGGCACAGCAGGAGTATCTGGGAAAAGTAAATGGTCAGGTTGAGGAAAATTTCGGCGGCCATGATGTAGTAAGAGTATTCAATAAAGAACAGGATGTGCTGAAGGAATTTGAGCACGACAATCAGAAACTCTACGAGTCAGCATGGAAATCTCAGTTCTTTTCCGGGATGATGATGCCGATCATGCAGTTTGTAGGTAACTTAGGATATGTGATGGTGGCACTTCTCGGAGGGATTTTTGCCATCAAGGGAACTATCGAGGTTGGAGATATCCAGTCCTTCTTCCAGTATATCCGTAACTTTACACAGCCGATCCAGCAGATCGCCCAGGTTACAAACCTTCTGCAGTCCTCGGCGGCAGCTTCTGAGCGGGTATTTGAATTTCTTGAGGAGCCGGAGGAAGAACTTCAGCCGGAGAACCCGGATTCCATTGAGGGACTGGAAGGAAATGTACAGTTTGAGCACGTGAAATTCGGTTATAACCCGGATAAGATCATTGTAAATGATTTTTCCGCAGATGTGCATGACGGTCAGAAGATCGCCATTGTAGGACCTACGGGTGCAGGAAAAACGACGATCGTAAAGCTGCTGATGCGTTTTTATGATGTAAATGGCGGAAGCATCAAGGTTGACGGACATGATATCCGGAACTTCAATCGCAGCAATCTCCGTGAGATGTTCGGAATGGTGCTGCAGGACACCTGGCTGTTTTCCGGAACCATCATGGAAAATATCCGCTACGGAAGACTGGACGCAACGGATGAAGAGGTGATCGCAGCAGCAAAAGCGGCTCATATCCATAATTTCATCATGCAGCAGCCTGGCGGTTATCAGATGGTACTTGACGAGGAGACCAGCAATGTTTCCCAGGGTCAGAAGCAGCTTCTTACCATTGCAAGAGCCATCCTGGCAGATAACAAAATCCTGATCCTGGATGAGGCTACATCTTCCGTTGATACCAGAACAGAGATGCAGATCCAGAAAGCCATGGATAACCTGATGAAGGGCAGAACAAGTTTTGTTATCGCCCACAGATTGTCTACTATTAAGGATGCAGATCTGATCCTGGTAATGAAGGATGGAGATATCATTGAGCAGGGAAATCATGAAGAGCTCTTGGCACGTAAGGGATTTTATGCGGATCTGTATAACAGTCAGTTTGAACAAAAACAGGCATAATCCTGTTTTTGTTCATGAGGAAGTAGCGAAGCGGATTCCGAATGTCTGCTTTGCTGAAAGAGGCTCAGGCATAAGATAACTTAAGTATTGGGCAGGATTACAGCACCGGAAATGTACTTCCATCCGAAAAACGGATCGGCTACGTTTCCGGTGCTTTTTTTTGCGGATTTTTTTCAGGATAATGTGGTGAATAAATACTGTACGATTCATATAAAAATGATAGGAATAATAGTATAAATTATATGAAAATAGCACAAAAATCGTAAGAAAGTACAGTCTGTTCGGAAGAATAAAGAGGAATTCCATGATTCATACAGTATAATAGGATATATCGAGTGTGCGGAAAAACTACAAACTATATAATGCGGAAAATGCGGAATGTTAAAGAGAAGAGAGGTATTTTTATTATGAAACAGAAAGCAATGGATATGAAACTTGTAGTAAAACCGCTGGTTGGATGTCTGACACATACACATTTCTGGGAGGGACCATGTCGTGCCGGACATAAAGAGGATATGACTGTTGAAGCTGAGACAAAAGCAGCTGATGAGGCATTCAAAAATTCAGTTAAGGGATTAAAAGGGGTTATTGATGAGGTAGAATTCACGGAGCCTGTGGATGTCCGCTATAATGAGTCTTTTGTTGTAGATAAAGACCTTTTTGCAAAAATCGGAGAGGATGTTGATGAGATCGATTGCTTCCTCTGCATGGGCTGGAGAATTCCTAAGCTTGAGCGTTTCGGAAAGCCGGTCGTTATCTGGCAGAACGGAAACGAAGGAATTGATTTTGCAGCATACTGCCGTTCCATCGGAGTAGAGGCATATGTATGTATGGATCTTCAGGATGTGAATGAGATCATGCATATTCTCTGGGTAAGAAAAGCAGTTCGCAATACAAGGGCGCTTGTACTGACAGCAGGATCTCAGCCTACATTCGGAATTCAGAGTCTGATCCGCGATCCGGAGATCCTTCGTCAGCGTTACGGAGTTGAAGTGGTGAAGCTTCCATTTACATCTATCTTCAAATATATGGATGAGATCACAGATGAGGAAGCAAAACCGATTGCAGATAAGATCATTGCAGGATCTACCGACACACAGGTAAACACAGACTGGTTTATCAATGACGTGAAATATTATCTGGCTGCCAAAAAGATGATGGATATTTATGACTGCAACGCTTTCTCAACCGCATGTCATGAGCTCTGTACAACAGAAATCCCGCAGAACCGTAAATTCACACCATGTATGTGCCATTCCATCATGAAAGACGAGGGAATTCCAAGCGGATGTGAGGAAGATCTTAATGCACTGATGGCCATGCTGATCATGCAGTATGCCGGAAAACGTCCGGCATTCATGGGTAACCCGAACCACGAGACAGACGAGCTTCTCCGCATCCACCATGCAGTACCGGCTCTTCAGATGAACGGTTATGGAACAAAACCGCTGGCATACAAACTCTGGGCATTCACAGGGCATGGTTTCGGTGGAAAACTGCAGGTTGACTTCACAGAGAACGATGATGATTATATCACACTTGGACGTTTCAATCCGGCAGGCGATACCATGTGCATCAAGAAAGGCAAGGTTATCCGTTCTGAATATGCAGATACATACTGCAGTCCGTTCTACTACATCCAGATGGACGATGCAAGAGAATTCATGCACAATCTTGCAGGATTCGGACATCATCAGGTGCTGATTTTCGGTGATTACACAAAGATGATCAAGAAGATTGCAAAAATTATGAACTTCAATATTCTGGAAGGATGATTGGATGATATATCTGAACAACGGGGCAACTTCCTGGCCGAAGCCCCCTGCTGTTTCGGAAGCTGTGCAGGCGTGTCTTAGCGGCACGCCTGCTTCGCAGTTTCGGGGTGGCAGCTCGATCATGAAAAAAGATGTGGAAGTACTTTGCCGGGAAAAACTGGGACAGCTCCTTGGAATCAGGGAAACAGAGAGAATATTTTTTACATCAGGGGCAACAGAAAGCATGAATACAGTCCTTGGGGGGCTGGACTACGGTGAAAAAGGCAGTAGCATCCTGGTAACGCAGACAGAGCATAACAGTGTGCTACGTCCGGTATATAATCTGGAACAGCTGAGAGAACATCCGGTGCTGGTAGTGAAGTGTACGATAAACGGGACAGTGACGGAAGAAGCCCTGGAAACAGCAGTACGACCGGACAGCCGTGTGCTGATCGTGAACCACTGTTCCAACGTGACAGGCTGTGTGCAGGATATGGAGATGATCCGGGAATTTGCAAAGAGACATGGACTGATCCTGATCGTGGATGTGTCGCAGAGTGCTGGCTGTATCCCTGTTGATGCAGATAAATGGGAAGCAGATGCGCTTATTTTTACAGGCCACAAAAGTCTGATGGGAATTCAGGGAACCGGCGGATTTTATGTCAGGAGCGGAATTGAGCTGAAGCCTCTGAAATATGGGGGAACCGGAAGAAACAGCGCACAGCTTACCTACGAGAACAAAGATTATGAGTATGAGGTAGGAACTCAGAACATGCCGGGAATCACAGGACTTCTGGCTGGGGCGGAGTTTATTGAGCAGACAGGACTTGCGGCAATTATGGAAAAAGAAGCTCGTCTGATGGAAATGCTTTATTGTGGTCTGGAACAGATAGAGGGTGTAAGGATCTACGGAAACCATGACGTATGCAGAGGACCTGTGATGAGCCTGAATTTTCAGGGACTGAAAGCTTCGGATGCCGCGTATATTCTGGAAAGCGGATATGGGATCATTGTCCGTTCAGGGCTTCACTGTTCGCCATTGATCCATAAGGCAATGGGAACAGAAGAGGGCGGAACTGTGAGAGTAAGTGTTTCGTGGTTTACGGAGGAGAAGGATATAAAGGAATTTTTAGGAGCTGCGAAGGAAATAGCAGCATCTGTGGCACGGAATATTTAGCAGGCAAGTTACAGAGCAAATTTATACGGATGTATTACGAAGAACGATCACAGGAATCAGTCATATAGGGCAGACAGCAGATCCACGGGAAATCTGCCTGTAAAGGAAAGGGGAATACACGATTATGAAAATAATAGGAAAACAGCCTTCCAGGGAAAAATGTGCAGAATCCGGCTGGTTTGCCTGGGATTATCTTCTGGATGAACCGGTAGAGCGGGAATTCATCCTGAAGCTGAGACCATTGGGGGGATTCACATATCTTGATATGCTGAAACAGCCGTTTTTTAAGATTGACAGCGATTACTATATGATAAAAGGAATTCAGGGTAATGATTATTTCCGCATTGCTGTCCATGGGAAGCACGAAGATCAGCTGGAAGAGTTAGAACGAACTATCACAGATTGCATGGAAAAATAATATCTGCTATAATATTGTGAGCGTAAGAAGACACTGGAAAGGCTGCCGGTCCTGCCGGAAACAGCTGATGCGATGACAGTGTCTGCGTTTACAGGAGGCAGAATTTGCGATTAGAGAGAGACAACATACCCCTTGACAAAGAATTTCCTTTTCAGATCTCAGAGGTGGAACTGACACCTGAGAACAGCCGGCCTGGAAGTTATCACTGGCACAGCTATTTCGAGATTACCTGTGTATTGGAGGGCAAGGGAAATTATTTTGTAAACGGGCAGGAATATACAATGGAAGAAGATGATATTATCATCTTCAATAATGTGGAGCCTCATGGATGGAAGCTGATCGGTGGAGACATGAAGCTTCTTGTGATGATTTTTTCACCGGAATTCGTAGCCGAAAAGCTGAGTATTTTTGATACGGAATATCTGAAGCCGTTTGTTGAGAGAGGAAGTAATTTCAAGAACCGTATCGGCAGAGAAGAAGAGGTAAGCGGAGAGATCCGTTCCAGTATCTGGGAGATCTATTACGAATGGCAGCAGAAAAAAGAAGGCTATCCGCTGATGATCAAGGCGAATGTACTTCGCATCCTTACCATGCTGATCCGGGCTTATCAGGATGAGAGCAAGTCAGGGGAAATGCTCCGTGAGAAGAAAAATGCAATGAAGCGTCTTGAGCAGGCTTTTAATTATATAGATGATCATTACTGTGAGAAGATCACTCTGGAAGAAGTTGCTTCTTCCGTATATATGAGTTCCAACTATTTTTCTTCTTATTTCCGTAAGGTGACAAATATCAGTTTCAGCGATTATGTCACAAGGATGAGGATCAACCATGCACGTGAGCTTCTTCGGGAAACAGATAAAAACGTTACGGAAATCGCCATGGAATGCGGATTTAACAATATTTCCAATTTTTACAGACTTTATAAAAAACATGTGGGGAAACCGCCGAAAGATGAGAAGCAGAAGAAACAGTAAAAATAGTTAAAATTCATGAGCAGATAAGTCATAGACGGAGATCAGGCTTCGATGTTAGGATAAAAGTAAGAAATTTTGTCCTGATATCGGAGCTTTTTTATTAGAAAGGCTCCGATATCAGAAACGGAATATTAATGTCCGATTTATCGGACAGATAAGGAGAAGGGGAATTATGGTTAAAACAGATAGATATGTACAGTTTGAAGCAGGAAAGCTGACATACCGGGTGGTTCCGGTGACAGAGGGGATCATCCGCGTGATCGTTTCCGGAAAAGAGATCAAAGAGGCACAGGACTCCCTGATCATTGAGAAAAAAGAATATCCTGAGGTTGATTTTTCAGCAGAGGAAAATGCAGGAAGTATCATTGTGAAAACTGTGAAAGTTTGTGCAGAGATCAACACTGCATCCGGTGATATCATCTGGAAGCATGCAGACGGAAGCAAGTGGCTTTCCCAGAAGAAACCGGAACTGACTGAAACAGATGTGATCCACTATAATACAGGCGATGAGGAGCCGATCATCAACCGTGTAAAGACAGTTGACGGTGAGAGGAATTTTATCCAGAATCTGAAAGCTGAGAAAGTAAGAACAGCATATCGTGGAAAACTGTTCTTCACATGGAAAGAGGATGAGGAAATCCATGGGCTTGGCCAGGCAGAGGAAGGTATTTACAATTACAGAGGTCACTGCCAGTACTTATATCAGCATAACATGCGTATCCCGATGCCGGTTTTGGTTTCCACAGAAGGATATGGAATTCTTGTTGACTGCTGTTCACTTATGACTTTTAATGATGATCTGAAAGATTCCTATCTGTTTCTGGATACTGTAGATCAGATCGATTATTATTTTATGGGCGGTCATACTATGGATGAGATCATCCATGATTACCGTTATCTTACAGGCAAGGCGCAGATGCTGCCGAAATGGGCTTATGGCTATGTACAGTCCAGAGAGCAGTATTACACGGCAAAAGAGCTTCTTGAGATCGTTCGCCACTACCGTGAGATCGGGGTTCCGCTTGACTGTGTGGTACAGGACTGGAATACCTGGAATCCTGGAAACTGGGGCGAGAAGATCCTGGATCAGAAGCGTTACGGAGATATGAAAGAATGTGCGGAGGAAATCCACAAACTGAATGCTCATACCATGGTTTCCGTATGGCCGAATATGAATGCAGGCGGCAAGAACCATACAGAGTTTTTTAAGACTGGTCATCTTCTTTATGATTATGCGACTTATGATGCTTTTAATGAAGAAGCGAGAGAAATGTACTGGAAACAGGCACAGGAAGGACTTTTTGAGCAGGGCTTTGATTCCTGGTGGTGCGATTCCACAGAACCGTTTTCTGGTCCTGACTGGGGTGGTGCAGTAAAGAGAGAGCCATGGGAAAGATATGAGCTTGTCGGCGGTGAGCACAAGAAATATCTGGATCCTGCTGTTGCCAATGCTTTTGCACTGATGCATGCAAAGGGAATTTATGAGAATCAGAGAAAAACTACAGAAGAGAAACGAGTTCTTAACCTGACACGTTCCGGCTATGCTTCCGGCCAGAAATATTCTGCAATGCTGTGGTCAGGCGACACCTGTGCATCCTGGGATAATCTTAAGACACAGATCGTGGAAGGGCTGAATATGGGACTCAGCGGATATCCATACTGGACACTGGATATCGGTGCTTTCTTTACAGTTGCTGATAAGTGGCAGAACCGTGGATGCGGCTGCAACACAGATCCGGAGCCGAAATGGTTCTGGCAGGGCAAATATAACGAAGGTGTGAAGGATAAAGGATACTGTGAGCTGTATACAAGATGGCTGGAGATGGGAACCTTCCTTCCGATGTTCCGTTCCCATGGAACTGATACACCAAGAGAAATCTGGAACTTCGGTGAAAAAGGAACCATGTTCTATGATGCCATCGAGAAGTTTATCAAGCTCCGTTATCATCTGATGCCGTATATTTATTCCCTGGCAGGTGCTGTACATTTTAATGATTATACGATTATGAGAAGCCTTCTTTTTGACTTCCCGGAGGATAAAGAAGCACGCAAGGTTGAGAATGAGTTTATGTTCGGACCGTCCCTTTTGATCTGTGCTGTTACAGAGCCGATGTATTACGGACCGGAGAGTACTGAGCTCCATAGAGAGAAAACATGGAAATGCTATCTCCCGGCAGGTACGAAATGGTACGATTACTGGACAAACAAGGAGTATGAAGGCGGCCAGTACGTAACCGTAGATGCTCCGATCGACCAGATGCCGATTTTTGTAAAAGCAGGAAGTATCCTTCCTGTTGCAGAGGGACTTGTATATGCATCCCAGAAACCGGAGGAGCCGGTGAAACTTGTGGTATATCCAGGTGAAGACTGCAAGTTCACTATTTATGAGGATGAGGGAAATAACTACAATTTTGAAAACGGTGCTTATGCAACAACAGAGCTTATCTGGGATGATAAAACAGGAACTCTGACTGTTGGCGGGCGTCAGGGAAGTTATCCGGGAATGGAAGAAGTTTCCTATGTGACTGAAGTTGTAAAATAAATAAGCGATAATAAGGAAAGACTGTCTGAAAAGGTGCCTGGCATCTCTTTGGGCAGCCTTTTTTACTCTATACATTGTGACGGCTTTCGGGTATAATTCTGTAATAAGGCATTTTTATGCCTGAGAAAAAACGACAGAAACGGGAGGATTTTACCATGATCATAACAACAACGCCATCTGTAGAGGGAAGAGCAATCCGTGAATATAAAGGAATCGCATTCGGAGAAGTGATCACAGGAGTAAATTTTATGAAAGATCTTGGCGCAGGTCTTCGGAATTTCTTTGGCGGCAGAAGCGCCGGTTATGAGGAAGAACTTCAGAAAGCCAGAGAAGAAGCCCTGGCAGAGCTGGAGCAGCGTGCAGGTGCAATGGGAGCTAATGCAGTGATCGGTGTGGATATTGACTACGAGGTGCTTGGTGCAGATAATGGAATGCTGATGGTAACAGCAAGTGGAACTGCTGTAGTGGTGGATTAAGGCTTATGGCAGCGGTAAAAAACGGACGTGAATACCTTTCGCATGTGACAGAGACATTGAAGCACAGGATCGCACAGCTGGATGAATCCATAGAGGCCGGGCAGAAAGAAATCGAAGGTATGCATGAGTACTACTGGGAAAACTATACAGAGATGGACCAGTACGGATATGAGAATTTTGATAACCAGCAGGCACTTCTCCATGAGATCAATGCCAGCAATGAGAAAATTGAACTGCGTCGGAGATTCAGGAAGATGATGGATTCACCGTTTTTCGGAAGGGTGGATTTCTGCTATGAAGGAGAAGATGAGCCGGAGATATTTTATATCGGAATTGCGAACCTGGCTGAGGAGAACGGCGGACTTCCGTTGATCTATGACTGGAGAGCACCTGTGTCCGGACTGTTCTATGATTTTGACAAGGGACCGGCTTCCTACCAGGCTCCGCTTGGCGAGATCCACGGGGATATTGCTGCCAAGTGGCAGTACAAGATCCGCGGTGGAAAAATGATCTATGAGTTTGAGAGTGATGTGAAGATCGACGATGAGATCCTGAAGGCAGAACTTGGAAGTAACGGTGATGTACAGCTGAAGAATATTATCCGCACGATCCAGAAGGAGCAGAATGCGATCATCCGAAACACTTCGGATCGTATCATGGTGATCCAGGGAGCAGCAGGAAGCGGAAAGACTTCCATTGCCCTGCACAGGATCGCTTATCTCCTGTATCATGACAGGAAAAATCTGAAATCTTCTTCTGTGCTGGTGCTTTCACCGAATGGGGTGTTCTCGGACTATATTTCCCATATCCTGCCGGAGCTTGGCGAGGAGAATATCCGGGAGATGAGCTTTGACCTTTTTGCATACAAGAGACTGAAAAATGTTGTTTCTGACTGTGAAGACAGATATGATCTGATCGAGCGTCAGATTGCAGGATTATGCGATGAAAAGCTTCTGAAAGAGAAACTGTCACGGGATTTTCTGGATCGTATGGAAGGATATCTGGTGGAGCTTGAGGACAGCCTTATGAACTTCCGTGATGTGGAACACAGAGGCGTGGTCAAAAAAGAGCAGGAGATCATAGAGCTTTTTTACTTTAAATTCATGGATATCCCGCTGCTTTCCAGAATGGATGCAGTAGCAGAATATTTCATTGATGAGGTGGAGACTCTTAAGGGATTCGATCTTCCGGATGAGGAAAGGGAGGCTGTGAAGAACCGTTTCTACAGGATGTATGAGACAAGAGATCTCTATGTGCTGTACAACCGTTTCCTGAGACAGGAAGGTTTTCCTTCTCTTCCACAGGTTCGGTATGAAAAAAGAAAGCTGCGCTATGAGGATGTGTATCCGGTTTTGTATCTGAAATATCGGCTGGAAACTCAGCAGGAGGATTCTGGTGTGCGCCATCTGATCGTGGATGAGATGCAGGATTATTCCATGATCCAGTATCTGATCATTCAGAGACTCTTTAAATGCAGGATGACTATTCTTGGGGACAGAGAACAGACTATGGACGGCGAGCAGCAGGATGTGCTGACATTTCTGCCTAAGATCTTTGGAAAAGATATACGCAGGATCGTGATGAACAAGAGCTACCGTAATACTGTTGAGATTGCGTCTTATGCCAATAAACTGGCGGGAATTACGGAAGTGGAGCTTTTTGAACGTCATGGAAAACCTGTTGTGGAAAAAGAATTTCCGGGGCTTGAGGAGGCACTGGAGAGCGTAGTGAGAGAGCTGCGGCTTGAGAAGCAGGCAGTCTTAGCTGGGAATGCAGATGAGGGTGTTGAAGATATTATTTCATATGAAACAGCAGCTGTGATTGTAAGAACTGCCGATGAAGCCAGAGAAGCTTACTACATTCTGAAAGAGAGGCTGGAAGCAGAAGGTTTTGATACCAAGGAGCGTCTGTCTCTTCTTCACAGAGACAGCACAAACTTCAAAAAAGGCCTGACTGTCACAACATTCTACATGGCAAAGGGTCTGGAGTTTGATCAGGTATTTTCTGTATTTCCTGGGGAAGACCGAAGTCCGATTGTGGAGCGGGCGAGATATATTGCGGCGACGAGAGCTCTTCATGAATTGTATATGTATGAAGTTGTGAAATAAAAAATAAAAAGTCATTTCAGAAGCCGGATGCTTTGGGAACAGAGCATAACCGGACGTCGTGAAATGACTTTTTTGTTTATATATACCTGGAAAATTTATTAACTGATCTGCTGGCGCTCTCCCTCATCTTTATATTCCAGAGGGCTTTTCCCTGTATGTTTCTTAAAGATCCTGCTGAAATATCCCTGGTCGTGATAGCCGCACATTTCACCGATCTGTTTTACAGAAAGGGAAGGCTCATGGATCAGCAGCTTCTGTGCATGGCTCATCCGGAGATTGATCAGATATTTGGTAGGGGTGCAGTCATAGACCTGACAGAAGATTTTGGTCAGGTAGCTGGGACTGTAGTTCATGGTTCCTGCAATCAGGTTCAGGTTGATATCCTCTGCATAATTCTGTACCATGAAGTTCTTGAGAAGCTCTGCAATCTGTCCCGGTGACATGCAAGAAGCACCTGGGGCGAATACGGTTTCGTAGTCATCACGTTTGATCTGAAGCTCCTGTTTGATCTTAAGGAGAACATTCCTGAGTTCGTCCGGATCTACAGGCTTCAGAAGGTAATCAGATACCTTCAGCGTGATGGCTTTTTTTGCGTATTCAAAATCAGAAAATCCGCTGGTGATCACAAATTTCGTAAAGGGAAACTGATCACGGATCCTGGTGAGCAGGGTGATCCCGTCCATGACGGGCATTTTGATATCCGTAAATATCACATCCGGACTCATCTGTTCCACCAGCGAGAGAGCCTGGGCACCTGTCTGGGCTGTGCCGATCACCTGAAAATCAGGATCTGCTTTTTCAATCTTATGTACCAGATTATTCAGAAGAAGTTCTTCATCTTCTGCCACAATAACAGTATAGTTCATAGTATTATTCCTCCGCATCTGTCTGAAAATACCGTCCAATAGAAACAATTCCGTGGCCGTCCGCTGTATTTCCATACCTGAAAATTATATCATCTTTGCAGAAGAGTTTCCAGCGGAGAAATACATTGACAGTGCCAAGACCGTTGATCTTCAAAGCAGGCATGCCGGGATTTCGAATGGCATTCATGATATCTGAATTTATTTTTTTCTTGGCTTCCTCAGTGAATCCCGGTCCTGTGTCTGTGACATCGATCTGCCAGTTGTTTTGGTTTATTGTACTGCTGATGGTGATAGTCCATGGTGGTTCGCAGTCAGAACCATATTTGATGGCGTTTTCCACAATAGGCTGGATGATCAGCTTCGGAACCGGCTGATCCAGAAGGGATTCATCCACATCAATGGAATAATTCAGACTGGACTGGTAGCGGACCTTCATGCAGTAGAGATATTTCTGGACATAATCAAGCTCTTCGCGGAGTGTTACAGTTGTTTCAGCAGTATTGGTAATATAACGCATGATCCTGGAAAGATTGCGGCACATTTTTTCCACGGTATCCGTATCTCCGTTCTCTGCAAGTACCATAATGCTGGAAAGAGAATTGTAATAAAAATGGGGATTAATCTGACTCTGCAAAGCCATGCTGCGTGCTTTCATTTCCTGTTCCTTGGCTTCGTTAAGCTGAGTCATGGAATCTTTCAGGTTATCGCTCATCAGCTGGAATGCCTGATACAGTTCTTCCAGTTCATTGACGGAAACAGGATAGGAAGTGACTTTTTCCTGGCCGAGAGTGTCCAGTTCCATACGCTGGATAATGTGCTTCAGGTGTTTCACCGGTTTTACTACAGAACGGGAAAGCCTGTAGGAAACGATTACTGCTGCGGCAAGAAAAGCAGCAACAACAGCCAGAAGAATCTTCAGCATTTTGTATACAGGGGCAAGAATCACAGATTCCGGCTGGATAGTCAGGTAAGTGTAGCCTGTATATGCGGAATTCAGTCTGGAAACGTATTCTTTCTGATCTGTGATGGGACTCTGTATGGTAAGGGTATCCTTGTCAGAATCAGTAAGTTTGTAATATTTTGAAATATCATTGGCATCGCCGGCTGTGACATCATAAGGATAGATAAGATCGCCGGACTCATTGAAAACATAGACACTGGCAGCGTTTCCGTGATTTTTTTTCTCATAGGAAATGATGCTCTTAAAGATGGATTTACACTGTTTGGCGGTTTCGATCACGCCGACACCACGGCCGTACTGGTTGGTGAAGGAGCGGTACAGGGAAATGAACCACTGGGGATAGCGGGCAGATTTGGAATAGACGTAAGTGCTGTAAGGAGCTGTCAGGATTTTTTTTCCGTTGGCTTCACGGGCTTTCTGGATCCATTCATTATGAGAGTCGTCGCTTTTTTTGACCATGGTGGAAAGGCCGGCCTGGAGCACATATCCGGAGAAATCATAAAGATTTACCTGATCAGCTTTCAATTCGGTGCCGCTTAAGGAGATAAAAAGATCGGACATGGCAGAAAGCATTTCATCGGAAATATTAAGGTCAAATTTCTGGTCGAGAACGGATTTCGACATGTTGCTGTAATTGATGTTTACAGATACAGTGTCAAGATTCTGGATTGCAGAGTCTACCTGAGACTGAAATGTGGAATTTAAGGTGCTCATGGCACTGATCTGGCTTTTCTTCAGCTGCCCGGATGCAAAAACATAAAAGAATATGGCAAAAGAAAAAAGGATCAGGCAGGCCATGCCAAGATAGGCAATAAAAAGTTTGGACTGCAGACTGCGTGTTTTCATATTGGTAAGCCCCCTGTGTGTGAAATGGTCGTGCAAAACATTGGCTAAAAGTATAGCACATTTGTAAAAAAAGTACAAACCGTAAAAATGTAATTCTGAAATAGTGCTTGAAAATGTCAATAGAAACTTGTGTATAGTTACGGAAATTATGAAAAAAGTATAATAAACTGTGAAAAAAGTACAAATACAGGGCAGGAATATCCATGGCTTTTAAAATGACCAGATGATAAACTAATATCATCAAGAGAGAACGAAAAATCAGTTCAAAAAAAGGAGGAAACATTAATGAAAAGAAAGAGATTTCTGGCAGTAGCCTGTGCAGCAGCAATGATCGCTTCCATGACGACAGGACTTGCAGTGAACGTATCTGCAGCGGATGAGAAGAGCGATTTCGCAGGCGAGGAGCTCAGCATCCTGGTTTCAGCAGGATGGATGGACAATCGTTACGATGAGACAATTAAACGTTTTGAGGATACCTACGATGTTACCGTAGACCTTCAGACAATTCCGGCTGATCAGTATTCAGATCTTCTTCAGTCCAAACTTGCTACAGATTCCTGTGCAGATATCTTCTGGATCCAGTCCAACCCGTTTGCAATTGAATCTACCATCGTTGATCCTGAGAAATACTGCATCGACTTTACAGGAGCTTCCTGGGAGAATGTTATGCCGGAGACAAGAAAAGAGTCCTGCGTATACAATGACAAACTGTACGGACTTCAGATCTGGAACGCATCTCCGGAGTATGTAATGGTTTACAACAAGACACTGTTCGAAGAGAACGGCTGGGAAGTACCGACAACATATGATGAGCTGAAAGAACTCTGTGGTAAGATCCAGGATGCAGGAATCACACCTTGGTTCATGCCTGGTGCAGATGGATGGCAGCATCAGCTGGCATTTTTCCAGATCGGCGGCGTTTATGAAGAAGCAACACCTGGTCTTTATGACGAATTAAATGAAAACAAAGCAACATTTGCAGATAACGAGAAGATGCTTGAAGTTCTGAATGAGTTCAAAGAACTCTCTGATGCAGGATACTTCGGAGAAGACTGGATCGGAACAGACAGTACAAACATGTCCAACGAATTTGGTGACAGAAACTGTGCAATGGCACTTGCAAATTCCAGTTTCATTAAACAGATCCAGGAAGATACAGGCACATCTGATGAGTTTGGAATGTTCCTTGAGCCACTTGGCGACAATACCTGGTATCCAAGCAGCAACTCAGGCCCGACAATGTTCGGTTATAAGGGAACAGAGCATGAGGATCTTGTAAAAGAGTTCTTCAACTTCGTTACAACAACAGAGAGCCTTCAGGAAATCCTTGACAACTCTCCGGCATACACAAACCTTGATGTAAACGATGACAAGCTTGAGCAGCACTGGCTGCCGGAGGAGCAGGAGTTCCTTAAGACAGTTCCGGATGACAAGAAGGCTGTTGTAACACTTCAGACAGGTACAAAATATACAAACGATTACTGGACACAGTTTGGTCAGGATATGGTTGCATTCTGCCAGGGCGAGATGGAAGCAAACGATGTTCTCAAGAACATGGATACCAACCGTGCTGAGGCAGCAAAAACTGTAGGCGACGAGAACTGGAAATAAATAATAGAACTTAAAACTAGTTGACTTGAAGGCAGAGCCGGTATTTGCCGGCTCTGTTTTAACTTAAAAACAGGAGGTGCTTTCTGTGAATAAGAAGAGAATCTATCCACAGTGGTTTCTGATACTGCCGTTGGCATTATATATCATTTTTTTCCTGCTTCCCAGTGTAATGGGTGTTGGTTACTCCTTTACAGACTGGAACTCCAGAAGTGTTCTTAATGGTACTCATTTTGTGGGACTGCAGAATTTTGCTGAGATTTTTACATCAGATAAGTCTTATCTGAGCGGTATTGGCAATACATTGAAGTTTACTATCATTTCCAACATCGTTAAGCTGATCCCGGCTCTTCTGATCGCGATTATGCTTCAGGAGGGACTTAAAGGCAAAGGGCTTTACAGAACATTGCTCTACCTGCCGTCTATTCTGCCTTTTGTAATCATTGGTCTTGTATTTAAATCCATCCTGAATTATAATAACGGACTTTTAAACACACTTCTTGATGCATTCCATCTTGGAATTTTCAAACAGAAATGGCTGTCTGATCTGGCTATTGTATGGAAATCCATCTATGGTGTAGATGCGTGGAGAGGCATTGGTTATGTCATGACTATCTTCCTTGCAGGTCTGAATACGATTCCGAAATCTTATTATGAGGCTGCACAGATTGACGGTGCAAACTTCTGGCAGAGACTTCGGTATGTAACACTTCCGATGCTGAGTGGTGCTATCATGATCAACCTTGTATTTGGTATTACATATGGTCTGAAAGTATTCGATATTGTTTATGTACTTACAAACGGTGGCCCTGGACATGCAACAGAGGTTCTTACAACTTATGCATTCCAGCTCTATTCGAGAGGCCAGTATGGAATGTCTTCTGCATTGAATACTGTTCTTCTTGTAATTACAGCGATCATAGGTGTATTTATTGTTAAGACATTGAGTAAACAGGAGGTACAGCAGTAATGGCAAAAAAAAGAATTCAGAATTTATTAAAACATGTTGTATGTATCCTGCTTTGCTTATGTGTCGTGCTTCCATTTTATATGGTATTGATCAACTCTTTTAAGACAAAAGCAGAGGCAGCCAGAATGAGTCTGGCACTTCCTACAGAGTGGGTATTTTCCAACTACTCTGAGGTTATTGAAAAAGGAAGCCTGATCCAGGGATTCCTGAACAGTTTTGCATATGCACTGATCGCTACAACACTTGGCGTTGTACTTTGCGCCATGGCTGCATTCGTTATGTGCCGTAAGAGAACAAAATTGAATGTATTCCTGTATTACTTTGTACTTTGCGGACTGTTCTTCCCGGTCAACTATGTAACATTGGTACGTGTACTCAGTACACTGCACCTGAACGATACAAGAGTTGGCATTATCATGGTATTTACCAGTGCAATGATTCCGTTCTGTGTATTTACCATCCGTAACTTCGTAATCTCTGTCCCGGTTGAGCTGGACGAGGCTGCTGTTATCGACGGCGCAGGCCCGTTAAGCCTGTTCTTCAAGATCATCATGCCGCTTCTGAAACCAACTATGGTAACATGTTTTATCCTTCAGTTCATGACAGTATGGAGTGATTTCCTCACACCTTTGTATCTGTCAAGCAAGAGCCGTCTCTTCCCGATGACAATGGCTGTATATCAGTTCTTCGGAAAGAACAAGAGTTACTGGAACTATATTTTTGCTGATATCGTACTTACCTGTATCCCGGTTATCATTGTTTACATGATCGGCCAGAAATACATCGTAGGTGGTATGACATCCGGTGCGGTAAAAGAATAAAGAAAAATATTATAAGAATTATAAAAAAAGCACTGCGAGATGAAAAGTTGGATTCATCTTACAGTGCTTTTTACTATTGAAATCTCAGAAATTACTGCATATTTTTGCAGAAGATATCCTCCATGGAAGCCTTAAGCGGAACGCCAAGCCTGCGTAAAGTTCCGTCCAGGGCTGCAAATACTTCTCTTACATTATAGAATGTAGCGTTGTTTCCCATATGTCCGATGCGGATCACTTTGCCGGCCAGGACATCGAAGGAACCTGCCAGCATAATGTTGTAGTCTTTTTTTACTCCCTCAAGGATCGCTTCGGCTGTTGTGCCCTCCGGTACTTCGAAAACAGTAACTGTACTGGAATATCCGCTGTGCAGGTAAAGGTTCAGGCCTGCGTCTGTGATGGCCTTTCTGGAGGCACTGGCGATCTTGGCGTGGCGGGAGAGGATGGCAGGATCTGCCGCGATGTTGTCAATGGCAGCGCGGAGTCCGTAGATATCACTGATCGGCATTGTATATGGAAACCATTTTTCTTCGTAATAATGTGCAAAAGCTGTAAGGTTGGCATAGAAAGAAGCAATTGGTGTCTTACGGTCTGCCATGGATTTCTTTGCATCTTCGCTTACTACAACGAAGGTCAGTCCGGGAGGCGCGGAAACTACTTTCTGGGATCCGCCGCACATGATATCAACTTTCCAGTCATCAATGTTCATAGGTTCGCCAAAAGAGGCGGAAACAGAGTCTACGACTGTAAGGATGCCGTATTTTTTCAGGAGCGGGCAGATAGCGGAGATATCATTGAGCATACCACTTGGGGTATCGCCGTGAACAACGGTTGCATATTTGTAGTCGTGGCTGTTTTTCAGGAATTCTTCCAGCTCTTTTACATCAAAAGTTTCCTGATAATCTCTGGAATAGAGTTCCGGCCGTCCGCCATACATGGTAACAAAATCAGCGAACCCTTTTCCGTAAATTCCGTTATCGAGAACAAGAACCTTATCTCCGGGCTCAGTCATGGATGCGATAGCTGCTTCCAGACCAAGAATACCCTCACCACTTAAGATGAGGGTTTCATTGGAGGTATGGAGCAGAGAACTGATCTTCTCGCAGGTTTCTTTGTAAAATTCGACGAATTCTTCGTCCAGATCCGGGTTGGTGCACTCAAGACTTCTTGCCAGACGGACATTTTCAGCGACCTGTGTAGGTCCTGGTGTCATGATCTTATACATAATCCTTACCTCTTATTTAATATTGTTATGTTTTTTATTATCTCTTTAATCCTGTTTTTCTTGCAGCAAGATTTAATGGTGTGATGACGATGAGTACGATCACTGCAGCAACACCGATCTGTACCAGGTTTCCAGGAATGGATGAGACAGGAGCGACCGGGTTTCCGTAGATGATAACCTCTGCGATGTAGTAGCCGACAACCTTGATTACGCAGGCTGCTGCAATGGCGATCACGTACCATTTCATGTTCTGATGCCTGTGGTCTTCTGTGAGTTTACCAACTGTGAATCCCATGATTCCCACGATAACAAGTGTGAACGGTGCCCATAAAGTCCAGCCGGAGAGAAGATCAAAGAGTCCCATTCCAATACCACCGGCAATAGCTCCGGTTTTCTTTCCAAACAAAATAGCTCCGATAAACAACGGAACGTTTCCAAGGTGGATCAGACCGCCGTTAGCTGCGATCGGGAGCTTCACATTGATAAATGCTGTGAAGATGTAGGTCAGTGCAACAAACGCTGCTGTGATGGTGAGAAACTGTACGGATGAAAGATCCTGAACCTCTCTTGCTTCTGTCTGTACTGCTTTTTCCATAGGTAATACTTCCTTTCCCGAAAACATCTCCGGAATAAAAGATGTCCTCTTTTCATATGATTTT
>ENA-ORLW01001725-ORLW01001725.1-human-gut-metagenome-genome-assembly--contig:-NODE-1725-length-22472-cov-26.122617_pt1 | contig 22472 bp, 18 predicted proteins | sample MGYA00243017_ERZ508829 | MGnify/ENA primary metagenome ERZ508829 (study PRJEB26277, sample SAMN04329776) | human gut metagenome | biome: human-associated habitat | host: Homo sapiens | place: USA...
CTGCGTCAGCCTCGCGTTGCGCAAGCTGGCATCCGAATCCGGCGAACAGCTCCCCGAGCCGCCCGCTCTCTGGAGACGGTACGCGCCTTCCGCCCTCCGCCCGTTGTCCATCGTTGCGGGCGCCATCGTCGCCTCCGCCATCGCGTGCCTGCTCGGATTCCTGCTGTATCGCGGCCTGCCCACGCTCGGGCCGTCCCTCCTCTTCGGAGACACCCCGCCGCTCCGCGCCCTGCTCGGAACCCTGCCTGTTTGGGACGGCATCTGGCCCGCCTGCGCCGGGACCGCGCTGCCGCCATGGCCGCCCGGGACGCCGCCGTGCACCGTCTGCACACGAACCGCGCCGCCATCGACGCGCTGCAAAAGACGATGCGGGAGAGCGCCGCCGCCCGCGAGAAGCGTGCCATGTGGGACAATCTGTCCAAAACGATCAACGGCAACTTGACCGGAAAAATCAAACTTCCGTTTGAACAGTACGTACAAGCGTTCTATTTTGACGGCGTGGTCGAGGCCGCAAACCTGCGCTTCACCCGCATGACCGACGGCCAGTACCGATTGCTGCGCCGCAAGAGCGAGGCCGTCGGCGGCAAGACCGCGCTCGACCTCGACGTGTTCGACGCCTACACCGGCAAGACCCGCCCCGTGGGCAGCCTGTCCGGCGGCGAGAGCTTCATGGCCGCGCTGAGCCTGGCACTGGGCATCAGCGACACGATCCAGCAGAACGCGGGCGGCGTCGTCATCGAGACGCTGTTCATCGACGAGGGCTTCGGCTCGCTGGACTCCGACAGTCTGGAAAAGGCCGTGGACACGCTGGCCGGGCTGGCCGGGGGCGATAAGCTCATCGGCGTCATCTCCCACGTCGAGGCGCTGCAGGACCGCCTGACGAGACAGATCCACGTGACCAAAACGCGGGCGGGCAGTAAGGCGGAAATTGAGATTTCGTAAAGGCTCCCCTTTGAGGGGAGCTCCGCCCGCAGGCGGTGAGGGGTGGCCGGGTGTAGACCTGTAAAGTGTGTGTCTCCCGCCCACCCCTCCGCCCCGCGGGCACCTCCCCTCAAAGGGGAGGCTTTTTAGCTTGCACTTATTTATAAAAAGTATAAAAATATGACAAAATCAACGCTGCAACGACAATTAGAAACCCTCTCCGCGGCGCGTTACCCGCTGCACATGCCCGGGCATAAGCGGCGGGTGCCGCCCGCACCGGGGCTGGGCTGCTATGCCTGGGATCTGACCGAGATCGACGGCGCGGACGACCTGCACGACGCGGACGGCATTCTGGCCGACGCCATGGCCCGCACGGCGGCGCTGTACGGCGCGCGGCGGTGCTGGTACCTCGTCGGCGGGTCCACCGTCGGCCTGCTGGCGGGCATCCGCGCACTGGCACCGTTCGGCAGCACGGTCATTGCGGCACGCAACTGCCACAAGGCCGTCTACCACGCGATTGAGCTGGGGCAGCTGACGGCCCGCTGGCTCACGCCGCCCGTGGACCCGCAGTTTGGCATCTACGGCAGTGTGCGCCCCGCCGATGTGGCCGCCGCGCTGGACGCTGCGCCCGACGCCCGGTGCGTGATCCTGACCAGCCCGACTTATGAGGGCGTTTTGAGCGATATACGTACTATCGCGGAAATCTGCCACGCCCGCGGCGTGCCGCTGCTGGTGGACGAGGCCCACGGTGCGCACTACCTGCCCTTTGCCGCCCGGTACGGCTGGCGCGGCGGGGCCGTAGCCGCAGGGGCCGATCTGGTCGTGCAGAGCGCCCACAAGACGCTGCCCAGCCTGACCCAGACCGCGTTTTTGCAGCTGAACGGCGATCTGGCCGACCCTGCCGAGGTCGAGCGCCAGCTGGACGTGTTCGAGACGAGCTCACCGAGCTACCCGCTCATGGTCAGTCTGGACGGCTGCACCCGCTGGCTGGCCGACGAGGGAGAGGCCGCCTTTGCCGCGTGGCGCGCCCGGCTGGATGCCTTTGATGCGGCGGTGCGGGATCTGAAAAATACAAAAATACTGTGCTGCGGCGCGGACGCACTGACGGCGCATCCTGACTTTTTTGCGCATGACAGCGGCAAAATTTTGCTGCAAATCGGCGCGGCGGGGGCGGCGTACCTGCGGGCCGACGGCTTTGAGCCCGAGATGGTCTGCGGCCCGAACGTGCTGGCCATGACCAGCCCCTGCGACGACGCCGACGCGCTGGAACGGCTGGCCGATGTGCTGCACGCCTGGGACAAAACGGCGGCCCCGCCCGCGGCCCCGCGGCATATTCTGCCCGCCCCCGGCGCGGCCCGCTGCACGATTGCCGAGGCGCTGCTGCGCCCCGCGCGGGCCGTAAGGATGCGGGACGCGGTGGGGGAGACCGCCGCGGAGTATCTCTGGGCCTATCCCCCCGGCGTGCCGCTGGTGGCACCGGGCGAGGAAGTGACGGCAGAGCTGGTGACGGCCTGCCGCGCATTGGAGCAGGCCGGAACCGCGCTGAAGCATACGGGCGGCAGCGAGGCGGAGGAGATTGCGGTTTTGCTGTAAAGGGGTTCCGACGGGCCTCCCGCTGTCTGTTGTTTTCACTCCGCCCCTATTGACAAACCACGGATTTCCGTGTACAATAATAATAATTCTAAAATGTATAAAGGGGTGACTGTTTTATGAAGCACATCCAGACTCTCGAGACCCGCGACATGGCTAAGAGCCTGCTGAACGGCGGCTGCGGCGAGTGCCAGACTTCCTGCCAGAGCGCCTGCAAGACCAGCTGCGGCATTGCCAACCAGCCTTGCGAGAAGACCGACAAGTAATTTTTGCTGGCTTTGATGCCGGGATGCCGTGTGGCAGCCCGGCATTTTCTATGATACAAAGGGTGCGGCGGGCGCATATAGAATACGCCCCTGCAAGGGGAATGCCGTAGGGGCGGATTCCATATCCGCCCGTGGCTGTCCGCCGCATTGCACCATAACAAAACGGAGAAAACCATGATCCATCAATACAAATTAAGCGGTTACAACATTGTGCTGGATGTCTACAGCGGCAGCGTGCATGCGGTGGATGACGTCGCGTATGACGCTATCGCCCTGATCGACCAGGGCAGCAGCCGGGAGCAGGCTGCGGCGGCCCTCGCCAAAAAGTACGCGGACCGCGCCGATGTGACCGCCGCCGACATCAGCGACGTGCTCGACGACATCGACGAGCTGACCGCCGCGGGCCAGCTGTTTGCGCCCGACGCCTACGCCGACCACGCCTTTGACTTCAAAAACCGCTCCAACGTTGTCAAGGCGCTCTGCCTGCACGTCGCCCACACCTGCAACCTGAATTGCAGCTACTGCTTCGCCGCGCAGGGCAAGTTCCACGGCGAGGCCGGTCTCATGAGCTTCGAGACCGGCAAGCGCGCGCTGGATTTCCTCATCGAAAACTCCGGCACCCGCCGCAACCTCGAGGTCGATTTCTTCGGCGGCGAACCGCTGATGAACTTTGAGGTCTGCAAGCAGCTGGTTGCCTATGCACGCAGCATCGAGAAAAAGTACAACAAAAACTTCCGCTTCACGATGACGACCAACGGCATCGGCATCACGGACGAGGTCATCGACTGGTGCAATAAAGAATGCCACAACGTTGTTTTGTCGCTGGATGGCCGCAAGGAGGTCAATGACCGCTTCCGCGTTGACCTCGCGGGCAACGGCAGCTATGACCGCATCGTGCCCAAGTTCCAGAAGCTCGTCAAGGCACGCGGCGGCCAGGGCTACTATATGCGCGGCACGTTTACGCATCACAACGTTGATTTTACGAAGGACCTGTTCCACATGGCCGACGACCTCGGCTTTACCGAGCTGTCCATGGAGCCGGTTGTCGCCCCGCCGGACTCCCCCGAGGCCCTGACCGAGGAGGACCTGCCCAAGCTGTTCGACCAGTATGAGCTGCTGGCCAACGACATGCTGCGCCGCCAGAAGGCCGGCAAGCCGATCACGTTCTATCATTATATTTTGGACCTCAAGCACGGCCCCTGCATCTACAAGCGCATTTCGGGCTGCGGCTCCGGCACCGAGTACATGGCCGTGACCCCCTGGGGCGACCTGTACCCCTGCCACCAGTTTGTCGGCGACCCGGCGTACAAGCTGGGCAACGTCTGGGACGGCGTGACCAACACCGCCCTGCGCGACGAGTTCAAGCTGTGCAACGTCTATGCCCGCCCCGACTGCAAGGACTGCTGGGCACGCCTGTACTGCGCGGGCGGCTGCGCGGCCAACGCCCTGCACGCTACCGGCGACATCCACGGCACTTATGAGTACGGCTGCAAGGTGTTCCGCAAGCGGATGGAGTGCGCCCTGATGATGCAGGTCGCCCAGCGCCTTGACCCCGAGCTGGCGAAGAACGCCGTCCGGTTTGAGAGTGACTGCGACGGGTGTGGTGAGGGCAACGACGGCGCGTGTGAAAAGTAAATAGCCATTGAGTATGCCGCTCTGTAGGGGCCGGGCATGCCCGGCCCGCAGCTTACCGGCAAGCACCTGCTTTCCGGTTTATGTTGCGGGCCGGACATGTCCGGCCCCTACCGCGTCACAATGGCAAACGGCAGCTGCGGAGGGGTCAAGACCCCTCCCTACAGATCGGGGTCCACGGGTGCTTTGTAGGGAACGGTCTTGACCGTTCCGGGGACGTGTGCCGTTATTGCATGGTAAAACATTGTTGAGACGTAGGGGCCGGGCATGCCCGGCCCGCAGCTTACCGGCAAGCACCTGCTTGCGGTTTATGTTGCGGGCCGGACATGTCCGGCCCCTACAGGAATATAAAAGATAAACACCTGTCAGCTGTTTATCTGCCAATCGCCGCGCACTTCTCCTTCAGCCAGACCTTCTCGTCCTCGTTCAGGCGGGGGCTGAGCGTCTCGTAGACGTGGGCGTGGTAGTCGTTCAGCCAGTTGATCTGGTCACGGCTCAGCTCGTCCACAAGGACCGGCTCGGTGGAGATGGGCACCAGCGTCAAAGGCGCAAAGCCCAGCCAGTGGCCGTACTGGTTCTCGCCCAGGTCGATGCACTCCAGCTCGTTCTCAATGCGGATGCCGACCTCGTCGGTCTCGTAGATGCCCGGCTCGTCGGTGATGGTCATGCCTGGCTTAAAAATCACGGGGTTGTTCGGGCGCAGGCTCTGCGGGCCCTCGTGCACGCCGGAGATAAAGCCGACGCCGTGGCCGGTGCCGCAGCGGTAGTTGACCTTGTGCGCCCAGACCGGGCCGCGGGCAAAGGTATCCAGCGCAAAGCCGGTGCAGTAGTCCAGGAACACCGCGCGGGCCATGTCGATGTGGCTCTGCAGCACCCAGGTGTAATAGCGGCGCTCGTTGTCGGTCAGCGGGCCGACGGGGTAGGTGCGGGTGATGTCGGTGGTGCCGCAGTCGTACTGGCCGCCGTTGTCCACCAGCAGGAAGCCGCGCGGCTCGATGACGCTGTTCACGTCGCCCTCGGCGTGGTAGTGCATCATGGCGGCGTTGGCGCCGTAGGCCGCAATCGTGGAGAAGCTGTCCTCAAAGTAGCCGGGCATCTCGGCGCGGCGCTTCTGCAGCATCGTGTCGATGTCGATCTCGGTCAGCTGCTTACCCTCGGCCAGCGCCTTTTCCAGATCCATCTGGAACCGCACCACGGCGATGCCGTCGCGGATATGGCACTCGCGGAGGTTCTTCAGCTCGGTCTCGTTCTTGATGCCCTTCAGGGCAAAAATCGGGTCGGCACCGGCCACGGTCTTGTGGGCAGTCAGGGCCTCGTACAGGGCGTAGTTGGTGGCCTTCTCGTCCACCAGGAACACCTCGTCGGCGGGCAGGGCGTGGACGGCGTCGATAATTTCCTCGTAGCCGCGCAGCGTCACGCCGCTCTCGGCCAGCGTGGCGGTGTCAGCGTCGGACAGGCGGCCCGGCGCGATAAACAGCGTGCAGGCGTCCATCGTGACCAGCGCGTAGGCGACGGCCAGCGGGGTGCAGGGCAGGTCGCGGGCGCGCAGGTTCAGCAGCCAGCCCACGCAGTCCAGACCGGTCACGGCCAGCGCGGTGGCACCGGCCTTCTGCAGCTCGGCACGCACCATGGCGATGCGGTCCGCGGCAGTCGCGCCGGTCTGGGCCGGGGTCAGCAGCTCACAGGGGGTGTCGGGCAGGGCCGGGCGCTCGCCGGTGGCGTCCCAGATCGGGCTGGCCACGTCCTGGCTCTTGAGGGAGGCACCCTTCTTGGCCAATGCGTCGATGTACTCCTTGGCAATCGTGGCGGGCACGCAGCTGCCGTCCAGCAGCAGGGTCTGGCCGTCCGCAAAGTGGCTCCCGAGGTACTCGGCCACGGTGGGCACGCCCGCGGAGCCCGCGTGCATACACTCGATCTCGCTGCCGGCCAGCTGCTTGTCGGCCTGCACGTAGAAGCGGCCATCGCACCACAGGGCGCTGCGGTCTTGAGTCACAACGAGGGTAGAGTTCTCGCCGATGAAGCCGGAGAACCACGGCAGAGCGTTATAATAGCCGGGCAGGTACTCGCTGCAATGGGGGTCGCTGGTCATGATGAGCACGCCGTCCGCGCCCGCCGCTTTGGCAGCGGCACGCAGCGCGGCGATTTTTTCATTGGTAGTCAAAATGGATCGCTCCTTTTTGTGATAGATATTGGGGTTAGGTATATCATACCACGAATGGTGCAAATAATAAATAAGAAATAATAAATAATAAATATTGTGGAGTTTGTGCCCGGGGGCACATACAAAAATGCGGCACGCCGTAGGGGGCGGGATATATGCCGCCCCTACGGGCTAACCCGCTAACGTCTGCCTACCCGGCGGAGCGGTCAAGACCGCTCCCTACAAAGCACCCGTGAACGATAGCCCGTAGGGAGGGGTCTTGACCCCTCCGAGGCAGTGTCCCATTAGCGCCAACCCCCTGCAAATCCAATAAATTTTGCAAAAAATTCAAAATTTCCCGCGCAAAATGGCGCAAAACCCCTTGACGTGTTTGTTATAATAGTATTAGCAGTTAGTGTAATAGATTGCCAACCAACTGAACATCTGAACACATCTTGAATAGAGGTACCCAACTATGGCTGAAAAGAAAACCAAAATCGACATTTTCTCTGGCTTCCTCGGCGCCGGCAAGACCACCCTTATCAAAAAGCTCATCAAGGAGGCCTTCGCCGGTGAGCAGATCGTCCTGATCGAGAACGAATTCGGCGAGATCGGCATCGACGGCGGCTTCATGCGCGAGGCCGGCATTCAGGTCAATGAGCTGAACTCCGGCTGCATCTGCTGCAGCCTGGTCGGCGATTTCCGCGAGGCGCTGAAGAAGGTCGTCGAGACCTACCACCCGGACCGCATCCTCATTGAGCCGTCGGGCGTCGGCAAGCTGTCCGACGTGACCCGCGCCGTCGAGGGCGTCGCCGAGGATCTGCCCGTCATCCTGAACAGCTTTGTCACCGTCGCCGACGTGAACAAGGTCAAGATGTATATGAAGAACTTCGGTGAGTTCTATGACGACCAGGTCAGCCATGCGTCCTGCATCATCCTGAGCCGCACCGGCAACGCTAGTGAGGAAAAGGTCGCTGCCGCCGTCGCCCTGCTGGCTGAGAAGAACCCCACCGCCACCATCGTCACCACCGACTGGACCGTCCTGACCGGCGCACAGATCGTCTCCGTCATGGACGGCAAGCGCGACCTCGTCGCCGAGCTGCTGACCGAGGCCCGCGCCGCCAACGTGGCCCATGCCGACGAGGATGAGCACGAGCACCACCATCATCACCATCACGACCACGATGAGGACGAGCACGACCACGACTGCTGCTGCCACCATCATCACGACGAAGACGATGATGAGGACGAGCACGAGCATCACCATCACGACCATGATGACGATGACCACGACCACGACTGCTGCCATCACCACGACGACGAGGACGAGCACGAGCATCATCATGAGCACCACTACGACGAGCACGGCGTCTGCTCCTGCGGGCATCATCACCACCACGACCACGACGCCGACGAGGTGTTCACGAGCTGGGGCAAGGAGACGGCCCACAAATACAGCCGTGAGGATCTGGACAAGGCCCTGCACGCGCTGGACGAGGGCGCTTACGGCATGATCCTGCGCGCCAAGGGCATTGTGGACGGCGGCGACACCTGGTACGAGTTCGACATGGTCCCCGGCGAGCATGAGATCCGCATCTGCGGCCCCGACGTCACCGGCAAGCTCTGCGTCATCGGCTCCCAGCTGAAGGAGCATGAGATCGCGGAATTGTTCCACGTTTGATGTAAACCGCTGCCCGGTAAGAATGCCTTCCCCCTTGGGGGAAGGTGCCCGAGGCCCCGACCGAGGGCGGATGAGGGGCGAGCCTGCCGCAGTAGCCCACGAATGACAGGCCGCGATCAGCTCTCCCCTCATCAGTCCGCTTCGCGGACAGCTTCTCCCCGGGGGGAGAAGCCTTTGACTGCTACTAACCGAAAGGACGTCCCCTATGCCTAAACAAATCCCCGTATATCTCTTCGTCGGCCAGCTGGAGAGCGGCAAGACGAAATTCATTCAGGAAACGATGGAGGACCCCAACTTCGACTCCGGCGACAAGACCCTGCTGCTGGTCTGCGAGGAGGGCGAGATCGAGTATGACCCGTCCAAGTTCGCCTTCGGCGGCGTGCACGTTGCCCAGATCGAGGATAAGAGCGAGCTGACCGCCGAGAACCTGACCGCGCTCGAAAAGAAGTCCGGCTGCGGCCGCGTCATCATCGAGTACAACGGTATGTGGCTCATTCAGGAGCTGTACGACGCCCTGCCCGACAACTGGCTCGTCTACCAGAGCCTGGCCACCGCCGACGGTACGACCATCAAGACCTACGCGGGCGACAGCGCCATGCGCAGCCTGCTGCTGGACAAGCTGCGCGGCAGTGAACTGCTGGTCGTCAACCGCGCCGAGGCTGTCAACGACGACGAGAGCCGCCAGCTCATCCACAAGCTGGTGCGCCAGGCCAGCCGCCGCTGCGACATCGCCTACGAGTTCAAGGACGGCAGCGTCGCCTATGACGACATCCCCGACCCGCTGCCTTTCGACGTGGACGCGCCGGTCATTGAGATCCCCGAGGAGTTCTTCGGTATATGGTACATGGACTGCATGGACGACCCGAAGAAATATGACGGCAAGACGGTCAAATATCTGGCTCAGGTCTGCCAGACCCCCCAGGCCGGCAAGGGCGCGTTTGTGCCCGGACGCTTTGCCATGACCTGCTGCGTGCAGGACATCCAGTTTGTGGGCATGCCCTGCAAGTACGACGATTACAAGTCGCTGGAGCAGCGCAGCTGGATCAACATTACGGCCAAGGTCAACGTCAAGTACCACCCCATCTACAAGGGCCAGACCCCCGATTCCACCGGCCCTGTCCTGACCGCCATCTCCGTCGAGCCGGGCGAAAAGCCCGCGCAGGACGTGGTGATGTTCAGCTGATATTGCAATAGAAAAGCACCTGCCTTCGATAAAAAGGCGGGTGCTTTTTGATTGACAGGCATTTTCCGAAACGTGCCGCGGAGCGGTCAAGACCGCTCCCTACGGGCTGACGTTCACGGGTGCTTTGTAGGGAGGGGTCTTGACCCCTCCGTCGGGTAGACAGGGCGCTGATGTGGCGTCTGCTAACGGAAAACCGTAGGGGCCGGGCATGCCCGGCCCCTACGGCGCAAAAATCAACCGCGCGTCCCCGCGATCTTGGAATCGGTGCTCCACCCCTGCAAATCGGTGGGCGTCAGGCTGCTCATCCAATTTTCGCGCTCGGTCTCCCACTGGTCCCAGGCGGCCTGGCTGCGGATGGCGGTGCCGCTCTCAAAGGCATCGTCCCACGGGTTGGCCGGGTCGGGATCGGTGGGGTCCCAGCCGCGCTTCTCGGTGTCGGCGGGGTCGGTGTAGATCGTGCCGGGCTTTCCCATCGGGCCGGGGTCGTCGGCGTCGTTGTAGATGATGACCGGCGTGCCCAGCGGGCAGTTGTCGTAGATCCACTTCACGTCCACCACGGCCAGCCGGATGCAGCCCAAGCTGGCGCGGGTGCCCAGCAGGTTGAACTCGTCGTACTCCACATCGTCCTTGTGCTGGCTGTAGTAGGGCACGCTGTGGAACAGGTAGCTGTCATAGATGCGGGTCGCGTACTGGCCGTAGCTCGGGCCCATCAGCAGCCGCCAGCTGTAGTCCACCGGGGTCGAAAAATACCCGGTGGGGGTGTCCATGCCGCCGCTGCACACCATCGCCATGAACGGCACAGCGTACTTTTTTGTGGCAGAATCCACGGCGTAGACCGTGACCACGCCGCCTGCGTTGTTGACCGCCAGCAGGTAGGGGTAGCCCTCCTTCGCGTCCAGCGTCAGGCCGTAGGCGGAAAACTGCGTTTTCAGCCCGGCCAGCGTCTTTGCGGCGTTGTCGTCCCAGGTCGTCGGGTCCTTGATCTGCGGCGCGTCCTTGGTGGCGTTGCTCGTGGCCGTCGCCATCGCGGGGGCCGCTGTCGGCTCGGGCGTCGGCGTGGGGCTTGTCTCCGGCGTGGCGGCGGGGGCCGCCGTGGGCTGCGGCGTCGTGGCGGGCAGCACGTCCTGTGGGGTGTTGGGCATCTGCACGCAGGCACACAGCAGCGCAGCCGTCAGCAGAAGCGGAAAAATGCGGCGTAGAATCGACATAAAATCTCCTTAGTGTTTGGTGACGCCGTACTCCTCGGCCACGAATTTCTCCAGCGCGGCAAAGCTGCGGCGGACTTTTTCGGTCTCGATGCAGTACGCCATGCGGAAGTAGCCGGGGCAGCCGAAGCTGTCACCGGGGACCAGCGCCAGGTCATATTTCAGCGCCTTTTGGCAGAACGCCTTTGCGTCGTCCTCCAGCGCCTTCGGGAAGATGTAGAACGTGCCGTCCGGCTTGACGACGGTGAAGCCCAGCGCGATCAGCTCGTCGTAGATCAGGTTCATGTTCGTCTCGTAGACGGACAGGTCGCTGGTCACGTCAAGGCAGCGCTCGACGGCCATCTGGATGAGGGACGACGGGCAGTTGTGGCCGGTCCCGCGGGAGATCTGGCCGCACATCGGCACGATGTACGCGGCGTCCTCGCACCGCGGGTTGGCGGCCACATAGCCGATACGCTCGCCCGGCACGCTCAGACTCTTGGAGAAGGAGTAGCAGGTGAGCGTATCATCGTAGAATTTTGCGGGGTAGGGCGTGACCCTGCCGCCGAACGAAATCTCGCGGTACGGCTCGTCGGAAATCAGGAAGATGTGGTGGCCGTATTTGGCGCTTGCCTGGGTCAAAAAGTCGGCCAGCTGCTGCAGAGTCTCCTCGCTGTAGGCGGTGCCGCTGGGGTTGTTGGGGCTGTTGATGAGCACGGCGGCGGTGTTCTCGTCCACGAGCTGCGCGAACGCCTCAAAGTCGATCTGAAAGTCCGCGCACCGCGGCGGCGTCACGCGCAGGGTAAGCCCCGCGCCCTCGATGTACGGCTTGTACTCGGGGAAGAACGGCGCAAACGTTACGATGTTCTGCCCGGGCACGCCGACGCAGCGCACAGCATGGGCCAGCGCACCCGCCGCGCCCGTCGTCATAAAGATATGGTCGGCGGTGTAGTCCATGCCGAACCGGCGGTTCAGGCTTTCGGCCACGGCCTTGCGGGTGGACGGCAGCGTCAGCGTCGGCGTATAGCCATGCAGCCTGACGGGGTCGGTGTGGGCCAGCAGGTCCGCGCAAGCCGCGGTGAACTGCGGCGGGCAGGGGACAGACGGGTTGCCTAGCGAGTAATCGAACACGTTCTCATAGCCGATCTCCGCGCCGCGGGCGGTGCTCCATTCAGAAATCTGACGGATAACCGACTTGGAGCCCAGCATATCTTTATAGTGCTGTGCAATCATAATAACAGCTCCCTTTTGTGAAAAATGTTGTAATTTGACCCGGAAACAGCAGCCTCCCGGGAACTCGCTTTCTTTTGGCAGCAAAAGAAAGCTCGCAAAGAAAACTGCCGCTGTTTCGACGCAGCGGACCCGCGACTTAGGGGCTGCACGCCCCTAAGAACCCCAAAGAGGAGGTCGGAAGTCTCGGCGGCTAAACGGACGCAGTATTACTGTCCGTTCTTAACGCCGCCGAGCCTTCCTCCACCTTAAACTCGGGAGTTCCCCCGAACCCCCGCTGCCGGAAACAGCAGTCCGTAGGGGCCGGGCATGCCCGGCCCGCAGCCTTGCCGTTGTATCCCCTTTAACGGTTTGCATCGTAGGGAGGGGTCTTGACCCCTCCGCGGGGCGTCGGGGACGCCGCCCCCTACATCCTTGGCCGCGAACTTTCCGCCAACCGTAGGGGCGGGCTGCCGCCCTCCCTTGCCCCTCTCGTCCGCAACCCGTTCACAGCAGTCCGTAGGGGCCGAGCATGCCCGGCCCGCAGCCTTGCCGTTGTATCCCTTTTACCGGTTTGCATCGTAGGGAGGGGTCTTGACCCCTCCGCGGGGCGTCGGGGACGCCGCCCCCTACAACGATCCGCAAGGCTTCTCCTTATCGCAAACGGGCACGGCGGCCTGTGGGCAGGCCGCCCTACGTATGGTCCGTAAACTTCTGCCTCGGAACGGTCCGGTCAAATCCCGTCTCCGGGCAATCTTCCGGCATTCCAGGCGTTTCGGGTGCCCTGGTCACTCTCTCACCCCAAAACAACCTTTTCCAACCCCTGGGTATCCTCGGCCAGGTACTCTGCCCCGGCTTCGGTCAGCTCCTCGCGGGTCCGGAACCCCCACAGGACCCCGCAGCAGGGCAGGCCCGCGTTGTGGGCGGTCTCCACGTCCACATTGCTGTCGCCGACGTACAGCACACTGCCGTCGGCCTCGACGCCAAGGCGCGCCATCAGGGCGCGCGTCCCCTCGGGGGCGGGCTTCGTGGGTACGTCGGGCAGCGCACCGCGGACGACCTCAAACAGGTCGGCGTCAAAGTACCGCGCGACCACGGCGCGGGCAAACTCGTCCGCCTTGTTGGAGAACACCGCCATCCGCACCCCGGCGGCCTTCAGCCGGGCCAGCAGCGCCGGCATACCGGGGTACGGCGCGGTCTTGTCGTGCATGTGTGCGCCATAGACCTTATCAAACTCGGCCAGCGTCGCGGCCAGCTGCTCCGGGCTGCGGCAGCTTGCGGGGCTGAACCGCTCCACCAGCTTCGGGATGCCGTTGCCCACAAAATAGCGGTACTGCGCAGTTTCATACTGCGGCCAGCCGTGGGCGGCGCAGACGCGGTTCGCGGAGTCGGCCAGGTCGTCAATCGTGTTCAGCAGGGTTCCGTCCAAATCAAACAGTACGGTTTTATACATTCCTCAAAACCTCTTTGCACAAGAAATCATTCTTATTATAGTTGCATTTGACGAAAACAGCAAGCCGCCGCGCCCATTTACCGTAAAAAAGATGTAAATTCTCAAAAAGCTGTTCCCATTTGCACGATTTATGGTATTATATAAGGTAGCACGTAAGGAGGTTTCTCGAATGGATTTGTTTTTTGATTTGCTGCGTTCGGTCATCTACGGTGTGATCGAGGGCATTACCGAGTGGCTGCCCATCTCCAGCACCGGCCACATGATCCTGGCCGAGCAGGTACTTAAATTCAGCTTCAGCGCCGAATTTATGGAGATGTTCCGCGTCGTCATCCAGCTGGGCGCGATCCTGGCCGTTGTGGTCATGTATTTCAAAAAGCTGTGGCCCTTCTGCGTTGACAATGGCCGCGACTCCGGCCTGGCGAAGCACGTCCGCTGGCCGGTCATGCGGCTGTGGTTCAAGATCATCGTCGCCTGCCTGCCCGCCGCCGTGCTGGGCCTGGCGCTGGACGACTGGATCGACGCACATTTTTATAACAGCGTCGTCGTCGCGGTCATGCTGATCGTCTACGGCATCGCGTTCATCCTCATCGAGCGCCGCCCCCGTGTGCCCACCACCACCAAGCTGAGCCGCATCACCTACAGGCAGGCGCTTATCGTCGGTGCGTGGCAGGTGCTGGCGCTCATCCCCGGCACGTCCCGCAGCGGCTCCACCATCATCGGCGGCCTGCTCTGCGGCATGAGCCGCGCCTGCGCGTCCCAGTTCACCTTCTTCCTGGCCATCCCGGTCATGGCGGGCGCGTCGGGCCTCAAGCTCGTCAAGTTCCTGGCGGGCGACGGCGTCTTTACGGTTGGCGAGATCGGCGCGCTGCTGGTCGGCTGCATCGTGGCGTTTGTCGTCTCCATTCTGGCCATCCGCTTCCTGATGGACTACGTCAAGAAGCACACCTTCACGGCCTTCGGCTGGTACCGCATCGCCCTGGGCATCGTCGTCCTGGGTGTCTGGGCCCTGCAGACATTCGTGCTGGCGTAACATTGTAAATAAAAAGCTGCCGCTCGTGGGAGAGCGGCAGCTTTTTTGTTTGGTGCGTGCATTTGTAGGGGCCGGGCATGCCCGGCCCGAGGCCTTCCCGCAGACGCGATTTTGCCTTTCTGTTGCAGGCCGGGCATGCCCGGCCCCTACCGCGTTACGAGGTTACGAATTTTTCGGGAACGTCACCCGTATGGTCGTCCCGGTGCCGACCTGGCTTTGCAGGTCAATTTTTGCGTCGTGCAGCAGGGCAATGTGCTTGACGATGGCAAGCCCTAAGCCCGTGCCGCCCGTGGCCTTGGAGCGGCTCTTGTCCACGCGGTAGAACCGCTCAAACACGCGGGTCTGGCTGTCCTGCGGGATGCCGATGCCGTTGTCCTCGACCTCAAAATACGGGCAGCCGTCGCCGCCTACACCGCAGCGCAGCTCCACATGGCCGCCCGGGCGGTTGTAGCGGATGGCATTGTCGCACAAATTCTGCGTCAGTTCGCTCAATTGGTCGCGGCTGCCGCGCACGGTGGCGGGTCTGGCATCGTATTGCAGCGTCACGTAGGCCCGGCGGGCGTTGACCGTCATGTTCTGGGCCGTCTCCTTGACCAGCGCGGCCAGATCCACAGGGGCCATCTCAGTCACAGGCTCGCGGCTGTGGCTGGCCTGGGTGCTGTCCAGCTCACTCAATTGCAGAATGTCGCTGACCAGCGCGATCATCCGCTGCGCCTCCTTGTGGATGCGCGCGGCGAAGGTCGGCACGTCGGCGGGCTTTGCCATGCCGGTCTCGATCAGCTCGGCATAGCCGGAAATGCTCGTCAGCGGGGTTTTCAGCTCGTGGCTGACGTTGGCCGTGAACTCGCGGCGCATCGTCTCGTTGTCCTCGCGCAGCTTGCGGTCCGTCTGGATCGTCCGCGCCAGCGGGATCAATTCTTCATAGGGCACATCGGCCTCAATCGTGTCCAGATGCTCGGCCAGATGGTTGATGGGCTGCACCATGCGGCGGGTCAGCCACCAGCTGAACAGCGTGGCAGCGAGCAAAATCAGCACGACTGCGCCGCACAGCAGCGGCAGGGTGTCGGTGCTCAGGCCCCAGATGTTCGCGACGTCCTCGCCCACGCGCAGCACCTGTGCGCCCTCCGGCAGGTCGATGCGCACGGCGTAGTAGTGCGTCTCCAGCTGCAGCGTCTCGCTCTCGCGGGTGATGCACGCGGAACCGCTCGCCATTGCCTGTTGAAATTCCGGGCGGTCGGCGTGGTTGGGCAGGTCGGTCTGGGCCGCGTAGATGTCGCCGTTTACGTCCACGATGTAGGAACCGCGCTTGGTGTCGTACAGCACCGTGCCGTCGGTGTCGATGAGGGTGATGCGCAGGGGGAGGTTCTCAGGCAGCAGGTTCAGCAGCGTGGCAGCGCTGTGGGTGTCCTGTGCCTCGTAGGCTGCGGCGTAGCCATGGCAGATCTGCATCAGGTAATTGTCAATGCGTTCTGCGTAGCTGCGCTGAAAAAGCACCGTCGCCGCCGTCAGCACGGCCAGCGCGCAGAGCAGCCCGGTCAGGATCAGGCCGCGCCGGTAGCGGCGGGTCATGCTGAGGGGCTGGCGCGTGCGGCGTTCGTCGTCAATCATCGCTGCCCTCCGTGCTCAGCTTGTAGCCCACCTTGCGCACGGTGCGGATGGCCTCGCCCGCCGCGCCGAGCTTCTGGCGCAGCGTGCGGACGTGCATGTCGATGGTGCGGGATTCCAGTAAATCGTCGGTGTCCCAGACGTCCTTCATGATGCGCTCGCGGGCCAGGACCTCCTCCGGGTGCTCCAAAAACAGATGCAGCAGCGCGTATTCCTTGAAGGTCAGCTCCACGGGCACGCCGCCCACCCGGACGGTGCGGGACACGTCGTCCAGCACGATGTCCCCGAAGCGCAGCGTGGACGCGGCGGGCGCGGGGACGGCAGCGGCGGCGCGGCGCAGCACGGCCCGCACGCGGGAGATGAACTCCATGATGCCGAACGGCTTGCACAGGTAGTCGTCCGCGCCGTGGTCCAGCCCCTTGACGACGTCGATCTCGCTGGTTTTGGCCGTGACCATGATGACCGGCGTTGCGGCGCAGGCCGGGTCGGCGCGCAGCTTGGCCAAAATCTGGTAGCCGTCCTCGTCGGGCAGCATGACGTCCAGAATGACGAGGTCGGGCCGCCCGCTGCGCAGCGCCGCCCAGAAGCTGGCTGCGTCCTCGCAGCCCGTGGTCTCGTACCCGTTGGATTGTAAAGCGTACTGCTCCAGCTCACGGATGCTGGAGTCGTCCTCAACGATGTAGATCATAGAAAATACCCCTTACTATAAACGTAGGGGCCGGGCATGCCCGGCCCGCGGCTTTGCGTGGCCGTCCGATAACGGGCGGCTGCTTTTCTGTTGCGGGCGGGGCATGCCCCGCCCCTACAAAAAGGCTTCCCCCTAGGGGCTGCGCCCGCAGGCGCGTGTCGAAGCGCAACCGCCGCAGGCGGCTCTTAGCGCGGAGACTGAAGCTGTCCGCGAAGCGGACTGATGAGGGCAACGTTATCGTGGCCGCCCGTTTACGGGTTGAAGCCGGAAGGTCGCCCCTCATCCGGCCTCGGTCGGAGCCTCGGCCACCTTCCCCCATAGGGGAAGGCACGTAATTTTTAGTTTTCAGCCGGATTTTCAGCGGGTTCGGAATACGCCTCCGGCGGGAAGGTGTAGCGGCCACGGTATTTCTCGTAGCGGCGCTCAAACTTCACGCTGCCGCCGTGCTTGACGTTGGCAAGATATTCGTGGGTGTCGAACTTGTCCGCCGCGACCTCGATCATGGCCACCGCAATGTTCGAGCAATGGTCGGCGATGCGCTCGTAATTCGTCAAAAGATCGTCCAGCACAAAGCCGTACTCGATTGTGCAGACACCGGCCTGCAGACGCGCGATGTGGCGGGTCTTGACCTCGCGCACCAGGCCGTCCACGACCTGCTCCAGCGGCTCGATCTTGCCGGCGGCGTAGGTGTCGCACTTCTGGAACGCATCCACCGTGCGGTTGACGATGTCCTGCACGGCGGCCTCCAGCACGGACAGATCATTCAGCGCTTCTTCGCTGAATTTGATGTCCTTGTCGCGGATCTCCTGCGCCGTTTTGATAATGTTCACGGCGTGGTCGGAGACGCGCTCAAAGTCGCCGATGGTGTGCAGCAGCGTGTTGACGGAGCGGTTATCCTCCACGGACAGATGCTTGGCGCTCAATTTGACAAGGTAGGTGCCCAGCACGTCCTCATAGTGGTCAACGGCGTCCTCCTTGCGGATGACCTCGTCGGCAATGGCGTCATTCCAGACGCGGGTGGTGGACATGGCCTGCAAGAGCGCGGTGCGGCAGATCTCGGCCATATCGCCGCCGGTCAGCATGGCGCGGCCCACTGCCACGGACGGCGTAGTCAGCAGACGCTCGTCCAGCAGGGTGTTCTCCTGCTTTTTGTCGGACGGGGAGTCGGGCACGGTCAAAATGGCCAGTTTTTCCAGCAGGCGGTTGAACGGCAGCAGAATGGCTGTCGTTACTACGTTAAAAATTGTGTGTACGATGGCGATGCCGAAGGTGTTGGCCGTCTCGTTGAAGAAGGCAAAACTGATCAGCGCGTTCAGCCCGTAGAACCCGCACAGGAAGAGAATCGTGCCGATAACGTTAAAATAGAGATGGACGAAGGCGGTGCGCTTTGCGTTCTTGTTTGCGCCCGCCGAGGAGATCAGCGCCGTGACGGTGGTGCCGATGTTCTGGCCCATGATGATGGGCACGGCAGCGGAGTAGGTGACCGCGCCGGTGCTGGTCAGGGCCTGCAGGATACCGACGGACGCCGACGAGGACTGCAAAACAGCCGTCAGCACCGCGCCCGCAATGACGCCGAGGATCGGGTTTTTGAAGCTGAGGAACAGATCCATGAACCACGGCTCGTCGGCCAGCGGGGACATGGCATGGGACATCGTGTTCATGCCGGCCATCAAAATAGAGAAGCCCAGCAGGATTTTACCGACGCCGCGCTTGCGGTCCTTGCCGATCATATACAGCCAGATGCCGATGAAGCCGAGGATCGGGCTCCACGCGGTAGGGTTCATCATTTGGGTGAGGAAGCTGTCGCCTTCCAGGCCGGACAGCGAGAGCAGCCAGCCGGTGACAGTCGTACCGACGTTTGCGCCCATAATGACGCTGATGGCCTGGTGCAGCTCCATCAGGCCGGAGTTGACGAAGCCGACGGCCATAACGGTGGTGGCACCGCTGGACTGAATGACGGCAGTGACGGCCATGCCGAGCAGCAAACCGCGGATGGGGCTGCTGGTCATGGTGGACAGAATGCCCTGCAGCTTACTGCCGGCGGTCTGTTCCAGAGCTTTCCCCATCAGGTCCATGCCATACAAGAACATGGCAATGCCGCCCATCAGGGTGAACACATTAAAAATGGTCATCCGGTGTTACACATCCATTCTCTTATTGAGTTTTACACTATACCGCCTTCTATTATAATGTATGCGCCGCAGGTACACCACCACGGGAAGGTAAATGTTGTGTAAAATTTGTGTAAAACGGGCTATTAACGGCAGTCTCCCGGGAGGTTGTTCTTTCTTTTGCCAACAAAAGAAAGAACCAAAGAAAATTGCCGCTGTTGCGACGCAGCGGACCCGCGCCTTAGGGGCTGCACGCCCCTAAGAACCCCAATAAGGAAGTCGGAAGGGGCGGGGGCTAAACGAAAGCAGTATTACTTTTCGTTCTTAACGCCCCCGCCCCTTCCTCCACTTTTGAGTCGGGGGTTCCCCCGAACCCCCGTTGCCGGAAACAGCAGTCCGTAGGGGCCGGGCATGCCCGGCCCGCAGCCTTGCCATTGCCGCCCCTTTATTTTTTGCATCGTAGGGAGGGGTCTTGACCCCTCCGCAGCCTTCCGCCGCCGCCCCGTCACCCCTTTGCCGCCCAATCCACTCCTAACTTCACCCCCTCCCTTTCCCCAAACTTTACAAACTTTACACGTTCTACACAAAACCTGCCCCCTCTTTGCAAAACCTTTACCGCGATTGTACCGTACTATGGTCGAAACCGGCGCAAAACCGCGGTACAATTAGCTTGCTTCCGGTGAAGCACTAGCAAAACATCCAAACTATACCACATAAATTTGGGAAAAAGGGAGAATACACACATGAAACGTACTTCTGCAATTGCTGCCGTTACCGCTGCTGCGCTGGCTCTGAGCCTGGCTGCCTGCGGCTCTGCCGATTCCGCCGCTGCTTCCTCTGCTCCTGCAGAGAGCACCGCCGCTTCCACCGAGGCTGCCTCCTCCGAGGCCCCTGCTTCTGAGGCTGCCCCTGCCGGTGACTTCGACGCCGACCAGGACATCACGGTCATCTCCCGTGAGGACGGCTCCGGCACCCGCGGTGCCTTCATCGAGCTGACCGGTGTCGAGGAGAAGAACGCCGACGGCAAGAAGGTCGATAACACCACCGAGGCCGCCGCCATCCAGTCCAGCACCAACGGCGTCATGACCGCAGTCGCCAACGATGAGACCGCTATCGGTTACATCAGCCTCGGCTCTCTGAGCAATGACGTCAAGGCTGTCACCGTCGGCGGCGTCGAGGCCTCCGCTGAGACCGTCAAGGACGGCAGCTACGTTCTGTCCCGTCCGTTCAACATCGTCACTAACGGCGACGCGACGGACCCCGTGGCCGTCGATTTCATCGCCTACTGCCTGAGCAAGGACGGCCAGGCCATCGCTACCGACAACGGCTACATCGGTGAGGACGGCGCGGACTTTACCTCCGCCCAGCCCGAGGGCAAGATCGTCGTCGGCGGTTCTTCCTCCGTCTCTCCGCTGATGGAGAAGCTGATCGAGGCTTACAAGACCGTCAACCCCAACGCCGAGCTGGAGCTCCAGACTACCGATTCCACCACCGGCGTCTCCGGTGCGCTGGAGGGCACCTACACCATCGGCATGGCCAGCCGTGAGCTGAAGGACTCCGAGGTCGAGGGCGGCGCCAAGGCTGCCGTCCTGGCGCTGGATGGCATCGCCGTCGTCGTCAACCCCGGCAACACCACCGACGACCTGACCGTTGACCAGATCAAGGGCATCTACACCGGCGAGCTGACCACCTGGGCGGATGTGCAGTAAAGTATAGCAGCACCGTAGGGGCGGGGCATGCCCCGCCCGCAGCGTACCCGTGACCGCGCGGTTATGGGAAGGCTGCGGGCCGGACATGTCCGGCCCCTACATGGCATATAACCAAAGGAGTATAGGAAAATGACCTCCAAGCTAAAAGAAGGCGTTATGCAGGGCGTGTTCACTCTCTGCGCCTGTGTGTCCATCCTGGCGGTGGCACTGATCTGCATCTTCCTGTTTGCCAACGGCGTGCCCACCCTGTTCAAGATCGGCCCGCTCAAATTCCTGCTGGGCACGACATGGAAGCCCGGCAACGACATCTTCGGCATCCTGCCGATGATCCTGGGCAGCATCTACGTCACGGCGGGGGCTATCCTCGTCGGCGTGCCCATCGGCCTGCTGACGGCCATCTACATGTCCAAGTTCGCGTCGCCCCGCATCAATAAGGTCATGCTCCCGGCGGTGCAGCTGCTGGCCGGCATCCCGTCCGTCGTCTACGGTTTCTTCGGCATGATCGTGCTTGTGCCCGCCGTGCAGGCCATGGTCAAGTCGCCGTTCTTCAAAACCGTGCTCCACGTCAAGAGCGGCAAGGGCATGAGCCTGTTTACCGCCGCCGTGCTGCTGGGCATCATGATCCTGCCCACCATCATCACGGTCAGCAAGACGAGCCTCGACGCCGTGCCCGGCAGCTACTACGAGGGCAGCCTTGCCCTTGGCGCGACGCATGAGCGCAGCGTGTTCTACGCCGTGCTGCCCGCCGCAAAATCCGGCGTGCTGTCGGCAGTCATCCTCGGCATTGGCCGCGCCATCGGTGAGACGATGGCCGTCGTCATGGTCGCGGGCAACCAGACCTGGATGCCCAAGGGTCTGTTCCAGGGCCTGCGCACGATGACCTCGAACATCGTCATCGAGATGGGCTACGCCGCCGACCTCCACCGCGAGGCGCTGATCGCCACCGGCGTTGTGCTGTTCGTATTCATCCTGCTTATCAACCTTTGCTTCAGCCTTGTGAAAGGGGGTAAGGACTATGCCTGAGATCGCCGCAGCGCAAACAGCCGCCGATATGACCTACGCAAAACCGCATGCGTTCATGCCCACCGGCGGCAGCAACCGCCGCGCCGCCCGTGTGCAGGCCGCCGCGCTGCGCTGGCTTGTGCGCATGGCCGCCCTGCTGACCGCCGCGGTGCTGGTGTTCCTCATCGGCTACATTCTGGTCATGGGCATCCCCAATTTGAAGCCCGAGCTGTTCGCCTGGGAGTATAACTCCGAGAACGTCTCGCTGACGCCCGCGCTCATCAACACGGTGCTGATGACGGCCTTCTCGCTGGCGATCTCGACGCCGCTGGGCATCTTTGCGGCCATCTGGCTGGTCGAGTACGCCCACCGCGGCAGCAAGCTGGTCAAGGTCGTGCGCGTCACCACCGAGACACTGCAGGGCATCCCGTCCATCGTCTACGGCCTGTTCGGTATGCTGTTCTTCGTCACTAAGCTGCACTGGGGCTATTCGATGATCGCCGGTGCGTTCACGCTGGCCATCATGGTTCTGCCCGTCATCATGCGCACGACGGAGGAGGCGCTGATCGCAGTGCCCGACTCCTACCGCGAGGGCAGCTTTGGTCTGGGCGCGGGCAAGCTGCGCACGGTGTTCACGATTGTGCTGCCGTCCGCCATGCCCGGCATTTTGTCCGGCGTCATTCTGGCCACGGGCCGCATCGTCGGCGAGACCGCTGCGCTGATCTATACCGCAAGCTCTGTGGCAAAGATCCCGTCCAGCGTGTTCAGCTCCACCCGCACCCTGGCTGTACACATGTACCTGCTCTCCAACGAGGGGCTGTACATCGGCCAGACCTACGGCACGGCAGTGGTCCTGCTGGTGCTGGTGCTGGTCATCAACGGCCTGTCCGGGCTGGTAGCCGGGAAACTGGCAAAACGGTAAAGGGCAATGCACCGGTAGGGGCCGGGCGGCAGACACCGGCTGCCCGGAGGGGTCAAGACCCCTCCCTACGATTCGCCGTTCACGGGTGCCATGTAGGGAGCGGTCTTGACCGCTCCGGGAACCTTCCGTCCGGCAGCCCCTTCCCC
>ENA-ORLW01001726-ORLW01001726.1-human-gut-metagenome-genome-assembly--contig:-NODE-1726-length-22455-cov-3.761283_pt1 | contig 22455 bp, 19 predicted proteins | sample MGYA00243017_ERZ508829 | MGnify/ENA primary metagenome ERZ508829 (study PRJEB26277, sample SAMN04329776) | human gut metagenome | biome: human-associated habitat | host: Homo sapiens | place: USA...
CTTTAATAAAAATTTCAAAAAAGTATTGACAAAAATATGGAGTTGTGATAAAATAATTAAGTCGTTTGATTAAACGGCTTAATATGCGGATGTGGCGGAATTGGCAGACGCGCTAGATTTAGGCTCTAGTGAGGAGACTCGTGAGTGTTCAAGTCACTTCATCCGCACCAGCAACGGTAATGTTGCATCCGGGTCGCGTACTAAAATAGTGCGTGACTTTTTTATATTTTACGCGTTATTATGTGATTAGTGTTTTAATAAAAAAAGTCAACCGAAGCCGGTTGGCTTTTTTTATTAAAAGGATAAAAGTGACTTGAACACCAAGGGTGAAACTTACTGAATATATTTTACAATTTAAGTGTTTCACTGAATATTCGATATAAAGGGCAACCATTATGGCTGTCCTTTTTTTATAAATAAAATTTTAAGTGTAAATTTTTTAGTTTAATATTTGTGCTTTTTGTACAAAATAAATCTATAAATGAAAGTTGAAAAATTAGATATTTAATTTTGTAAAATGATAACAATCAACTATGTCTGTAGTATAATTTGCATTAAATCCTTTCATTTGAACATAATAGTATCCTAGTATATACCAATTCTAAGGAGGAAATGAACATGAAAAAGAGCAAATCAGTATTAAGCCTGCTCACTGCAAGCATGTTATTTGTGTTATTGTCTCTTCAAGGCTGCAGCGGTAATAAAAACAGCAGCGGTGTAAAAAAAATTGAAATGCTTCAATATAAGCCTGAGGCAGTAGAAGCGTTTGAGAAAATTGAAAAAAGATTTAATGACACTCATGATGATATAAAGCTTTCAATCGAATCGCCTAATGAAGCGATGACTATTTTAAAAACTCGATTTATAAGAGAGGATTATCCTGATATAGTTGCAATTGGCGGAGATATAAATTACTCAAATTTTTTAGATGCCGAAATGTTTATGGATATTTCCGATTTTGATGGTGTTTCAAAAATAAAGCCTGTATATATGGAAATTGAAAAGGAGCTTGAATTCATTCCCCAGGACGGTGTATACGCTATTCCTTTTGTAGCCAACGCAGCAGGTGTTCTGTATAATAAGGATATGTTTCAAAAGCAAGGCTGGAAAATTCCTGAAACATGGAGTGAATTTTTAAGTCTTTGTGAAACTATAAAGTCATCAGGTATTTATCCCACATATTCCGGTTTTAAAGATACATGGACTTGCCTCGCTCCATGGAATGCACTTGCAGTGGGTTTAGCTCCTGCTGATACCTGTGCTAAAGTGAATGAAGGAAAAACCACATTTAAAAAAGAATATTATCAGGTTGCCGAAAAAATGAAAACACTGCTAAATTATACAGAGCCTAATCCTTTTGCTTACAGTTATAACGATGCCTGTACCGCTTTTGCAAGAGGTGAGTCGGCAATGTTTATAATAGGTAACTATGCAGTTCCTCAGATAAAGTCAGTAAATCCTGATATGAATATTGATTCTTTTACATTTCCGGCTAATGAAAATGAACAGGAAAATGTGCTTGTTTCAGGAGTTGACTTGCAGTTTTCTGTTTTGAAAGAATGCAAAGATAAAGATGCAGCATATGAAGTTCTTCGTTTTTTGTACGAAGACGAAACAATACAGATTTATCTTGATGAACAGAGTGCAATTTCATGTAAAGAAGGAAATTTCACATTGCCGAGTACACTAAGCGGTATGAAGAATTATATAGACGAAGGAAGAATGTCAGACTATCATGACCATTATTATCCAAGCGAAATGAGTGCAGACGCTATGATTCAGACATATCTAATGGATAAGAGCAAAAACTCAACAGAAAAATTTTTGAACAACTTTGATGAATCTTGGATTAGATATAACCGTGATTTGATTAAAAAAGTACAGGAATATAAAAAGGAGAACTCATGATGAAACACAGAAAAAAACTGAATCATAAAGGAAGAGTGCATAGTGCAATGGCCGCACCTGCGGTAGTTCTGTTCTTTTTATTTAATACATTGCCGCTGATAATCGGTGCAGTTTACAGTTTTACAAATTACAGAGGATTCGGAAAATTCGATTTTGTAGGATTAAGAAATTATATAGATTTATTCGGTGATTCAAGAGTAGGAAATTCATATTTGTTTACATTCAAATATGCTATTGTCGGAACAATTATAGTAAATATTCTCAGTATTATAATGGCGACAGCATTAAATAGCAGAATTCGTGCGAAAAGCTTTTTGAGAGGTGTTTATTTCATCCCGAATATTCTGGGAGGTCTGATTGTAGGATATATTTTCAGTTTTATGTTCACCTATATTGTCCCTGCAATAGGAAATGCACTCAATATCAGTTGGCTTCAAAACAGCATTTTGGCAAGCCCTGCATATGCATGGATTGGCGTGCTGATTGTCGGAGTATGGCAGACCGTCGCTATGAACACAATAATTTATATTTCAGGACTTCAGACTATACCATATGATATTTATGAGGCCGGAACTATCGACGGTGCGAGTGTGTGGCAGATATTCTGGAAGCTTACATTTCCTATGCTTATGCCTTTTGTATCGATAAACCTAGTATTAAGCACAAAGAATATGCTTATGGTTTTTGACCAGATTATGTCACTCACAAAAGGAGGACCTGCACAGAGTACAGAATCAATTTCATATTTAATTTACAGAAACGGCATGGACGGAGGACAGTTTGGGTTTCAGAGTGCAAATGCGGTATTGTTTTTTGTAGTAATAGTTGTTATTTCAATTATTCAAATGAAAATGACAGGGAGAAAGGAGCAGCAGCTATGAGCAATAATATAACTTCGGTTATGACATCGGGAAGTAAAGATATAAAGAAAGTTAAGTTCAGAAGAAAGGGAAGGCATACCAATAAGCTTTTAACTTTAATTTTGTTTTTAGGCTGTATTACTGTTTTCTTTCCGTTGTATATGACAGTAATCATAGCATTAAAACAGCCTTCGGAAATGACAAATGATGTATCAGGTGCTTTATCCTTTCCTTCATCATGGAGTCTTGATAACTTTCGTGAAGCCATGAGGGTAACTGACTTTTGGAATTCTCTTGGAAACAGTTTGCTTATTTCAATTGCTACTATAATTATTGCTGTCTTGCTTCACTCTGTGACAGGATATGCAATAGGAAGAAATATGGCAAGAAAGAAGTCATATAAATTCTTGTATTTTTATATAGTCAGCGGAATGTTTGTACCTTTTGCAATTTTGATGATGCCGTTGGTTAAACAGACTGCACAAATGGCGATTGCAAACAGGTTGGGTGTTATTATTCTTTATTTAGTATTTTATATGCCTATTAATGTAATGCTCTACAGCGGATATTTAAAAAATATACCTTTGGCATTAGAGGAAGCAGCGGATATTGACGGAGCGTCTACCTGGAGAACCTATTGGACAATAATTTTTCCTATGATGAAGCCAATGCATGCAACAGTTGCTGTATTAACAGCCTTAGGAACATGGAATGATGTTATGACGCCTTTGGTTATAATGTCAGGCTCGGGAAAGACAACGCTTCCTCTTGCACAGCTTAATTTTCAGACTCAATTCGGCACAAACTATAATCTTGCTTTTGCGTCTTATCTTCTTGCTTTGATACCGATTCTGATATTCTATGTTATATGCCAGAAACAGATTTTGGGCGGAATTGCAAACGGTGCGGTAAAAGGATAAGTTAAAAAAACATTCTGAAAGGAAAATTATAAATTGAAGCTGTCTAATAAAATTATGCTTATAACTTATGCTGACAGCATGGGTGAAAATATTAATGAACTTCACAGTGTTTTAAATAAGTATTATAAAAAAGCTGTGGGAGGTGTTCATATTCTGCCGTTTTTTCCGTCGTCTGCCGACAGGGGATTTGCACCTATTTGCTATGATAAGGTTGATGAAAGATTCGGAGATTTTTATGATATAGAGTCACTTAGTAAAGACTATTACCTTATGTTTGATTTTATGGTTAATCATATCTCTGCTCAGTCTGAATACTTTAAAGATTTTCTTTTGAAAAAAGATAGGTCAGAGTATAAAGATTTTTTTATCCGTTACAGTGAGTTTTGGGAAAACGGCTGTCCTACGAATGAACAAATCGATAAAATATATAAAAGAAAACCAAGGGCACCGTATATTATGGCCGAATTTGCCGACGGAAGTACTGATAAGATATGGTGCACATTTTGTGAAGAACAGATTGACTTAGATGTAACAAAAGAAAAAACAAAAAAATTTATAAAAAAAACACTTGAGGGTATGTGTCTTCACGGAGCTTCGGTTATAAGACTTGATGCATTTGCATATGCAATTAAAAAGCCGGATACAAGCTGTTTCTTTATAGAACCTGATATTTGGGACTTGTTATATGAAATCGAAGATATTGCAAAGAAGAATAATGCTGAAATTCTTCCTGAAATTCATGAGCATTATACAATTCCCATGAAAATTTCACAAAAAGGATTTTGGATATATGATTTTGCACTTCCTGTTTTGACGCTTCATGCTTTGTATAATCACACGGGCGATTATTTGAAAAAATGGCTTGAAATGTGTCCGATGAAACAGTTTACCACACTTGACACACATGACGGTATAGGTATTGTTGATGTAAAAGATTTACTTCCTTGTGAAGAGATTGACAAAGTAAAAGAACAAATGTATAATCAAGGTGCGAATGTTAAAAAGATTTACAGCTCAGAGGCTTATAACAATTTAGATATTTATCAGGTGAATACGACTTATTATTCTGCACTTGGAAATAATGATGATGCTTATCTTTTAGCAAGGGCTATACAGTTTTTTGCACCGGGAATTCCACAGGTTTATTATGTGGGCTTGTTTGCAGGCGAGAATGACATAAGGCTTATGGAAAAGACAAAAAACGGGCGTGATATCAATCGTCATTATTATTCATTACAGGAAATAGATAAGCAAATGAATCGTCCTGTTGTTATGAAATTAAAAGAACTTATGGAATTTAGGAATTTACATCCTGCATTTAATCTTGGAGGGGAAATTCAGATTGAATCAGAGGGAGACAGACTGAAAATTATAAGAAGCTGGCAAACCGGCAGTGTTACTTTGGATGCAAATTTAACATCGTATGAGTTTAAAATTTATGAATAAGTAAATGGCTGAAAGGAGAAATTCTATGTCAGTAAATTTAAATGAGCAGGAAAAAAGTGTTTGTATTGAAACAAAAAATACAATGTATCAAATGAAAGTAGATGAATACGGTGTTCTGAAACATATTTGGTATGGTGCTAAAACAAATTGTGATATGGAATATCTGCTTGATTATCCTGATGTGGGTTTTTCCGGCAACATTTACGATGCAGGTAATCAAAGAAATTATTCGCTTGATACAATGCCTTTAGAGTATTCATCAGCGGGAATCGGGGATTTCAGGCTGTCAGCTATTTCAGTATTGCATTCTGACGGCAGCAATGCTCTTGATTTAAGATATCAGGGGTATTTCACAAAAAAAGGAAAGTATACGATTTTGGGACTTCCGTCGGTATATGCAGATGATAATGAGTCAGAAACATTAGAGATAATGCTTAAAGATATCACAAGCAATATTACAGTCATATTGAAATACGGCGTTTTAGAAAACCTTGATATTATAACAAGAAGTGCAGTTATTTTAAACAGCGGAAAAAACTCTGTAACGATTGAAAAGGCATTTAGTATGTGTCTTGATATACCTTATGGAAATTGGGAATGGATACATTTTCACGGCCGTCACGCCATGGAGCGTATGGCAGAGCGTTCACCCCTTGTTCACGGTATTCAGGAAAGTTCAAGCGGCAGAGGAACATCAAGTCATCAGCAGAATCCGTCTGTTTTATTATGTGATAAGAATTGCACAGAAGAAAGCGGCTCGTGTATCGGTGCTGTGCTTATGTACAGCGGAAGTTTTCAGACAAAAATAGAAAAAGATCAGCTGAACCAAGTAAGAATGGTTATGGGAATAAACCCTGAAAATTTCAGATGGATTCTTAATGAGGGTGAAAAGTTCTATACACCTGAGGTGATAATGTCTTTCAGTGGCAGCGGCATGCAAACCTTGTCTCATAATTTTCATAAAGTGATAAGAAATCATGTTTGCAGAGGAAAATACAAAACAACGAACAGACCTATATTAATTAATAATTGGGAAGCGACATATTTTGATTTTGATGATGAAAAACTAATCGGTATTGCCGAGGAAGCTGCCCGTATTGGAATTGATATGCTGGTTATGGATGACGGCTGGTTCGGTAAAAGAAATGATGACTGCTCAGGACTTGGGGACTGGTTTGTGAATGAGGATAAGCTGAGAGGAGGGCTTTCACCGCTTGTTAAAAGGATAAAAGAGTTTGGACTTAAATTCGGTATATGGTTTGAACCTGAAATGGTATCAGAAGACAGCATACTTTATCGTGAACATCCTGACTGGGCCATTAAAATACCCGGAAGAAAACCTATGCGCGGACGCTTTCAGCTTGTTCTTGATATGACAAGGCAAGAGGTGAGAGATTATGTCTATAATTCAATCAGCAAGATACTGAAAAGTGCTGACATATCATATGTGAAATGGGACATGAACCGAAGTATCAGTGATTGGTATTCAGCAGAACTGCCGGCAGAGCACCAAGGTGAAATGCCGCATAGGTATGTGCTTGGTTTATATGAGCTTCTTGAAAGACTGACAAATGATTTCCCGAATGTTTTATTTGAGGGCTGCAGCGGCGGAGGCGGAAGATTTGATGCAGGGATGCTGTATTATTGCCCTCAGATATGGTGCAGTGATGATACCGATGCATATGAGAGAACTAAGATTCAATACGGAACATCTTTCTTTTATCCGATAGGGGCAGTTGGTTCTCATGTGTCTGCAGTGCCTAATCATCAGACTGGCAGGGTAACTCCTATAGAATCTAGAGCTGTTACCGCAATGGCAGGAAGTTTTGGATATGAGCTTGATTTGAATACTTTATCTGATATGGAGAAAATATCTGTGAAAGAGCAGATTAAAACTTTTAAAAAATATGCTTCACTTATTCATAACGGTGATTATTATAGACTTAGCAATCCAATGACCGAAAATTATTCTGTGTGGTCGTATGTGTCAAAAGACAAATCGGATGTTCTTGTTCATGGTATGATATTTCACTCTCAGGCTAATATGCTGAGAAATCGTATATTCCTAAGAGGACTGAACCCTGATAAAACTTATATTTTAGAGGGAAGCGGGAAATCTTTTACCGGTAAAGCTCTTATAGACGGCGGTATACTGCTTCCGAAAGTCTGGGGAGACTATTGCCCTGTTGAAATGCATTTTAAAGAAGAAAAACAACTGTAATATTTAAACTTTGAGGAGGATATCTGTGAAAAGATTTGATGTTACGGCACTAGGTGAACTTCTAATTGACTTTACCGAAAGCGGAAAAAGTCCTCAGGGAAATCCGCTGGTTGAAGCGAATCCCGGAGGAGCACCATGCAATGTTCTGGCAATGCTGAATAAGCTCGGTAAGAAAACTGCTTTTATCGGTAAAGTGGGGAATGATGCTTTCGGGCGGCAATTATCCGAAGCAGTCGGCAAAAGCGGAACCGACATATCAGGTCTTGTAACAGATAATGATGTTCATACAACGCTTGCTTTTGTTCACACGCTTTCAGGCGGTGAAAGGGAATTCAGCTTTTATAGAAATCCAGGTGCTGATATGATGCTTAGAAAAGACGAAGTAAAAGAAGATATTATAAAAAGTGCAAGGATTTTTCATTTCGGTACACTGTCGCTGACGCATGATTCTGTTCGTGAAGCGACAAGATATGCAGTTGATATCGCCAAGAAGAATAATCTTCTCGTTTCATTTGACCCTAATTTGAGAAAACCTCTTTGGAACTCTCTTAATGATGCTAAAGTTCAAATTGAATACGGTCTTTCAAAATGTGATATTCTTAAAATATCCGATAATGAGCTTGAATTTATAGCAGGAACTTGTGATTATCAAAAAGGTGCAAAGATTCTTCAAGATACCTATAAAATTCCGATTGTATTTGTGACCATGGGGAAAGAGGGAAGCTTAGCGTGTTATAAAGACGTTATAGTTTTTAAGGAAACCTTTTCTGATATAAAACCTATAGAAAAAACAGGTGCGGGGGATACTTTTACAGCGTGTGCGATTAATTATATTCTTGATAATGGTTTGGATAATTTGTCAGAGAACAATTTAAGCGAGCTTCTCACTTTTGCAAATGCTGCTGCTTCTATTATAACCACACGAAAAGGTGCATTAAATTCAATGCCCGAAAGGGAAGAAATTGAAGCTTTGATAAATTTATATAAAGTTTGACAGATTTCCGTATTTAGCAGGTTTGCTAAAGCGGAAATTTCTTTATATATAAAAACCACACTAATCTAAATAGACTAGTGTGGAAGATTTTCTTTACTGTTTAAAAATTTAATTCATATAAAGCAAAAGTCGGTATATCATCAATACTGCGTCCTAAATCCTTTTCTCCGGCAAAAGTGAAGCCAAGCTTTTCATAAAGCCGTCTTGCAGGAATATTTTCAGGAACAACATCTAATCTTATTGCTTTAAAACCATGTTCTTTTGCATATGAAACAGAGTATTTTACCATAGCTTTTCCAACCCCTCGCTTCGACAAGTCAGGGTCTACTGCTAAGGTGTGAATTATGAGATATTCACCTCTGTTTAAGTCGATTTTCCAATTACCCTTTGTATAATCACCCTCAGGATTATCATTGAGAATAAAAGCACCTAAAACTGCATTATTCTCAACGCACATAAACTGAACTTCGTCTGAAATTGCTTTTTTAACACTGTCGGTACACGGATATTCACCGTATCTCCACTTAGGATAATTGATAGTTTTTGTCAGATGAAAAGTTACCTTGTCATAAAGGGCAGAAACCGCTTCAAGGTCGCTCATTTCACACTTTTGAATTTTCATATTGTTTCAGTCCATTCACTTTAAATTATAAAAATTAAAATCTCCTATGGCTTTATTTTACCATAGGAGATTTCATTATGCAATATTATCAAAAGTTAAATTAAAGTTCGATAATAACTTTTCCGCCGCAGCTTGGAGTAATCTCAGCTGATTTATCAGCACCTGCAACAGTGATAGTAAATGTTGCGTCAGTATCTGTATATTCACATTCAATCTTATTGCCGTTTCTCTTAGCAGTCAGCTCGAATACTTTGTTTGCTTCCTTGTCATATACAGGGCAAACAGCAGTCTTGCCGTCTTCGAGATTGTAAATTGTGAAGTTTGTACCGTTTACATAATCGTATTCAAAGTCACGCTCAAAGTTACCGAACGGAATAATTGAATTTGGTTTAGCAAGAGCAGGAATCTCAAAATAATTGCACTCGTGTCTGTACCATTTTCCGCCCTCAAGAGTTTTACCTGTGATGATATCTGTCCATTTGCCTTCAGGAAGATAGTATTCAGCAAGGTTCTCATCATTTAAGATAGGAGCAACAAGAATGTTGTCACCGAACATATACTGTCTGTCAAGTGTCAGACATGATGGGTCATCTGCGTAATCGATAACCATAGCTCTCATCATAGGAACTCCGACATTGTGTGTCTTGATAGCCTGTGCCCAGATGTAAGGCATTAGTTTACCCTTTAAATCTGTGAAGAATTTCAAAACGTCACATGACTCATCGTCGAATAACCAAGGCACTCTGTAGCTCTGGTTTCCGTGAAGTCTTGAGTGTGTTGAGAACAGACCGAATGCAGCCCATCTCTTATAAATATCAGGAGTAGCAGTAGCTTCAAATCCTGACATATCATGGCTGAAGAAGCCGAATCCCGAAAGTGACAGTGATAGTCCGCCTCTGATTGTTTCTGCCATAGAGCTGTATTCGGCAGAGCAGTCGCCGCCCCAGTGAACAGGGAACTGCTGTCCGCCTGCTGTAGCACTGCGGGCAAACAAACAAGCTTTGTTTTCGCCATAGTATTCTTTTAGAACATTGAATACTGTTTTGTTGTATAGATGTGTATAGAAATTATGCATTTTGATTGGGTCTGATCCGTCAAAATAAACAATATCCTTAGTAGGAATTCTCTCACCGAAGTCAGTTTTAAAGCAGTCAACACCCATTTCACAAAGAACTCTCAGCTTTGAAGCATACCATTCGCAAGCCTCAGGGTTTGTGAAGTCAACGATTGCCATACCAGGCTGCCACTCGTCAGCTTGGAAAACATCTCCGTTTTTCTTCTTTACAAAGTATCCGTTTTTAACACCTTCGTCAAAAAGCTTTGAACGCTGTGCAATATAAGGGTTAATCCAAACGCAGGTTTTAAGACCCTTATCCTTGTGAAGACGCTCAAGCATTGCAGGAGGGTCAGGGAACTGTGATTTATCCCATTCAAAGTTACACCATTCAAATTCTTTCATCCAGAAGCAGTCAAAGTGGAATACCTGAAGAGGAATATTTCTTTCAGCCATACCGTCAATAAATGATGTTATTGTTTCTTCATCATAGTTTGTAGTAAATGATGTTGTCAGCCACAGACCGAATGTGTATGCCGGAGGAAGTGCAGGCTTTCCTGTTAAGTTTGTATAACCTGCCAATACTTCTGTTAAGTTTTCACCGCCGAAAATGAAATATTCAAGCTCTTCACCCGGAACGGTAAATGAAACTTTTGAAACTGTGTCCGAAGCAACTTCATAAGATACCTTATCGGAGCTGTTTACGAAGATACCGTAGTTTCTTGATGATGTATAGAAAGGAATACTCTTATAGCTTTGGTCTGAACATGTACCGCCGTCGGAATTCCATATTTCAACATTCTGACCGTTCTTAGTGAATGTTGTGAACTTTTCACCGAAGCCGTAAATATATTCACCGACTGAAAGCTGAAGCTGTTCGCGGATATATGTTGTATGAGGGTCTTGCGGATAGCTCCAGAAAGTATCATCTTCCTGTTTAGCCATTCTTGCGTTAGCTTTGAACTGACTTTCCTGAATTATTGTAGTAGCTCTCCATGCTCCGCCTGTTAAAAGCTTGTCGCCGTAGAAATACTGAACGCTCCAGTTATCCTTGTTGATAACAACCTTGGTTTTACCTGAAATAAGTTCAACGCTGTTTTCATTTTCATTGATAACAGGCTTGTAGCCATAGTCCTCAGTAAGTTCAAAATGAGGTCCGTGGTCAACAGTTCCTTTATAGTGTGTGATATGCACCTTGATGCAGTTCTCCATTGTTGAAGAGTAGGTGATTTCAAGGTTTGGTCCGCCAAGTGTCATAGCCCTGTTATAAATCTTTGAAGGTGTTGCTACAACCTTGATAGCATTTTCTGTTGTTTCAATAACATAGGCTTCGTTGACATACTTTACATCATAGCCTCGTTCTGTAAGCCAGAATCCATCAGAAAATTTCATAATTTTGTCCTCCTGTTTCTAAAATTATTATTGATTTAAGAAAATACTTTTACATTCGTACAGTATTTTCTTTAATTCCAAAAGTTAAACTTTTGTCACCATTAACATTGTAACACAAAAATCAACTAAAATATAGTCTATTTTTAGCTTATTTTTGTCAATTTTTATCCTGCAACGGTGACGTTGCATTCTCTGCCGCCTTCGAAAAATTTGATATAGGTAAGAGAAAGTACAACGGCGGGCTGAAACAATTGACAACGAATAGTGAATAATGGACAATTAATTGTCTTATTGAATACATAATAAATTATCAATTATTCATTGTCAACTATCAATTGAATTTTCGGGCTTTTCATTTCAATTAAATTGTGGTATACTGTTTTTATCAGCTGTATAATTTGATTAAGTTAAATCTGACAGCTAACGGGAATGATTTTAATAATGAAAATATATATTGATGCAGATGGTTGTCCTGTAGTTGATATTACCGTTTGTGAAGCAAAAAAGCGAAATATAGAAACTGTAATCATATGTGATACCTCACACGAATTCAAAAATGATTACGCTGAAATTGTTACGGTTGATAAGGGTGCGGACAGTGCAGATTTTAAGCTGGTTAATATGATTGAAAAGGGTGATATTGCAGTAACTCAGGACTATGGGCTTGCTGCAATGTGTCTTGCCAGAAAAGCGGTACCTGTAAATCAGTTCGGAATGGTATATAGTAATGATAATATTGACGGTTTGCTTTTTTCAAGATATGCAAATAAAAAGGCGAGAATGGCAGGTCAGCGTATTAAAGGACCTGTTAAGAGAAAACCTTGCGATGATGAAAAATATTTAGCGGCATTGAGGAGGATTTTGGATAATGAATATTGACAAAATACTAAATGAAATGACTTTAGAAGAAAAAGCTTCACTATGCTCAGGAGAGGGTTTTTGGCATACCAAATCAGTTGAAAGGCTTGATATACAAAGAATAATGATGTCTGACGGACCTCACGGACTTAGAAAAATAAATGAGGGTGATGAAAGCGACGGTATAAGTGAAGAAAGTATAAAAGCTGTTTGCTTTCCGACAGCGTCAGCACTCGCTTGTTCGTTTGACAGGGGTCTTATTGAAAAGCTGGGAAAAGCTCTCGGTGATGAGTGTCAGGCAGAGGATGTAGCTGTTATTTTAGGACCTGGAGCAAATATAAAGCGTTCTCCGCTGTGCGGAAGAAATTTCGAATATTTTTCAGAAGACCCATATCTTTCGACGGAAATGGCATCTGCTCATATAAAGGGTGTTCAGTCAAGAGGCGTTGGCACTTCACTAAAGCACTTTGCACTTAACAATCAGGAACACCGAAGAATGAGTACTTCCGCTGAAGTCGATGAAAGAACTCTGCGTGAGATTTATCTGGCTTCATTTGAGGGTGCTGTTAAAAATGCAAAGCCGTGGACGGTTATGTGTTCATACAACAGAGTGAACGGTGTTCATGCATCGGAAAACCCAAAGCTTCTTTCGGATATTTTGAGAGACGAGTGGGGATATAAAGGTGTTGTCGTCAGCGACTGGGGTGCGGTTGACAATCGTGTAAATGGTGTTAAAGCAGGGCTTGACCTTGAAATGCCTGCGTCTATGGGTAAAAATGATAAGCTTATTGTTGAAGCGGTTAAGCTCGGAAAGCTTGCTATTAAAGATGTTGATAAGTGTGTAAAGCGTATTTTAGAGCTGATTGAAAAACATGAGGACGGAAATAAATCAGAAGTGGTATGGGATAAAGAAAAAGATCACGAATTAGCTGCAAAAATCGAAAGTGAATGTATGGTTCTTTTGAAAAATGATGATAATATCCTTCCTCTTGATAAGAATAAAAAGATTGCGTTTATCGGTAAATTCGCTTCAGTCCCTCGTTTTCAGGGCGGCGGAAGCTCGCATATAAACGCATATAAGGTTACATCTGCACTTGAAGCGGTGAAGGATATATGCGAAGTCTCTTATGCTGAGGGATATATTACCGATGAAGATAAAACCGATGAAAAGCTTCTGAATGAAGCAGTTGAAACTGCGAAAAAGTGTGATATAGCAGTATTATTCGTCGGTCTTCCAGATTCATTTGAATCAGAGGGTTATGACAGAACTCATTTAAGACTTCCTGAGTGTCAGTTAGAGCTTATTGAAAAAGTTTCTCAGGCAAATGAAAATACTGTTATAGTTCTTCATAACGGATCACCAGTCGAGATGCCTTTTGCAGATGATGTAAAGGGTATTCTTGAAGCTTATTTGGGCGGTCAGGCTGTCGGAAAAGCAGAAGTTGATATTTTGTTCGGAAAGAAAAACCCGAGCGGAAAGCTGGCAGAAACATTTCCTCAAAAGTTAAGCGATAATCCGTCATATTTGAATTTCCCGGGTGAGGGTGACAGAGTGCGTTATCAGGAGGGTATATTTGTAGGCTACAGATATTATGATAAAAAGGAAATAGAGCCGCTTTTTCCTTTTGGTCATGGTCTTAGCTATACAACTTTTGAATATAAGGATATAGAAATTTCAAAGGACGAAATGAACGATGACGAAGATTTGACTGTTAATGTTACTGTAAAAAATATCGGTAATGTTAAAGGTAAAGAGATAGTTCAGCTGTATGTGAATGATGAAGAATCAAGTGTTATTCGTCCGATAAAAGAGCTTAAAGGCTTTGAAAAGGGAACGCGTAATCCCGGAGAAGAAAAGAGAATAGCTTTTGTTCTTAATAAGCGTTCATTCGCATACTATAATACGGATATTTCTGATTGGTATACCGAGTATGGAAAGTACAATATTCTTGTCGGTGCAAGTTCAAGGGATATAAGGCTTAAAGCGTCTTTATATGTTGCTCCTACGAATAAGATAAGAGTAGAATATACTTTAAACAGCACAGGCGGTGACATTATGTCAACTGAAGAAGGAAAAGAGTTGTTTAAAGATTTTTTAAAGGACGTAAATGTCGGGTTTGACAGTGATTCGGGAACTATGGGCGAAGGCTCTGAACAGATGGCTCTTGCTATGTATGATGAGCTTCCTCTAAGGGCGATGGTCAGCTTTTCGGATAATGAAAACTTAACAAGAGAAAAGCTTAAAAATCTGGTGCGAAAGCTTAATATTATTTTAAACAGCGACTTGTATTAATAGACATAAATATTTATGTGAGAATGGATGATTATTATGAGAATAGGTCACGGATATGATGTTCACAGGCTTGTGAGTGACAGAAAGCTGATACTGGGCGGAGTTGAAATACCATACGAAAGAGGATTATCAGGCCACAGTGATGCTGATGTTCTGCTTCATGCAGTTATGGATTCACTTCTGGGAGCCTGTGCATTAGGCGATATCGGAAAATTATTTCCCGATACCGACGAAAAGTATAAGGGTGCAGACAGCTTAGAATTACTTAGAGAAGTTAAAAAGATTATAAGTGAAAAAGGATACAACATACAGAACATTGACTGTACTGTTTGCTGTCAGGCACCAAAACTCAGACCGTTTATTGATAAAATGAGAGAGAATATGGCAAGTGCTTTAGAATGTAATATAGAATGTATTTCTGTTAAGGCAACTACCGAAGAAGGACTTGGCTTTACGGGAGCGAAAGAAGGTATTTCCGCAACAGCGGTTTGTTTATTGATTAAATAAAAGCAGGAGATGAAAGCATTGAGTAAGGAAAAGAAAGAGGCAAAAAATACAGTAGTAAATATATCAGTTTGGTTATCCGCAACAGCTATATTAATCTGTATCGGCGGTCTTATATATGAGTATATAAGTAAAAACAATTCTTATTGGGTGTGGGGACTTTTATTATTGTCAAATTTGACAATAATGTTAGCGAATATTTCAAACAAAAATAATAAAAAATCAGATAAGTAAAAAAAGAATCACATTTTACATTTGTAGAATGTGATTCTTTTTATATTTCAGTTGTCTAATACCATTATCTAATGTTTCAGCCTGCCGTTGTACAAATTTTTAAATTTATCAAACTTTCCAAAGGCAGAGTGAGTGCAGGGCTCAGTCCTGCATCAACTCGCTCATATCATAAAGCCCTGCCGATTTATCTTTTAAGAATACTGCTGCATTAACAGCACCGACTGCAAAAACTTCCTTTGAGTGTGCTTCGTGTTTAAGCGAGATAACCTCGTCACGGCCTGCGAAAATAATTTCGTGTTCGCCGACTATTGTGCCGCCTCTTATAGCGTGCATACCAATCTCGGTTTTTGAACGCTTCTGCCTTATTGAATGTCTGTCATATGTCAATGAATAGCTGTTTCCAAGCTCTTCGTTGATAGCATCAGCAAGCATAATAGCTGTGCCTGACGGAGCGTCGATTTTCTGATTATGATGTTTTTCAACAATTTCAATATCAAATTGACCGCCGAGAATCTGTGTAGCTTTTTTAGCAAGCTGTGCTAAAAGATTTATTCCGAGTGACATATTGAATGTAAAGAAAACAGGAATCTGTGATGATGCTTTTTTTATCTTAGCAATCTGTTCATCATTATAGCCTGTTGTTGCAATAACAAGAGGAGTTCCGTTTGTCTGACAGTAATCCAAAAGGTCATCTAAAACACTTGGATGAGAAAAATCAATAATCACATCAGGTTTAACATTTAAGTCCGAAACCTTTGAAACAATAGGGAAATCTGAATAAGCTTCTGTAAATTTATCGATTCCGGCAATTACCTTGCAGTCTTCTCTTGATGACACTACATCGTAAATAACCTTTCCCATTTTTCCGCTTGCACCGCATACAGCAATATTAGTCATATTATATTATTCCTTTCAACAAAGAGAGTGCTAAGAAGGCTTTCTCTTTGTTTTTATGTTTATTTTACAAGACCTATTGTTTTCATTTGAACTTTTAGTTTTTCTATTTTTTCTTCAGGCATTTTGCATAGAGGAAGTCTGCATTCTCCAACCTCAAATCCCATAAGATTGAGGGCTTCTTTTGCAGGAATAGGATTTACATCCATAAACAAAGAATTAGTAAATTCTAAAAGTTTCAAAGCAAGCTTACTTGCTTCATCATATTTGTTTTCAAAACAAAGCTGGCATATGTCGTGAGTTTCTTTCGGCATACAGTTGGAAAGAACAGAAATTACTCCCTTTCCTCCGAGAGAAAGAATAGGAACTATCTGGTCGTCGTTTCCGCTGTATACATCTAAGTCATCACCGCAGGCAGCACGAATCTGTGCAACTCTTGAAATATCACCGCTTGCCTCTTTAATAGCAGCAATGTTTTTATGCTTTGAAAGTTCAGCACAAGTTGAAACGGCAATGTTTGTTCCTGTTCTTGACGGAACATTATATGCAATAATAGGAATATTTACAGCGTCGGCAATAGCATAATAATGCTTTATAAGTCCTTCCTGTGAGCATTTGTTGTAATATGGAGTAACCACAAGCAAAGCGTCAGCACCCTGCTCTTCAGCATGTTTGGAAAGGTCAACGGCATATCTTGTATCGTTAGAGCCGGTTCCCGCAATAACAGGAACTCTTCCGTTGACTTTTTTAACAGCATAAGTAATGCAGTCCTGATGTTCTTTGTCAGTCATAGTGGCACTTTCACCTGTTGTTCCGCATATAACAATTGCGTCGGTGTGATTTTCAATATTGAATTCAATGAGTTCTCCCAGCTTGTCAAAGTTAATAGAGCCGTCAGAGTTCATTGGTGTGATAATTGCAACGCCTGCACCCTTAAAAATTGTATTTTTCATTAAAGACCATTCCTTTCTTGTGAAGCTGTAAAGTTTCTAAGGTTTTAAGTTGTGAATTATTTTAGTCAAAATATCCTTTAGCAGCAAGAAGTTCAGCTAATAAAACTCCGCCTCCGGCAGCACCTCTAAGAGTATTATGTGAAAGACAAACAAATTTATAGTCAAACAGCTTATCTTCTCTGAGCCTTCCGATAGTAACAGCCATTCCGCCCTCTAAATCTCTGTCAAGCTTAGGCTGTGGTCTGTTATCTTCTTCAAAGTAATTCAGGAATTGTTTTGGAGCTGACGGAAGCTCAAGCTCCTGAGGAACTCCGCTGAATTCTTTCCAAGCTTTCAATATTTCTTCTTTTGAAGGCTTTTTATCAAATGATACGAATACTGCGGCAGTGTGACCGTCTTGTACGGGAACTCTCAAACACTGTGTTGTAATACATGGAGTTTGAGCGTCAACAATTCTGTCACCGTCTATTTTTCCCCAAACCTTTAAAGGTTCGATTTCAGATTTTTCTTCTTCACCGCCGATATAAGGGATAACATTATCAACTATATCAGGGAAAGTTTCAAAGGTTTTACCTGCACCGCTGATAGCCTGATAAGTACAGGCAAGTACATTCTTAACACCGTATTTCATCAATGGGTGAAGTGCGGGAACATAGCTCTGAATAGAGCAGTTTGACTTAACTGCAATAAATCCACGCTTTGTTCCGAGTCTTTTTCTCTGAGCATTTATAATTTCAATGTGGTCAGGGTTTACTTCAGGAACAACCATTGGCACATCGGGAGTATGTCTGTTAGCGGAGTTGTTTGAAACAACAGGACATTCCGCTTTTGCATAAGCTTCTTCCAAAGCTTTGATTTCTTCCTTTTTCATGTCAACTGCACAAAATACAAAGTCAACTGCACCTGCGATTTTTTCAATATCAGCAGTTGCGTCAAGGATAATCATATCCTGCATTTTTTCAGGCATCGGCGATTGCATTGCCCAGCGTTTTCCTACTGCTTCCTTATAACTTTTCCCGGCTGAACGCGGAGAAGCTGCTAAGCACACAACATTAAACCAAGGATGGTTTTCAAGAAGTGTAGCAAATCTTTGTCCTACCATTCCGGTTGCACCGATAATTCCCACATTAAATTTTTTCATAATAATCCTCCTTTATCAATTGACAATTGATAATTGAAAATTGATAATGATATAAGTTTTGTTTTTCAATTGCAATACTCATTTCCATTTGAATTGTTTTAGTACTGAGTCGATAAAAGTTTTTTATTTTTGTCATACGATAAACGTAATATACTGAATAAAACATGGCACATGAAAAGGTTTGCTGATTAAAAGGCGGCAGAATCAGCGACGAAACGTCGCAATTGTAAATTTTCAAACAAATATTAAAAAAACTGGTTGAAAACCAGCTCATCATACAATATAATAGAAATGTTGACATATAAAATAAAAAATATATGCCGATAGCACTCCATCATATTTAATGATGACAATTACAGGCTTATTAAGCATGCAATCAGAAATAAGCTTTCCCAACACTTAATTCTTCGGCAGCCTCACCTTTCACATTTCCGGTTGGGGAAACCTAGAGTTTTTTGTGGAAATGCTAATAATTTCAGCCGCACCTCTATCGCTTATATAATAATACCAAAAATAAGTCAATGTGTCAACACTAACAGATGAAAATAGATAAGATTATAATATAAAAATTATTTTGCTGCAAATTAAACTTTTTATGTAGACGATTTGAAAAACAAGTTCCGCAAACCGTAAGAAAGGATTAGGATGTATAAATGATAGATATAAATAATATGCAAAGGTCAGATTTTTATTATGAACTTCCAAGTGAGCTTATTGCACAGACACCGCTTGAACCGAGGAATTCTTCAAGACTTCTTAAAATGAACAGAACAACAGGTGAGTGTGAACACAGTCATTTCTATAATCTATGCGATTATCTGAAGAAAGGTGACTTGCTTGTTTTAAATGATTCAAGAGTTCTGCCTGCGAGAATTTACGGAGTTAAGTCTGATAACAATACTCCGATTGAGTTTTTGCTTTTAGAGCAGAAAGAAAATATGGTTTGGGAAATTCTATGCAGACCAGGTAAGAAAGCAAAGATAGGCACGGAGTTTCATTTTGAACACAATGGTGCAGTTTTAGATGCAGAGATAATTGATGTTCTTGACGACGGAAACCGCATTGCGAAATTCACCTGTGATAAAAATTTTTATGAAACACTTGATGAAATCGGACAAATGCCTTTGCCTCCTTACATCACAGAAAAGCTGAAGGACAAAGAGCGTTATCAGACAGTTTATTCAAATGAGATCGGTTCTGCTGCCGCACCTACAGCAGGTCTGCATTTTACTAAGGAACAGTTAAATGAACTTCAGGAAAAAGGCGTAAAGCTTGCATATGTTACACTCCATGTCGGACTCGGTACATTCAGACCTGTTAAAGAGGACAAGGTTTTAGACCATAAAATGCACAGTGAATACTACGAAGTTTCAGAAAAAACAGCAAGACTTATCAAAGAAACGAAAGAATCAGGCGGCAGAGTGATAGCTGTCGGCACAACCTCATGCAGAACGCTGGAGAGTGTTGCTAATGATAATAACGGTGAAATTGTTTCTTGCAGCGGAAAAACAGATATTTTTATATATCCCGGATATGAATTTAAGGTGCTTGACGGGCTTATAACCAACTTTCATCTTCCTGAAAGCACGCTGATTATGCTCGTGTCTGCATTTGCAGGTTATGAGAATACAATGAACGCATATAAGCTTGCCGTTGAGGAAAAATACCGCTTTTTCAGTTTCGGCGACAGTATGATGATAATTTAATAAGGAGAATAGTATGGAATTAAACGAATTTTTCAAAGGCATAATTGACGGCAATGATAAGCAGATAGTTATCTGCAACCTAAATCACGAAATAATCTATATGAATCCTGCGGCTGTTAAGCAGTATGAAAAAAGGGGTGGGGCTGCACTTATAGGCAGGTCACTTCTTGACTGTCATAATCCGCGCTCGAAAGAACTGATAATTAAAAATGTGCAGGAAATGAAAGAAGATAAGTCTGTAAATAAAATTTTTGAATTTCATAAAACACGAGACGGTGCAAACGATGATGTATACTGCGTTGCAATAAGAAACGAAAACAGTGAGCTAATAGGATATTATGAACAGTTTGAAGATAAAAATCTGTATAAGGAATCTGAATAAGGAGTATGCTGATGTTTAAACTGCTGAAACAAGAGGGAAACGCAAGACGAGGAGAGTTTAAAACTCCGCACGGGATAATTCAGACGCCTGTTTTTATGAATGTAGGAACTCAGGGCTGTATAAAGGGCGGAGTGTCTTCCGTTGATTTAGAAAATCTGAAATGTCAGGTTGAGCTTTGCAATACCTATCATCTTCATGTAAGACCGGGAGAAGATGTGGTTTATAAAATGGGCGGACTTCATAAGTTCATGAACTGGAACAGACCTATTCTGACAGACAGCGGAGGATTTCAGGTATTTTCTTTGTCTGAACTTCGTAAGATTAAAGAAGAGGGTGTTTATTTCAGCTCTCATGTTGACGGAAGAAAAATCTTCATGGGACCTGAGGAGAGCATGCAGATTCAGTCACGCCTTGCATCAACTATTGCGATGGCTTTTGACGAGTGTGTCGAGAACCCTGCCGAGCATGAATATTCAAAGCAAAGCTGTGCGCGTACAACAAGGTGGCTCAAGCGTTGTATTGCAGAGATGAAAAGACTTAATTCTTTAGATGAAACGATAAATAAAAGTCAGATGCTTTTTGGAATCAATCAAGGGTGTACATACGACGACCTGAGAGTTGAGCATATGAAAGAGATAAGTCAGCTTGATTTAGACGGTTTTGCAATAGGCGGCTTGGCTGTCGGAGAGCCTACTGAGGTTATGTATCACATAATAGAAGAGGTTGAGCCGTATATGCCTGAAGATAAGCCTCGTTATCTTATGGGTGTGGGAACACCCAGCAATATAATCGAAGCAGTTGCAAGAGGTGTTGACTTTTTTGATTGTGTAATGCCTTCGAGAAATGCAAGACACGCAACTATTTTCACTTGGAACGGTATAATGCATATCACAAATGAAAAATATAAAACTGACGACCGTCCGCTTGACCCTGAATGTGATTGTCCGACTTGCAGAAATCACAGCAGGGCATATATTCGTCATTTGTTCAAGGCCGATGAACAGCTTGCAGGACGTTTAGCTGTTATGCATAATCTGTATTTTTATAATACACTTACTCAGAAAATAAGAACAGCTCTTGATAACGGTGAGTTTGAAGCTTTCAGAAAAAAATATTCAAATCTTTTGTCATCAAAGCTTTATGACTAAAATTAAAAAAGGAGGAGCGTTTCTTTGAAAACGCTTTAGTTTATGGGAATAGTAGAACTTCTTTTAATTGCAATAGGACTTTCAATGGACGCATTTGCAGTAGCTGTTACAAACGGGCTCTGCTATAAGAATGTAAAATTTAAATGGACATTTGGAATGGGACTTTGCTTTGGACTGTTTCAGGGTGCAATGCCTACAATAGGTTACTTTTTAGGCAGCACTTTTGCAGATTATATTTCTGCATTTGACCATTATATTGCACTTGTACTTCTTGGTTTTATAGGCGGAAAGATGCTTGCAGACGGTATTAAAAGCAGGAATCAAGGTGTTGAAAAATTTGATAAGGGTATGAGTGTAGGACTGCTTTTGGTTCAAGGCGTTGCGACCAGCATTGATGCACTTGCAGTAGGGGTTTCTTTTGCAATGCTGCCGAATGTAAATATAGTTATAGCAGCAGGATTTATAGCTTTGATTACTTTTATGCTTTCAATAGCTGCTGTGTTTATAGGAAAGAAATTCGGTAATCTTTTAAATAATAAGGCTCAGATTATCGGCGGACTGATTCTTATTGCAATTGGTATGAAAATATTTGTTGAACATACTTTTTTCGGAGGATAGGAAAAAAGAATGGAAATAATACATCAAGTTCATATTTTTTTAATATTTTACAGTTATAATATTTTATTATGGTATATTATATTATTTTTGATTTAGATGGAACATTAGTTAATTCAATATATGACCTTGCGGATTCTGTGAATTCTGTTTTATTGCAAAACGGATATAAAACTCATCCTCTTGAAAGCTTTTATTATTTTGTAGGAAACGGAACCTTAAAGCTTGTTGAGCGTGCCTTACCTGAGGATAAAAGAACTGATGAAGAAATTGAACGTGTTCACGAACAGTTTGCAGAGCATTATTCAAA
>ENA-ORLW01001729-ORLW01001729.1-human-gut-metagenome-genome-assembly--contig:-NODE-1729-length-22399-cov-18.292178_pt1 | contig 22399 bp, 18 predicted proteins | sample MGYA00243017_ERZ508829 | MGnify/ENA primary metagenome ERZ508829 (study PRJEB26277, sample SAMN04329776) | human gut metagenome | biome: human-associated habitat | host: Homo sapiens | place: USA...
AAGGTCAACAAAAAAACTGTAAATCACAAATCGGTGCATAATTCGCATTTTTTTTGTAACTTTGCCGACACAAACGCCTTTCCCTGTCGGGAAGGGCGCTGAACGCACGAAAATTACAAACCATTCAATACATTCATACACATGAAATTGCTTGAAGGAAAAACAGCTCTTATCACGGGTGCAGCCCGCGGTATCGGCAAGGCCCTTGCTCTGCGTTTCGCAGCCGAAGGTGCCAATATTGCTTTCACTGACCTCGTTATCGACGAAAACGGCAAAGAGACCGAAAAAGAAATAGAAGCACTGGGCGTCAAGGCCAAGGGCTATGCGTCGAATGCCGCCGACTTCGCTCAGACCCAGGAGGTCGTAAAGCAGGTAGTCGCCGACTTCGGTCGCATCGACATTCTTGTCAACAACGCCGGTATCACCAAGGACGGTCTGATGATGCGTATGACCGAAGCTCAGTGGGATGCAGTAATCAACGTCAACCTCAAGAGCGCCTTCAACTTCATCAACGCCACCCTGCCCATCATGCTGCGCCAGCGCTCCGGCTCCATCATCAACATGGCTTCCGTAGTGGGCGTACACGGCAACGCCGGTCAGAGCAACTACGCCGCCTCCAAGGCCGGCCTCATCGCCCTGGCTAAGAGTATCGCTCAGGAAGTGGGCAGCCGCGGCATCCGCGCAAACGCCATCGCTCCCGGCTTCATCGAAACGGCCATGACCGCACAGCTCCCCGACGAGGTTCGCGAAGAGTGGAAGAAGAAAATTCCGCTGCGTCGCGGCGGCAAGGTCGAGGATATCGCCGATGTGGCTACTTTCCTCGCTTCCGACATGTCAAGCTACGTCACCGGCCAGGTTATCCAGGTCGACGGCGGCATGAATATGTAATACCTCATTCGATGGTCTGCGGGGGCCTCTCCGGCGCCCGCAGCCATTCTTCTTTTTCTCTTCTCTATCGCCGATAACCGCCGGCGCCTCGTTTTGCAGCCTTATTCTCAATACCGTATAACTATGAAACAACTTTTTGAGGCTCTACGCCTCAAGCTGCAACCCACTTTGCGAAAAAACGCTGTCCGCGCTGCCGCTCTCTGCGCCGGCATGGCCGTATGCACTGCTGCCTTGGCCGATCAGCCCGAACTGGACTACCGCAGCGCCGACGGACTCCCCGTGCTCGGCACTCTCGTGCCGGAAGCTTCGGCACGCTACTCCCGCCTGCCCGACTCTCTGCAGGGGCAGGTGCGCGACGAGCTGTGGAATCTGGGCCTCAACTCGGCCGGCCTGAGCGTGCGGTTCCGCACCGACTCCCGCTGTCTGGGCGTTAAATGGCACTCGCGCAACAAGTTCCGCATGAACCATATGACCGACACCGGTGTGCGCGGCCTCGACCTCTATGCCCTGACCGATACGGGCTGGACCTTCGTCAACAGCGCCCGCCCCGGCTTCGCAAGCCATAACAACAGCAGCCGCCTTGCCTCCAATCTGCCCGAAGGCACCCGCGAGTATATGCTCTTCCTTTCGCTCTACGACGGCACCGACAGCCTCTACATCGGCGTTGACTCCGCCGCCATGCTGGCCGCTCCGGCTCTGGAAGTGCCGGTTCGCACGGCGCCGGTGGTGATGTACGGCACCAGCATCCTCCAGGGAGGCTGCGCCACCCGCCCCGGCATGGCCCACACCAATATTCTTCAGCGCAAACTAAACCGAGAGGTCGTCAATCTGGGATTCAGCGGCAATGCCCGCCTCGACCCGGAAATAGCACGCCTAATGGCGTCGGCGCATAATCCGGCTCTTTTCGTCGTCGACGCCCTACCGAACTGCTCGGCCGACCTTGTCGACGAAAAAATGGAGAATTTCATCGCTATACTTCGCGCTGCCCATCCCGAGGTGCCCATTCTGCTCGTGGAGAGCCCCTGGTTTCCCATTATGCGCTGGGACGCTGAGGTGGAACAGACCTTGCGCGACAAAAACAGCCGTCTGCGCGCCATCTACGAGCGCCTCGCCGCCTCCGACACCAACCTCCACTATTTTGAGGCCGACGGCGTCTTCGCCGGCGACACCGAAAACACCGTCGACAACTACCACCTCACCGACGGTGGTTTCCGTGCCTTCGCCGACCGCCTCTCCCCGGTGATTCTGAATATTATAGCCAATCAATAAACCCAACAGATACACAAATGAAACGACGACTACTTCTAACCGCCACCGCAGCTTTGCTGGCTGGAGCCGCTGTGTTCGCCGCCTCTCCCAAGCGAGAGCTCAGAAGCATCTGGCTCACTACCTATGTGAATATCGACTGGCCTTCGTCCGGCAGCATCGGCAATGCCGAAAAGAGCAAGGCCGACCTTATCGCCTACCTCGACAAACACCAGGACCGAAACTACACCGGCGTGTGCCTCCACGTGCGCTGTATGGCCGATGCTGTCTACAACTCGTCCTACGAGCCTTTCAGCCAGTACGTATCCGGAACCCGTGGCAAAGATCCCGGCTGGGATCCCCTGGCTTTTGCCGTGGAGGAGTGCCATAAGCGCGGTCTGGAATGTTACGCTTGGGTGAACCCCTATCGCTTCAACCGCAACAATCAGGCCCGTACTACCACGCAGGACAAATGGGTGCTCTCCCAGCCCGGTTGGATTATCGACAACGGCACCACCACCTCGCACAACGAATATCAGGTTTTCAACCCTGCCCTCCCCGAGGTGCGTGAGTATCTCCTCAAGATTATGAAGGAGATTTACACCAACTACCGCATCGACGGTATGCTCTTCGACGACTACTTCTATCCCAACGGCATTCCCGCAAACAGCACCGCCCAGGACTACGCCGACTTCGTTGAGCAGACCGGTATCACCAACGGCACATCGCAGCAGATTGGCGATTGGCGTCGCGAAAATATCAATCTCTTTATCCGCCAGCTCTACGAGATGATTCAGAACGACCGCCCCGACATGCGCTTCGGCCTCAGCCCCGCCGGTATCGGCTACAAAGGCTGCAAGGACGTCGACGGTCTCGAACCCCCGGGATTCGGCTCCGACTGGCAGTACGACGACATATACTCCGACCCCGTGGCTTGGCTCAACGACGGCAGCATCGACTTTATCTCGCCCCAGCTCTACTGGTTCTCCCGCTCGGGCAGCAACTCCTACACCACCGCCGCTCCCTACGACGGCCTGGCTCAATGGTGGAGCAACACCGCCGACTTCTTCGGTCGACACTTCTACTCCTCGATGGGTCCCTACCGCCTGGCCGACAACAACGGCAGCCCCGTCTACAACAACGAAAAGCACTGGGAGGACCTCTCCAACCAAATCAACCTCAACCGCCAGTACAGCCGCAACAACGCTCCCGGCGCCATCATGTACTCCGCTAAGTATATGGACGGCCCCCTTTGCTCCGGATGGGGCGAATACCTCGAAGAGCACTCCTTCCAGAACAAGAGTCTCGTGCCCGTGGTCGACTGGAAAGAGCACGCCCCCCTCGCCAAGCCCGAAAACCTCACCTTTGAGGACGGCCGCAAGCTCCGCTGGACTGTAGCCAACGCCAACCCCGCTCCCTACGACCCCATTATCCGCTACTCCGTCTACGCCATTCCGGCCCACATCAAACTCGACAAGGCTATGACCGACGACGGCATCTCGGGCGCTTACCTGCTCGATGTGGTCTACGGCGGCGAATATGAAATTCCGACCCGCAAGCGCGAGGGCTACTGGTATGCTGTCTGCACCTACGACGGCTACGGCTTCGAGTCCGAACCCGCCACCGCCAACGAGGACGTCCCCGTAGTGGCCGTTACACGCGACGAAACCGAATATGAATCATATGGTCAGCTCAATATCCGCAACCTTTGGTACCGAAGCACCGGCGAAGGCTTTGAAAACATCGAGTTCGACCCGGCAAACGGCAATCTCAACCGTGGCATTGTCATCGACTCTGAGCGCGACCGCGTGCTCGTTTCGGGTCGTCGCGAAAACTCAAATGGCCCCGGTTATCTGCTTTCCTACAGCCTCTCCACGGGCCATTTCCTCGAGGAAATCGAGATTGCTTTCGATGATGTAACCTACCCCTGCAACGATATTTTCCGCGACAACAAGGGGAACTTCTACATCGTCAACCTCTCCACTGGCATAACATCGAGCAAGCCCGTCATAGTTCATCGTTTCGACCCCGCGACCAACACCGTAACCGAATGGGCTAAACTCTCCGGCGGTGCCGCCGCGCGCAAACGCATTGACTTTATCAACATCGAGGCACTAGACAACGGCGATTTCTATGCCTACGCCGCTCTTTCCAGCGGTTCGACCATAGTTCGTTGGACCCTCGGCTCTGACGGAGCCATTAAGGAAACAGTGAGCAAGGAAGTCGACTCATTATATCCCTCCTCAGTATCCAACTTTGGACCTGCACCCCGCATCTATTCGCTGGGCAACAATCGCGTTTTGGTCGACGGCACTTCAACCGCTCTGGCCGAGTATGACTTTAGCGGTGAAAATGCCACACTTGTGGCCGGCATAGGTTCCGATGTCTATCCCACCGGTTTCAGCAGCAACGGTATGACCCACTTCGGCCCCGGGGAGTGCTATCTGGCATATGCCGGCGCAGACCACCAGACCTCCAACGGCATTAAGTTCAATATCACCACTGCCGATACCCACGACCTTGCCTCCCACAAACTTATGTGGCAGGTTCCGGGAATCAATATCGGCAATGAATGGTCTACCCATGCATCTACCCCTGTGGATGCCGTAACCGAAGGCACCCCCGATGCTTGGACTTCGCACATCGCAATGCTGGCTCCGGGCAACGGTATAGCCGTCTACAAAGTCACAGGTGCTTCCGCAGGCATTAACACTTCGGTCGAAACCGACGAATGTCGAATCATCGGCGGCAAGGCTTACTTCTCCGAGGCCACGGAAGCCGCCTTCTACGACCTGAGCGGCCGCAGCGTGCACTCCATCTCCAACGGCACTTCCATCTCGCTGCCCGCCACCCCGGGCCTCTACATCCTTAAATATGGTGCAAAGGCTCGTCGCGTGATTGTTCGCTAACGGCGTCCGCAGCGTTACACTCCACTGTCCGCAGTGTCCGATATCGGACACTGCGGATTTTCTTTTATCCTTGTCTTTCAGAGCTTTGCATTTTTGGCCCGATTTTGGCAGCTATTGTTGGCACAACAAGACCAATATATGGACCGAACACTTTCACCCAAAGAAATACGCCGAGCGCGCCTCCGCAAACTCATCGGACCCGGCGTCGGCATAGCCTGCGCGGCCGGGCTGGCTGTATGGCTCTTCAGCGCCGGAACTCCCTCCGCCGAGCTCTCCGGGCTGCGCCTGGGCGCCGCCGACCGCGGCAACGTCGCTTCTTCGATCATCACCGGCGGCAAAGTAGTAGCCGCCTCTCAGATTCAAGTCAATTCGCCGGTGGCCTCGAGCATACTGGAGGTAAACTGCCGCGTAGGCGACCAAGTGGAAGCCGGCACTCCCCTGCTCACCCTCGACCTGGAGCACACTCGCGCCGAGCTAAGCCGTAAAACCGACCAACTGCGCATGAAAGAACTCGCCTTGGAGCAGCAGTTGGCCCGCGACCGCACCGAGCTGGCCCGCATAGCCATGGAGATAGAAGTTGCGCAAATGCGCACCCGCACACTGGAGGTCGAGCTGGCCAACGAGCGCTATCTCGACAGCATCGGCACCGGCACGGGCGACCGGGTTCGACAAGCCGAGTTCGAGCTGGCCACCCAGAGCCTCACCCTCAGCCAGCTCCGCCAGCAGCTCGAAAACGAAACCGCCGCGCGCAATGCCGCCACAGCCTCCGGACGCCTTGAGATTGAAATTATGCGCACCGAGGCCGAGCAAGCCCGGCGGACCCTCGCCGATGCCTATATCCGCGCCCCGCGGCGCTCCACGGTCACCGAGATAAACGACGTTGTCGGCGCTCAGGTCTCTCCGGGGCAGAAGTTGGCCGTGGTGTCCGACTTGGGCCACTACAAGGTTGAGGCGTCGGCCGGGGAGATGTATGCCGGCGTTCTCACTCCGGGTGTCCCGGTGAGTGTGAAAATCGAAGGACACACCCTTGAGGGCACCGTCAGCGGCGTGTCGCCGACCTCGACCGACAGCCGCCTCGCCTTCACCGTGGCGCTTGCCGACGACTCCGCCGCCGTGCTCCGCCACGGCCAGCGGCCCCAAGTGTACGTACACCGCGAGCTTCTCTCCGATGTGGTGCGAATACCCTTCCCGGCATACTACACCACTCCGGGGCAGTACGACGTGTATATCCGGCAGGGCAACGAGCTGCACCTGCGCACAGTACGCCTGGGCGCTGCAAGCTACGACTACGTGGAGGTTGTCGACGGCATAGAACCCGGTGAGGAAGTGGTGACCACCGACCTTGCCCGCTTCAACAAAGCTAAAACAATAAAAATCAAGCAATAATGAAAACCTTAAAACAACTGTGGGAGTTGGTGAAGAGCCAGAAGCTCTATACCTTCATCTACATCCTCGGCACGGCCCTCGCGCTGGCTTCGGTGACGGTGTACGCGGTGCAGATCCACACCAAGATAGCACCTGTCTACCCCGAAAAGAACCGCATGCGGATGGCTATGGTGCCCCAGGTGAAACTGGAAATGCCCAATTACTTCACTTCCATATCCTCCTTGTCGCTCAGCGCCGTCAAGACCTACCTTTGGGATATACCGGCTGCCGACGACAAAACTGCCCTCTACTCCGATTGGGAGAAAAAAACCGCCCAGAGCCAAACAGGCGGCGAAGACCCCGTGGTGCAGCGCAACGGCGTCGACGAGGGCTTTTTCCGCATCTTCGACCTCGACTTTCTGGCCGGCGCCCCCCTCACCGCCGACGACCTTGCGGCCCACGAGCGCAAAGCTCTCATCGACAGCTACACGGCCCGCAAAATATTCGGCGCCCTTGAGCCCCGGGAAATTTTGGGCCGCGAATTTACAATCGACTATATGCCCTACCGCGTGGCGGGCGTGTTCCGCCCCATGTCGGAGGCGCTCCCGGTGTCGTTCGCCAATGTTCTGGTCCCCTACACCACCATTGCCGACTACGACGAGGTAGACCGCGAAATGCTCGGCAACTTTGAGGTCATCTACCTCACCGACGACATCGGGGCCATCCGCAACGAGCTCAAAAACGTCGAAACCCGCTTCAACACCTCCCACGACAACCTCATCGTCGACTTCATGGGGCTCCCGCTGGGCAGCACGGAGTATATTTTCAACCGAGGTTCCGCGCAGAATGAATTTGTGCTTTCCGACGTGCTTATCACCATTCTTTTCACCTTCCTGGTGCTCTTGCTGATACCAGCGCTGAACCTCAGCGGCATGGTTGCCGGACGCATGGAAGGTCGCCTCCCCGAACTCGGTGTGCGCAAAACCTACGGTGCCCGACCGGCCGCGCTGCTGCGGGGGCTGCTGTGGGAAAACCTCATCCTCACCATTGTCGGCGGTATGTTGGGCTTCTTCATGGCCTGGCTCCTTCTGACAACCGGCGTCATGGGCGTCGATACCCTCAGAGGCGACAATGTCAGCGCCTCCTCGGGCATGGTCTTCGCTCCGGCCGTGTTTGCTTTCTGCTTCGTGGTTTGCCTGATCCTCAATCTGCTGTCGGCTCTTCTGCCGGCCTGGAAGGCCTTGCGCCGACCCATCGTCGAATCTCTTAAAGAAAAATAAGCCATGCTCAAGATAATATTCAAAAATCTCTGGCACCGCCGCGGCCGCAACGCCTGGCTCTTCATAGAACTCATCCTGGTGACGGCCCTGGGGTGGTATATCTTCGACACTCCTTTGGTGAGCATTGCCGACACCTCGCTCCCCTTAGGCTACGAGCCCGAGCGCATGGTGAATATCTCCATGGGTATATTCCCCGAGCAGTCGCCTCTGTTCAAGTCCGAGCAGGCCGACTCCGCAAGCCGCGCCGAAAGTTATGCCCGCATTTTGGCCGACCTTGAGGCTATGCCGGAGGTCGAAAGCGTGTCGGCAAACGCCGACTGGTCCGGTCTCGGCGGCCAAGGCACGAGTTTCACACAGTACTTCGCCCATACGGCGGGCGACAGCCTCCACGGCTACATCCTCACCTGCTCCTACTATGCCGGCACCAAGTTCTTCGAGACCATGGGCATCAAATCGGCTCCCGGCAGCCCCTCGCCCCGGGAGCTTTCGCAAATGGATTTCGACTACTCCAACGGCGTAATCCTCACCCGCGCCGCCGCCGAGCGCTTCTGGCCCGGCGAAAACGCCGTCGGTAAAGCCTTCTACTATTGGGGCAACGACTCCGTTCCGACCATCAAGGTGCTCGGTGTTGTCGAAAACGTGCGCTACCAGAGCTCGCTGCGCAGCTATGTTATGGCCTTTACGCCCAACGCCCGCTGGGAGGCTCCCGAGGAGGATTTCAAATTCTGCGTGCGCCTGAAGACGGGTGTTTCGCCCCGCGTCTTTTCCGAACGTATTACCGAGCAGCGCAGCGAACTGCAGGCCGGCAACTACTTCATCCGCTCCGCAAAGCCATATGAGGATATGATTCGCCACACCGAGGAGCGTCAAGGCATCCATGCCGAACGCCGGCGCCAGATTGTGGTGGGCTTGTTCTTCCTGCTCAATCTCGTTCTGGGCATTGTGGGCTCCTTCTTCCTGCAGACCGAGCGCCGCACGGGCGAAGTCGGCGTGCACCGCAGCTACGGCGCCACTTCGCGCAACATCGTGACCATGATAGTGGGCGAGGCGCTCGTGCTGGCATTCATCGCTTTCGTCGTCGGCGATGCAATCTACCTGCAGTACGCTCTCTCCAAGGGCTTGGCCATAGGATATGTCAATAACGGTTCCCTGACCCTTATCGACTGCTGGCAGACCAACTTCTGGCCCCATTTCGGAGTGGTTTCGGCTTTTATGCTCGCTGTGATTCTGCTCTGCGCTTTCATCGGCGCCATTATGCCGGCCCTGCGCGCCTCCCGCATTAATCCCGTCGACGCCCTGCGCGACGAATAAACATCCCCACCCCAAAAAACATTCAGACAACATGATAACCCTCGAAAAAATCAACAAAACATACCGTACCAGCGACCTCGAAACACTCGCGCTGGAAAACATCAACCTCCACATCGCCAAGGGCGAATTCGTCAGCGTGATGGGCCCCAGCGGGTGCGGCAAATCCACTCTGCTCAACATCATAGGCGTACTCGACCGCCCCGACACCGGTTCGGTGGACATCAACGGCCGCGCCGTCACCTCGCTTAGCTCGTCTGAGCAGGCCCGGCTGCGCAACGAGACTCTGGGCTTCATCTTCCAGAGTTTCCACCTCATTCCGACCCTCAACGTGATCGACAATGTTGCCATGCCCCTGGCCTACCGCAAAGGTTTTCGGGGCAATGCCGAGGCTTTGGCCCGCGAGGCTCTTGAGAAAGTCGGGCTGCCGCACCGTCTGCGACATATGCCCTCGCAACTCTCCGGCGGCCAGGCGCAGCGTGTGGCCATAGCCCGCGCTATAGTCGGCAAACCCGCCATAATACTGGCCGACGAACCCTGCGGCAACCTCGACTCCAAGATGAGCGCCGAGATAATGGACATTCTCCACCGCCTCAACAAAGATGACGGCACCACCATCGTCATGGTGACCCACAGCGAGGCTCAGGGCGCCCAGACCGACCGGATAATACATCTCTACGACGGCCATATAATAGCTGACTGATGCGTACGATTGTTTTCCTCTTCCTTGCCGTCCATCTGCTGGCCGCCGGCGCCGACCTCACGCTGAGTGAGGCCGTTGCCACTGCCCGCGCCCGCAGCGTGGACGCCGCAGCGGCCCTGAACGAGCTCCGGGGAGCCTATTGGCAGTACCGCACCTACCGGGCGGGTCTGCTGCCGGAGCTTACGCTGTCGGCCACGGCACCGGCTTATTCGCGCAGCTACAACCGCTATCAGCAAGCCGACGGCTCCTACACTTTTGTGCGCAACGGCTCCGTGGAGGCCACCGGCACTCTTTCGGTGACGCAATCGATATGGGCCACGGGTGGTACCGTGAGTCTGGAAAGCTCGCTGGACTATATGCGGCAGCTTTCCGGCGAGCGCTACAATTCCTTTATGGCGCTTCCGGTGGCCGTTACGCTCAATCAGCCGCTTTTTGCCGCCAACACCGTGAAGTGGGACCGCCGCATAGAGCCGGTGCGCTACCGCGAGGCACGCGCTCGCTTTATGGAAGCCTCCGAGGAGGTCGCCATGGAGGCGGTGAGGTACTTTTTCAACCTCCTTCTGGCCCGTGAGGCCCTTGCCTCAAGTCGTCAGAATCTTGAAAACGCCGAAAAATTATACACTGCCGCCCGCGCCAAGCGCGATATGGGTCAAATCAGCGAAAACGACCTTCTGCAAATCGAGCTTACCCACCTCACGGCCAGCAGCGACGTCACCTCCGACCTCTCCGACCTGCGCAGCGCCGCCATGCAGCTCGCTTCCTTCCTGGGCTGCGAACTCGACAATGACTCCATCCTCACGCCGGCCGAACCGGGGCTGCCGGCACAGTGCGAGGTGAACTTCGGACGCGCTCTGGACCTTGCCACGGCCAACAATCCCCTTGCCGCCTCCATACGCCGGCGGCAACTCGAAGCCGACTACGAGGTAGCCCGCAAGCGCGGCGAGCAACGCCAAATCTCCCTGAACGCAAAGTTGGGCTTCAGTGGCGCCGACAATACTTTCAGCCGCGCCTACGGCACGCTGCACGACAACGCCGTGGTATCGGTCGGCTTCTCTATCCCGCTTGTCGACTGGGGGCGGCGGCGCGCCGCCGTGAAGGTTGCCGAAAGCAACCGCGAGCTTACCGAGAACCAGCTTCGAAAGGAGCAGACCGACTTCAACCGCGATCTTTTCATCCTTGTGGAGCGCTTCAACAACCAAGGCGAGCAATACCGCCTCGCGCAGCGGGCATGCGAGATAGCACAGCGCCGCTACGACAGCATGGTCGAAACCTTTCTGGTAGGCCGCATATCAACCCTCGATCTTGCCGAAGCCCAGCAGAACAAGGACGATGCCCGCGCAAAACTGCTCAACGAGCTTTTCAAATACTGGTACTACCACTACCAGCTGCGCAGCGTCACTCTCTACGACTTCGGGGCCGGAACACCCGTCGAAACCGACGTGGAGGAAGCGCTCCGGGTTCGATGATTACTCCACGTAGAGCACCAGACCCTTGAGGTACTCGCCCTCGGGGTGGTAGATGTTGACGGGATGGTCTGCGGGCTGGGTGAGCTGATGGAGGATGCGCACCTTGCGGCCGGACTGAGCCGCCGCGCTGAACACAGCCAGCCGGAACTGCTCGCGGGTGACGGCCTGCGAGCACGAGAAAGTGAAGAGTATGCCACCCGGAGCTATTTTGGTGAAGGCGCGGGCGTTGAGGCGGCGGTAGCCCTGGAGGGCATTGCGCAGGGCGCTGCGATGCTTGGCGAAGGCCGGCGGGTCGAGAACGATGAGGTCGTACTCGCCGTCGGCCATATTGTCAAGGAACTTGAACGCATCCTCGGCGTAGCTCTGATGGCGGGGCTCCTTGCCGAAGTTCATCAGCACGTTGGCGTCGGTCAGGGCAATAGCCTTTGCCGAGGAGTCGACGCTGACCACCTTCGAAGCGCCACCGGCGAGGGCATAGACCGAGAAACCGCCGGTGTAGCAGAACATATTGAGCACGCGGCGGCCGTTGCTCAGGCGGCGGAGCAAGGAGCGGTTGTCGCGCTGGTCGACGAAGAAACCCGTCTTCTGCCCGCGCAGCCAGTCGATATTGAATTTGAGGCCGTTCTCGGTTGCCACACAGCCCTGGTCGGTGCCGATGAGGTACTCGTTCTGAGGGTCGAGGCGTGCCTTGTAGGGCAGCGTCGTTTCCGACTTATAGTACACGTTGGCTATGCCGGCGTCGAGCGAGGTGAGCATCTCGGCGATGGTGAGACGGGCAAAGTGCATGCCTGCCGAGTGGGCCTGCAGCACAGCCGTAGGGCCGTAGACATCCACCACCAGGCCGGGCAGGAAGTCGCCTTCGCCGTGCACGAGGCGGTAGGCGTCGGTGCCGTCGCCGGGCAGCCCGATTGCGCGACGCATCCTCAGGGCGTCGGTGAGGCGACGGCGGTAGAACTCCTCGTCGATGGCTTCCGAAGCATCGAAGGTGAGCATGCGCACCGCAATGGAGCCAATCTGGAAGTGGCCCGTGCCGACGATGCGGCCGTCGTGGGCTGCCACCGCCACCAGGTCGCCCTCTTCAATGCCTGAGCCGGGCTGGGGCATAACTGTTAGGGCGCCCGAGAACACCCAGGGGTGAAAACGGTCGAGAGATTCTTCTTTGCCTTTGCGGAGAGTGAGAACGGGGATTTCTGCCATAGTTTATTTGAGGAAATAGCGGTAAATGTCGTTGCCGTTGGCGTAGACCAACAGAAGCAGGAGGAAGAAGAAGCCGCAGGTATTGACAATCTCCAGAAAGCGGTCGGAGGGTTTGCGGCGGGTAATCATCTCGACAAGCAGGAAGAGCGTATGGCCGCCGTCGAGGCCCGGAATGGGGATGATGTTCATAAAGGCAAGGATTACGCTCAGGAAGGCCGTAATCTGCCAGAAACTGTACCAATTCCAACTCGACGGGAAGAGGTCGCCGAGTGTGCCGAAGCCACCGAGGCTTTGGGCGCCTTCCTTGGTGAATACCTGCTTGAGCGACTGCACATAGGTCACCAGACGGTCTACGCCAAGCTCCACACCCCGCGGTATGCTGCCAAGGAGAGTATAGTGGATGGTGCTTCTTTCAAAAATATCGGCGGGCGAGAGAAGTTGGATGCCGATTTTGCCGGCGTCGTTGATGGCCACGTCGGCAGTGCGCAGCGAGCCGTCGTCGGAGCGTATCAGCATAGCCACCGTCTGCCCTTTTCGTACTCCAAGAGCCTTGTCAAGTTCCGTATAACTGGGTACAGTATCATTGCCAACCTTAAGAATACGGTCCAGAGGTTGCAGTCCAGCGGCCTCTGCGCCCTCGCCCCGCATCGTTTTTAAAACTACCACTGGGGTTCGCATTCTAATAGGTTGATAGTTTTTATCTTTCGAAGTTAGACTTCTTATAAGTGTGTCGGGGATGACCACAATTTCTTGCTCTCCACCACGCATAACTCCTACATGAGTTCCGGGTTGAATAAGATCCCATAGCACAGAGGGATCGCTTGCATCAATCGAGTTGTCATTGAGTGTGATAAGGATGTCGCCGTCGCGGAAGCCGGCGTCCTTAAGCTCTTGGGCGAAGTCCATGCCTTCGCTCATGTTTTGAAATGGAATGAAAGTTTCGCCCCAATGGAATGCGATACCGATATAGATGATTATAGCCAGCAGGAAGTTGAAGACCACGCCGGCCACCATCACGCAAAGGCGCTTCCAGGCCGCCTTGGTGCGGAACTCCCAAGGCTGAGGCTCGGCGGCGAGGTCATCGGCGCTTTTGGTCTCGTCGACCATGCCGGCGATGTCGCAGTAGCCGCCCAGCGGAATCCAGCCCAAGCCGTAGATGGTGTCGCGCCAAGTGGGCTTGCCGTCGGGGCGTTCGGCGTGGGGCTTGTTGACCTGAAAGGTCTTGAGGGCGCGAGGTTCGCCGTCCTTTTTATTCCATGCAATCAGCTCGAGGGTGCCCTTGAGCGGATTGTAGCGCAGAATCGAAAACTTGGGATTGAAGAAAAGATAGAAGCGGTTGACCTTCACGCCGAAGATGCGTGCGAAGAGGTAATGTCCGAACTCGTGGATGGTGACAAGAATCACCAGCGCGAGTATAAGTTGGAGAGCTTTGATTAAAATATCCACGGTCTGTTTTTAATAAAGTCGGCCGCACGGCGTCGGGCGGCTTCGTTTGTAGCTACATAGTCCTCGTAGCTTGGTTCGGGAATGAATTCGGTGTTTGCCAGGGTATGCTCCACGCAGTCGGAGATGCCGTAGAAGCCGAGGTCTCCGCCGAGGAATGCGGCTACGGCCACTTCGTTGGCGGCATTGACTGCGCATGCGGTGTTGCCCTTGTCGCGGAGCACACGCGAGGCGAAGGTGAAGCACGGGAAGCGGTCGGCATCGACCGGCTCGAAGGTGAGCTCGCGCATCTTGTCCAGTGTGAGTCGCTCCGAAGCGCCCGGCAGACGGGAGTGTTCGCCCAGAGCGTAGGCTATGGGCAGGTGCATGTCGGGCACTCCAAGCTGAGCCTTTATGGAGCCGTCGGAAAACTCCACCATGCTGTGTACCACACTCTGAGGGTGCACCACGGCCTCTATGCGGTCGGGGGCGATGCCGAAGAGGTAATGGGCCTCGATGACCTCGAAGGCCTTGTTCATCATAGTGGCGGAGTCGATGGTGATTTTGGCGCCCATACTCCAGTTGGGATGGCGCAGAGCGTCGGTGGGGCCTGCTTTGGCGATCATCTGCCTCGTCCAGGTGCGGAACGGTCCGCCGGAGGCGGTGATGAGCAGTCGCTCGACCTTAGAGACGTCCTCGCCGGCCAGACACTGCGCTATGGCCGAATGTTCCGAGTCGACGGGATAGACGTGCACCTCGGGGTGCTCGGCCAGCAGACGGCGAATGAGCTCTCCGGCCACGACCAGGGTCTCTTTGTTGGCCAGGGCGATGTCTTTTCCGGCCTTGATGGCGGCGATGGTGGGAGCGAGGCCGCTGTAGCCCACGGTAGCGGTCAAAACAGTGTCGACTTCGGGCGCGCACACACACTCGGAGAGGGCTTCGGGACCGGCCAGACACTCGATGCCGGTGCCGTAGAGCGCGCTCTTCAGCTCGGCGAGACGGGAGGGGTCGGCGATGACGGCTCGGCGGGCGCCCAGCTCGACGGCGGCGTCGGCAAGGGGAGCCACACGGCTGCCGCCGGTGACCACCTCGGCGTGGTATAGCGAGGGATGGTTTCTTATTATATCTTCTGCCTGCCGTCCTATGGACCCGGTGGATCCCAGCACGGCTATGCCTTTGGTTTGCATTGAAATATGAAAGCTTTGGTTTGCGGACAGCCCTCGGGCGGCCCATCAAGATGCAAAGTTACGCATTTTTTTTGACTTGTCAGCGCTTTTTGCCTCAGCGAAGCACCAGCGGGGCCATCCAGAGGTCGTGGACGGGAATTCCGCAGCGGGTATAGTGATTGCGCAGGATTCGGCGGGTGTCGGGGGTTAGATTTGCCGAGAGTATGGCGCATTGCGGCTGATGGTGCGGGGCCGTCAGCAGGCTGTCGAGGGTTTTGCGGCTGTTGGTGCGGATAAAGACTGTTTGCCCGGTAAGGTTGCGATCAAACACATGTCGCGCTCCGACAACGTGCACCTCCTCTCCTGCCGGCCCGACGAATAATTCGGGTGTGCGGACGATGGTGAAGCTGTCGGGGCGTATGCCGCGGTGCATTAGGTAGTGGGTGTACTCGTCTTCGCGAGGGTTCCGACGGAAGGTGTAGAGGGTTGAGGAGCCAGCGCGGGTCACCATGCAGTTGTCGCCCTCAAAGATAGTCTCCGACGCCGAGAGGTCGGCCGGAAACGCAAAGGCGCCCAAAGCTGCTCCAATGCCGAAAACGACACCGGCCCGGCGCTTTCGCACGTCGGTGAGCTTGCAAGCTGTCATCACCGCCAGCACTCCCCCGAAAAGCAGCCACAAGCCGGCCGACGAGAGGTTAAGGCCCTCTACCATTGCCGAGGGACGGCTGCTGATGAAGTCGGTGATGAAGTTGAAGTATGCCGCCAGCCAATCGGCAACAGTGATTGCCGGGTTGAAGCCGGGGCAAATTCCGTCGATAACCACAGCGATAATGCCGACCACTATAAAAACGGGATAGAGGGGCACCACAAGCAGATTTGCCCAGAAGGCCAAGAGGGGGAATGCGTGGAACTTCCACACCTGCACCGGAATAGTGGCCGCGGAGGCTATCAAAGCCGAAGACACCCAACCGACCATGGTGAAACCAACGGTATCGGGAGTGCATCTATTCAGAACGGGGGTAACCGTGATCAGTCCTCCCACGGCAAAACAGCCGAAAAGAAGTCCCACGGAAAACACTGAAAACGGGTCGCATAGCACTATCACGGCCAGGGCGGCGTACAGGGAGTTGAGCGTCAGACTGCCCCGCTCCATCACCAGTCCGAGCACCACAATGGTTATCATCACGCCCGCTCTCACAGAGGGTGCGGAGGCACCGGTGACGAACACGAAGAGCCACACAAGAGGCAAAGGCACAAGCGGACGCCACGAGCGGGTGCGCGGCCATAGCCGCAGTGGCGACAGCAAAGCTGACAGAATCAAGTAAATCAAGCCTACATGGAAGCCGCTCACGCACAGCAAATGAGCCAGCCCGGCGCCGCTGTAGGAAGCCAACTCGCTCGGCGGCCCTGCGGCGAGGCCGAAAATCGAGGGTACAAGCAGGGCATATGCCCTGTCGGTGAAGTTGGTTTTCGCCATTCCGTCTCTGAGCCGTTCGCCCAAACGCTGGGGAAAGAAGCGCCACGAGTTCGAGCTGCCCGTCACTCTGATTTGCTCGGTGTTCAGCAGGGCCGCGGCCGATACGGCGATGGATCTATTTGCAGCTCTGACATCAAGCAATCCGGAATACTGCTGCGGGCGAAGGCAGCATTGGAAAGCAATGGAGTCGCCGGCCGCAAAAGTACGGTTATTGTCCATCACAGTGATCAGCGCCGGAAAAGCCCCGCGGGCGTCGGCAATGTCGACCCGAAGCCTCTGCGAATTGGCCCCTAATACTACCGAATTTACTACGGCGGTGTATGAGCGTGTGTTGTAGAAGTACGATTTGTCCAGCCTCCGCGGAGTGTTTGTCCTGACTGAGAAGCAGCACAAGGCGCAGACCGGAAGGAACCAAAGCATCAGTCGGCGGCTCGCCAGTGCGAAAAGAATCAGCAGGGCGGCCGCGAGAAGCCAGAAAGCCGGCGAGAGCAGCATGGCCAAAGCGCACACAATGGCTCCGGAGGCCGGTGCAAAGGCCGGATGGCGCTCAAGGGCAAGAACTATGCTGCGAGGAAGCCGGCGCATGACATTCTCAGGTGGCTGTTTCCCAGATTGTCAAGGCGGCCATGGCTTGGCCGTGGAGCATTTCGAGGCCGTTTGCCACTGCGGCACCCCGGTCGGCCGATTTTCGCATGAAGAGGGTCTCGTGGGGGTTGTAGACCATGTCGAAGCATAGATGGTCAGGCCCCAGCAATTCGTAGGGTATGGGGGCGCAGGAGTGTGTGTTCGGAAATGTTCCCAAGGGCGTAGCGTTGACAATCAGCAGATTGGCGGCCATAACCTCCGGCGTTAGCTCATCGTAGGTCAGGTCGCCTTTGCCCGCTGTGCGCGACACCGTGGTCGGCAGCATGCCGAGGCGCCGGCAGGCAACCACTGCGGCCTTGGAGGCGCCTCCGGTGCCCAACACCAGTGCATGAGTATGGCTAAGCCGCAGCAAAGGCCGCACTGCTTCCTCGAAGCCGAGCACATCGGTATTGAAGCCCTTGGTACGCAGCACATTGCCTTCGCGGTCACGAAAAATCTTCACCGTGTTGACCGCTCCGACAGCCTCCGCAAGAGGGTCGAGCTCGTCGAGAAAAGCCATAACGGCGACTTTGTGCGGCGCGGTGACATTCAAGCCCACAAGCTCCGGATTGACTGCCAAAAGGGCGTCGAAAGCAGCTTTGTCGAGTTTTTCTATCGGAAAATTGGAGTAAGTGCGTCCCGAACCGTCCTCGGCGAAGAGTCGGCCGAAGAAATCCTTCGAAAAGCTATGGCCCAAAGGGTAGCCGGTGAGTCCGAAAGCGTCAGCCATGCCAAAACTCATTTTCGGCCGGCGGCGTAGACGCGCCAGCGTTCCATCAGCGCTGTCATATCGGCCGGAAGCTCGGAAGTGAAGAACATTTCCTCGCCGGTGCCGGGATGACGGAAGCCCAGCGTGCGGGCATGCAGAGCCTGGCGCGGGCACAGCGCAAAGCAATTCGCCACAAAGGCCTGGTACGACGCCGACGGCACACCGCGAAGCACGCGGTCGCCGCCATAGCGGCTGTCGTTGAAGAGCGGATGGCCGATAGACTTCATATGCACCCTGATTTGGTGCGTACGACCTGTTTCGAGCACGCATTTAACGGCTGCGACATGGCCGAAATCCTCAATCAGCTCGTAGTGCGTCACGGCTCTCTTGCCCTCCGGTCCGTCGAGAGGGAATGTTGTCATCTGCAGACGGTCTTTGGGCGAGCGCCCTATGTTGGTGGCCACCGTGCCCGACGGCTCCGGTATGCCCCACACGACCGCGACATACTCGCGTCGCGTGGTTTTGTTGAAGAACTGCCGTCCGAGGTCTGTCTTTGCATCGGGCGTCTTGGCCACCACGAGCAGACCGGAAGTGTCCTTGTCGATTCGGTGCACAAGCCCCAAACGAGGGTCGTTGACGTCGTAGTCGGGGTTGTTGCGGAAGTGCCAGGCCAGAGCGTTGACCAGAGTGCCGTCGTAATTGCCGTGGCCGGGGTGCACGACCATACCGGCTGGTTTGTCGACCACCAGCACTTCCTTGTCCTCATAGACTATGTTGAGGGGTATATCCTGCGCTATGATTTCAAACTCATAGCGGGGGCGGTCCATCACCACCTGCACCACATCGAGAGGTTTGACGCGGTAATTGCTCTTTACTGGCTTGCCATTGACGAGAATACAACCGGCGTCGGCAGCTTGCTGAACACGGTTTCGCGACGACTTCTGCAGACGTTCAACCAAAAATTTGTCGACGCGCAGAAGAGCCTGGCCCTTGTCGGCCACAAAATGAAAATGCTCGTAGACCTCGCGGCCGTCGACCTCCAGCACGGGTTGGCGCAGGTCGTCGAGCTCGTCTTCGCCGACTATAGTCAATCCATCCATCCTTCGGGGGGTGTTTCTGCAAGTACTTCGGCGTCGTCAAGAGCGAGTGAGTCTGATTCCTCAACCGGCCCCGACCCAACCTCGAGGGTTACGGTGGAGGTCACGGGGATTACAGAACCCACGCTGATGGGAGTGTCGCCGTAGCGCGCCCCCATCACCAGGTCGGGAAACTCGGAGGGCACGGACTCCAGGCGGATATCGCTGATGCCGATGCCGCGCAGATAGCTGATGGCCTGGCGCTGCGACACATTGCCCGTAAGAGGCATAGAGATTGTGACCTGTTTGGGCGAGAAGGCTGTGGTGGTCACGTAGACCAGTCGACCTTCCTTTACCACGGCTCCGGCCTTGGGCGACGATTCTATCACCGTGCCCGGAGGCATGGAGCGGTCGTAGACGGAGTCGGTAATTTCAATCCCTAACTTATTGGCGGCCAACACGCGGCGAGCCTCGTCATAGCTAAGGTCGCGCACCTGGGGCACCACGGCGGTCGAGCCGTGCATGGTCCAGTAGTCAAGGAAAATCATGCCTCCCCAGAGCAGGAGCAGGGTCACGACGCATATTATGCCGATATTGCTTATTATACGGTGTCGGCAGTAAAAATCTTTTATGGAAAATCCTTTCTTGGGCATATTCATTGGTTGGAAAGCTCTAACGGTCGGCTTCGACCAGGATGCTTTGCATCATAGCGAGGCCTTTGGTGAAATAGAAGGATTTATAGTCGCGCGGCCGAAGGATGCCGGTGCTGTCGGCGACGATGTCGATGTCGACGGCCACTCCTTCGCCGGTGTGGGCAGCCCGCACGCCGCTTTCGTAGGCCTTGGCCGCACGGTGCAGGTCTTCGGTGGCCAGAGGGGTCTCGAGGCGGAGAATACGGTTCCAGTAGGGCTTCGCCGCGACGGGCGCACCTTCCGGCGGAGTCAGGTAAGGACCGGAGTCGGCGATAATGTCGCCGAATCGCTCGAGGAAGGTGGCGGCACGGGCCACGGCTTCTTCCTTGCCGAGGGCGTTTGAGCCCAGGCAGACGAGCAATTCGTTGAGTGATGCCGTCATCGTCCGCGTTTTAGGGTGAACAATGTTATCTCGGGAGTGGCGTCGCCCAGGCGCGCGGGCATACCGACCTCGCCGATGCCGATGTTGACGTAGAGGAGATGGGCGCTGTCGGTGTCGGCGTAGAGTCCGCCCCAGTTGCGGTAGCGGAACTTTGCCGGCGACCAGCCCAGCAGCCTCATCTGCATGGCGTGAGTATGGCCGGACAGGGTGAGGGCGATGTTTTTGTCGGGCGCTTCAGAGATGTCGTCGGCCCAATGCGCGGGATTGTGGGAGAGGAGTATTTTGAATACCGGGTCATTAAGGTCGCCGGGATAGGCTGCATCAAGGTCGCCGTAGACGGGAAAAGGCGGGTCGCCGATGTTCTCCACGCCAACCAAGGCTATGGAGTCGCCGCCGGAATAGATAAAGTCGGTGTTGTTGTTGAGCATGCGCAGTCCGGCGAGCTGCTCAAGGTGGTAGAGCAAGGCCATATTTTCGACCTTGTCGGAGGGGCTGTCCCATTGGTAGTAGTCGCCGTAGTCATGGTTGCCGAGAATGGAGAACACCCCGTATGGGGCCTCCAGCCCTGCCAGGGTCGCCACGAAAGGCTCCATCTCGGAGGTGTGGCGGTTGACGATGTCGCCTGTAAAGACTATCATGTCGGGCCGCAGGTCGTTTATGCGGTCAACGACTTTTTTGACGAAAGTCGTATCCGAGCCGTAGGTGCCCAGATGAATGTCGGAGAACTGAGCTATGGTAAAGCCGTCGAAGGCCTCGGGTAGGTCGGGACGCACTATATCCACGCGCTCCACATCGATGCGGAAACGTTCTACAAGGGCGCCCCACCACATGAAGATGAAAACCGGAACCGCCAGCCAGCCGCAGGCTGCCAGCCATTTCCAGCGCCGGCCGTGCCAAAGCCGCGGCAGCTTTGCCACAAGGTCGAAGAACACCCAAACCAGCTTGGCGGCGTAGACCGAAATCCATCCGTAGAGCATCCACATTGCTACCTTGAAGGCGCTGTCGTCGGTGCCGGTGCCCACAAAAGCCATCCATAGAGGAAAGATGGCGAAGACAACGGCCTGAACAATGGTGAGGCGGCACCAGAACTTCGGATTGCGGCGGCAACGCAACTTGAAGGCTCGCCAGATATACCAGTCGAGCAGCAGTTCCAGCACAAGCACCGGGAGGAGTAGCGAAAGAGGCAGGCGCATGGCTTAGAGCGATTGGCAGTCGCGCGCGGCGAGCTGGTTGCGCAGAGGATTTGCGTACATAGTCAGCATGGTGCGGCGCATGAACTCGCGCTCTTCGGCCGTGATGTCCGGCTCGTCGACTTTGGCGAGCTGGCTGGCGACGTAGTTATTGAAGCTATCGACGTCGGCATCGGTATATTCGGCTGAGTATGTGTCGGTTCCCTCCAGCTCATCGTAGGCGATGTAGTTGCAGGGGAAGATGCGGTAGCCGCAATGGATGGCGCGGTCGAGAATATTGCATGCGGCGCGGGCCACGGCGGCACGGCTGTCGGGGTGCGAGCACAGCAAGTCGTCGTTGATGCACTTTCCGAGGCGGAAGTGCACGCGACCTTTGTTGCTCAGCAGTCCGGTTTCCATGCTGAAGAGGTCGTCGCGCTGGCTTTTGCGGAAGTCGGGGTCGCGGCGGCGAAGCAGAAATTCGCGCACCTTGAGGTAGTCGTTGGGGTCGTATTCGTATGATATGGCCACCGGCATCAGGTTGAGTTCCAGAAGATTCTCCATAGCATCATCGCCGCCGGAGAGAGCCAGCATCTTGATTACCGACTCCTGGGTGAGGTCGTTGGAGTCCTTTGCACGGCCTTCGCGCTGGGCTATCCATATCGACTGGTGAGTACGGGTAATAGTATAATGTATATAGTCCGAAAGGTGCTTGGCGGCGGCCAGGGCCTCGCGTACGCCGGTGTCGCGCTTTACGATGAAGCTGCCGTTGAGCTTGACAAGGTCGGTTATCCAGTCGAAAATAAGAAGGTTGTTGCCGATAGCCACTTGAGTCACGGGCAGCCCGTTGCGAATCAGGCCCAGATTGAGGAAGGAGGCGTCGAGCACGATATCGCGGTGGTTGGTGATGAACACGTAGCGCTTGGCGGGGTCGTAGTTCTCAAGCCCGTCGATAGAGAGGCCGTCGGTGGTTTTCTTAACGAGCATTTCCAGAAAGGGCGCCATTACCTTGAGCTGGAAGTCGTCCTTGTTGCCTACGGAAAGCAGATTCTGCACAAAGGCAGGATAGTCCACATCCGGCATCACGTAGCGCACTGCATGTTCAAAACCCGGCTCACGAACCAATGATTCTATTTTGTGCCGAAACTCATGGTCGTCGTAGGGTCGGATATCGTCAAAGGTATGTATGTCTGTGTTGGTATGGTCAGTCATGCTGTTTCGTATTTCGGGGTTGCGTCGTCAGGGCGCAAGGATTTTGCAAAGTTAGCAAGTTATTCTCAAATGTAAAAACGATTGGCGCCCATTTTTTGATTATTTTTAA